>SXGT01529713.1_pt1 | contig 19483 bp, 26 predicted proteins | sample 3176221 | NCBI WGS metagenome assembly SXGT01 (sample SAMN11356862, study PRJNA531348) | freshwater metagenome | isolation source: freshwater sample F1-120 | place: China: Fuxian Lake, Yuxi | collected 2017-12-25
CCCGACGGCCACGGCGTGCAGCATGGGGCTCTCGACGGGCACTAGAAGTAGCCCCCCCGCTTGCGGTCCTCCATTGCGGCTTCGGAGGTCCTGTCGTCCGCCCGGCTGGCGCCGCGCTCGGACATGTCGCTGGCGCGGGTTTCGACCAGCACCTGCTCGACGGTGGTCGCCGTTGACCTCATTCCGGCCGTGCACGTTGCGTCACCGACCGTGCGGAAGCGCACGGTCTCGGTGACGACCTCCTCGCCGGGCAGTCGCTCGACGAAGTCCGCGGCCGCCATCAGCATGCCATCGCGGACGAACACCTCCCGCTCGTGGGCGAAGTACACCGACGGCAGGCGCAGGCCCTCGCGCTGGACGTAGGCCCAGATGTCCACCTCGGTCCAGTTGCTGAGCGGGAATACGCGGAAGTGCTCGCCCTTGCGCAACGTGGTGTTGTAGATGGACCACGGCTCGGGGCGCTGGGTGCGCGGGTCCCACTGGCCGAACATGTCGCGGTGGCTGAACACCCGCTCCTTGGCACGCGCGCGCGCCTCGTCGCGCCGCGCCCCGCCGAAGCAGGCGTCGAACTCATGCTCTGCGATGGCGTCGAGCAGCGTGGTGGTCTGGAGGCGGTTGCGGCTGGCCCGCGGGCCGGTCTCGTCCTGCACGCGCCCACGGGCAATGGACTCCTCGACGCTCGCCACGATCAGGCGACCGCCGATCGCCGGCACGAACCAGTCGCGGTACCCGATGACCTCGGGGAAATTGTGACCGGTATCCACGTGCATGAGCGGGAAGGGCAGGCCCGCCGGCGCGAAGGCCTTGGTGGCGAGGTGCGCCAGCACGATGCTGTCCTTGCCGCCGCTGAACAGCAGCACCGGGCGGGCGCACTCGGCGGCGCACTCACGGATGATGTGCACGGCCTCGGCCTCGAGCACGTCAAGCGTTCCGAGCTCGGTCAGGGTCGTCACGTGGCGGGCCCCCCCGAGGGGTGCAGTCCGCACTCGGTCTTCTGCATGTCTGCCCAGCGGCCCTCGCGGCCGGTGCCGGGCCGGGTGCACCAGGTGCACCCGATCGAGGCGTACCCCTGGGCGTGCAGCGGGTTCACGATGAGGTCGCGCTCGCGGATGCGCGCCCACACGTCGTCCGCGGTCCAGTCGGCCAGCGGGCTGAGCTTCCAGTTGCCGCGGGCCTCGTCGAACTCCGCCTTGGGCGTCGCGGCGCGCGTCGGTGCCTGGTCGCGGCGCACGCCCGTGATCCACGCGTCAAGGCCGGCGAGCGCACGGCCCAGCGGGTCGACCTTGCGGATGGCGCAGCACCGGTCGGGGTCGCGCTCCCACAGGCGGTCACCCCACTCGGCGGCCTGCTCCTCGGGCGACGGTCCGCGGAAGGCCTCGATGACCATCCCATACCGGTCCTCGTACGCACGCCACGTCTCGTACGTTTCGGGGAACAGGAAGCCCGTGTCGAGGGCGAACACCCGCGCGTCGGGGCGCACGGCGAACACCATGTCGAGCAGCACGGCCTCCTCCTGCTGGAACGAGCAGGCGAGCGCGATGTCCGGATGGAAGGCGTCGAGGGCCAAGGCGACGATCTCGTCGGCCGTGAGCCCCTCTGCGTCCGCGGGTGTGAATGGAAGCCGATTGTTCATGCGAAGTACGCACATGGCTTATACCTGACCTCGCCCGGCGCGGGGGGAATGGAATCACATTGGGGATGACCCGTCCGCGGGCTCGGGGACACCCCGGGCGAGCAGGGGCCCTCGGGGGGCCTACCCCGGAGGCGACCCCGCCCGGGTGACCCGCTGCACCAGAACCGACGCGCCCCCCACGCCCATCTCGTCGCCGGAGGTGACCGCAGCACACACGGCCGCCGGGGAGAGAACGTCCTCGTCATAGACGATGACGATGCTCTCGTCGCCCGGCATCAGGAAGGTGGCCTCGCCGAACGCGGTGTACCGCGTCGCCCCGATGCCGATGACCACCCGCTCCGGGCACCCGGCCTCGTGCAGGTACTGCCCCACGGGCTCGAGCGGCGTGCCGGGGGACCCCTCCTGATTGGCCAGGCGTTCGATGATCCAGTCCGTCAGTGTGGCCCCGCCGTAGGAGTAGCCCCGGGCCGGGCTGTCAATGCCGTAGTCATGCACCCGGCCCGCGCGCCGGAGGAAACACGCGATGCGCAGGGTGGCCAGCGCGCCGCCCGGCGAGAGGTCGCTCACCGCGAAGCCGCGGGCGGCAATCCCCTTCGACGCGGGCGCCCAGTTCTTCTTCTCGCTGATCTTGGGAGCGCCGGCCACGCGGATGGAGCAATCGTTGAACGCCGCCACGGCCTGAGGGGCAATCGCCACGACCCGCCCGGCATCGTCGTAGTCCACCCGGCAGACGGCCCCCACCTCGGGCTCGATCTGGAGGTCCACCGCGTCGTCGTCCCCGGGCCAGGTGAGGGTGGCGGTGCTCAGGGGGAACACCCCGAGGTAGCCGTCACGCCCCGGCATGTACCACGGGAAGAGGCCCTTGGGGGCGGTGGCGGACTCGGCCACGACATTGACGAAGTCGGCCGCCTCGCCCGCCTGCTCGAGGTGCCCGGCGAAGTTGCCGGCCACGCCGATGCCCGCGGCGCCGCGGAGGCCCTCGATGTCCAGATCAATCACCCGCGGCACAGTACCCATGCGGCCTGTCAGTGACCGTTGTCCCCGCCGCCCGGCGGCACGGCGCTCCGTACGGGCGCCGGGGCGATGCGCACGGCCTACAATGCCCGGTCCCACGCAGTCCACGACAAGGGAAGGTTCATGTCGGCATTCGACGCCGAGGTCCACAAGACCCGGGAGTACATGCAGTCCCCGCGCTTCGCGGAGATCACCCGCATCTACTCCGCACGCATGGTGGCTGAGCAGAAGGGCACCATCGCGCAGGACTACACCGTGGCCCGTGAGGCCGCCGAGGGCTTCCACGCGCGCCTGCGCGATCTCTTCGCCGAGGGCCGGTCCATCACGACCTATGGCCCGTACTCCCCGGGGCAGGCCGTCGCCCAGAAGCGTGCCGGCATCGAGGGCATTTACCTGGGCGGCTGGGCCACCAGTGCCAAGGGCTCGATCAACGAGGACCCGGGGCCCGACCTCGCGTCGTACCCGCTGAGCCAGGTGCCCGACGAGGCGGCCGCCATCGTGCGCGCCCTGCTCACGGCCGACCGGAACCAGACGTTCGCACGCGCCCACATGAGCGCGGCCGAGCGCGCGGCCACCCCCGAGGTGGACTTCCGCCCGTTCATCATCGCCGACGCCGACACCGGCCACGGCGGGGATGCCCACGTGCGCAACCTCGTGCGCCGCTTCGTCGAGGTCGGCGTTCCCGGCTACCACATCGAGGACCAGAAGCCGGGCGCCAAGAAGTGCGGGCATCAGGGCGGCAAGGTCCTGGTGCCGAGCGACGAGCAGATCAAGCGCGCATCCGCAGCCCGCTTTCAGCTCGACGTCATGGGTGTGCCGGGCATCGTCGTGTGCCGCACCGACGCCGAGGCCGCCAACCTGCTGGACGGCTGCGGCGACGAGCGCGACCAGCCGTTCATCCTCGGGGTCAACGGCACCGCCGTGCCGGCGTACCGCGCCGCCTTCCTCGGCATCATCCGGCAGCTGCACGAGGCCGGCATCGCCGAGCTGAACGGCCACCTGCTCTACGCGGTGTCCGCGGAGGAGCAGGCCGAGGCGGACACCTGGCTGGCGCAGTCGGGCGTGGCGGCCACCGTGGCCGGCATCGCCGCGACCCACCTGGCCGACCCGGAAGCGCTGCCCGAGAACACCCTCGACGCCGCCGCCGATGCGTTCCTGGCCGAGTGGGAGGCCGGGGCCGGCCTCTCGACCCTGGCGGAGGCCGTGGCCACCGCCATCCAGTTCCGCATCGACGAGGGCGTGGACGTCGGCATGACCGTCGACGAGTGGAACGCCTTCTCGCACCGCGCCGGCTGGTTCCAGATCCGCCAGGCGGCCCGCGAGATGGGCGTCGAGGTCGACTGGAGCGCAGACCGGGCCAAGACGCCCGAGGGCTACTTCCAGATCCGTGGCGGCATCCCGTACGCGGTGGCCAAGTCGCTCGCCGTGGCGCCGTTCGCCGACATCCTCTGGATGGAGACCAAGACGGCCGACCTGGAGGACGCCAAGGAGTTCGCCGACGCGATCCACGCCGTCTTCCCCCACCAGATGCTGGCGTACAACCTGTCGCCGTCATTCAACTGGGACACGACCGGGATGGATGACGACCAGATGCGCGCCTTCCCCGTGGAACTCGGCCGTATGGGCTTCGTCTTCAACTTCATCACGTACGGCGGCCACCAGATCGACGGCCTCGCCGCCGAGGAGTTCTCGCAGTCGCTCAAGGAGGACGGCATGCTCGCGCTGGCGCGCCTGCAGCGCCGCTTCCGCCTGCTGGAGTCCCCGTACCGCACGCCGCAGACCCTGGTCGGCGGACCGCGCGGCGACGCCGCCCTCGCCGCCCTCACGGGGCAGACGGCAACGACCAAGGCCATGGGGGCCGGCTCCACGCAGCACCAGCACATGGTGCAGACGGAGGTGCCGCCGAAGACGCTGGTCGACTGGCTGGGTCCCTGGAAGGAGCACAACGGGATCACCGACGACCTCGCGGTCGTGCTGCGCCCCCACACCCCGGGGTCGCAGATCCTCGAGCTCTCGCTGAGGAACGCCGGGGGCGACAAGGTCGCGAACATCGTGTTCACCGTGATGGAGGACCGCGCGGGTCGCGTGTTCCTGTCGGTGCGCGACCAGAACACCTTCGACCTCGGCCTGCGCCGCAAGCGCCTGATGACGCTGATGCACCTCTTCCTGATCCACCGCTACAAGGCCGGGGCGATCCACTACCTCGCGCCGACGGAGGACAACCGGAACGCCGCCGACGCCCTCGAGCGCCGCGGGCTGTTCACCAACGCCCACGATGAGGTCGGCGACATCATCGTCGCCGACATCAACGGCGACACCGTGGCCGGGCTGGTCCGGCCCGACTCGGCCGACCGCCAGGCCCTCATCGAGGGAGCCGGCAGCAAGTAGCGCAGGAACGATCGGCTCTGCCCGGCGCCCCCGTCCCGATCCATCCGGGGCGGGGGCGCTACCGTTTGCGGGCATGAGCCACCCGCCCGCCCCGACCCCTGAGGAACGCCGTGAGGCCGGGCGCGCCCTGCGCAGGGTCACGCCCCGGTCGTCCCTGGCCGGCTTCCGGGTGGGCGCGCCGCGCTTCGATCCGCTCGCGGTGCTGGCAGGTCAGGACCGAACCCGCATCCCCGACCTCGTGCCCATCCGGTACGGACGCATGTCGGTGTCCCCCTTCACCTTCCTGCGCGGGTCAGCCGCCGTCATGGCGCGCGACATCGCCGGCCTGCCCGGCACCGGTATCCGCGTGCAGTGCTGCGGGGACTGCCACCTCCTCAACTTCGGCGCGTACGCGACACCGGAACGCAACCTGGTATTCGACGTCAACGACTTCGACGAGACGCTTGAGGCACCGTTCGAGTGGGACCTCCGGCGCCTGGCGGCCAGCATCCACGTGGCGGCGCTCGACAACGGATTCACCGCCGCGGAGGCCCGCCTCGCGGTGCTGGCGGGCATGGGCCAGTACCGCGAGGCCATGGACGCGCTCTCCCGGCTCACCAGTCTGGAGGTGTGGTACGCGCGGGTTGACGTGTCGCACATCGAGGCGCTCATCGGCGACGAGGGCCGCCGCCGGAACCTCCGGGAGAGCCTCAGGAAGGCCCGGCGCCGGGACAACCTGCAGGCGCTGGAGAAGCTGGGCACCATCACGGAGGGCGGGCGGGTGCGCATCAAGGACCAGCCGCCGCTGGTGATGCACGTCACCCTTCCCGGGGACGAGGGACAGGTCGTCGAGATCATCCGCGGGCGCTACCGCCGGACCCTGCAGGAGGACCGCCGCCGCCTATTCGACGGCTACCGGTTCGCCGACACCGCCCGCAAGGTCGTGGGGGTGGGATCGGTGGGGCTCGATGCGCGCATCGCCCTCCTTCTCGGCCGGGACGACCGCGACCCGCTCTTCATGCAGATGAAGGAGGCCCGCCCATCGGTGCTCGCCCGCTACGCGGGTGCCAGCCCGTACCGCCATCAGGGCGAGAGGGTGGTTCAGGGGCAGCGCCTGATCCAGGCGGCCAGCGACATGTTCCTCGGGTGGTACACAGGCATCAACCGGCGGCACTACTACGTCCGCCAGTTGCGCGACATGAAGGCGTCCGCCGACGTGGCCACGATGACGCCGAAGGACCTCCCGCGGTACGCGATGCTCTGCGGCAGGACGCTCGCGCACGGGCACGCACGCACCGGCGACCCGTGCATCATCTCCGGGTACCTCGGCTCCGGAACCGCGTTCGACGAGGCGATGGCCGACTTCGCAGGTGACTACGCCGCGCAGACCGCCGCTGACCACGCCGGCCTCGCGCAGGCCATCGACGAGGGGCGCATCACCGTGGTCACGGGCATCTAGGCCGGACCGACGTCCCGGTGGCGGTTCCCCGCCATCCACGGCCACAGAACCCGGTCCGCGACGTGCTCGGCGGTCGCACCGGCCCCCAGGACCCGGCTCATGCGTCGCACGTACCGGCCGGGGTCCACCCCGCGGGTCCCGTCTAGCCTTCGGCGATGCCCGCCGATGCGCCCCGGACCCGGTCCCACCGGATGCCGTTCCTCTCCCACAGCGCACACGCGGTCTACGGAACCATCGTGGCCACCGCCGTGCTCGCGGGCACCGACGCCGCCATCGAGGACTGGGACAGCGGGGAGTTCCTGGCGACGGTGATCACCACCCTCGTCGTGCTGTGGCTCGCGCAGATCTACGCGTACGCCCTCGGCGACATCAGCGGCGGACGCCTGCGCGAGCGCATCGGCGATGCGGCGAGCGAGCACTGGCCGGTCCTTGAGCCCATCATCCCCTTGGGACTTCCGCTGATGCTCGGCACCCTGGGCGTGCTCACCGAGGCCACCGCCGTGCTCGCCACGTTGAGCGTGGCGGTCGTGGCCCTCGCGGTGTGGGGTGGCCTCGCCGCCCGGCAGCGCGGTGGCTCGCTCCACTGGGCGATTGGCGCCGGCGTGCTCAGCGCACTGGTGGGCGTGGTGATCATCGTCCTCAAGACATGGCACTGACGGACCGGCGGCCACCCCGGGAGCGCCGTCCGCGATCCCCGAAGGGGCGGGGAATGGCCGTCGCGGAGATCCTGGCCGAGGAGCGGCCCGTCGTCCCCATCCCCCTCACCCACCGAAACGCGTACGAGCTCCTTGCGGCCACAATCCTCTCCGCGCAGTGCACCGACGTCGTCGTCAACACGGTGACCCCCGCGCTGTTCGCGCGCTATCCCACGCCTGCCGACCTCGCGGACGCCCGCACCGCGGACCTCGAGGCGATCATCCACGCGACTGGATTCTTCCGCGCGAAGGCGAGATCGCTCATCGGCATGGCCACGGGGGTGCAGGAGCGCTTCGGTGGCGAGGTACCCGGCACGATGGACGACCTCGTCACGCTGCCCGGCGTGGGACGCAAGACCGCCAGCGTCGTCCTGGGTCAGTGGTTCGCCGTGCCCGCCATCGCCGTTGACACCCATGTGCTGCGCCTGTCGAAGCGTCTGGGGCTCACCGACTCGACCGACCCCGTGCGCGTGGAGGCCGACCTCAAGGCGATTTGGCCCCGTGCCATGTGGGCCGACACGGGCCTGCGCCTGATCCTCCACGGCCGCGCCACCTGCACGGCACGCCGCCCGAGATGCAACGAGTGCCCGCTGTGGAACGCCTGCCTCACCCGCGGGGCCCGCTGACCCCGACCCCGGTGCCAGGCCCATCGCCGGTCCCCCGGGGTACGGCGATGGTCCAGCCGGCCGGTGCCCAGCCGGTCACGAGAGCGATCACCCGCGACCCGTTACGGGCCTGATCTAGGGGCGCGGGGCCGCCGGGGGTTCACGGTTACGTCCCGGCTACCGGGGCGCGGGCCGCCGGGGGATACGGACGGTTACGTGCCCGCTGCCGGGGCGGGGGGCCGCCGGGAGGGCTAGAGGGCGGCCGGGGGCGGCGGGTCCTGCCGCTCGCGCAGGAAGCGCTCCAGTTCCGCCACCAGCTCGTCACCGGACGGCAGATCATCGTCATCGAAGTGGTCGTCGTCGGCGGCCCGCTCGAGTTGCTCGACGAGCTGCTGGAGACGGGGGTCGGCGGCAACCACCTGATCCACCTGGTCCTCGAACTCCCGCGCGTGGGAGCGCACCTCGGTGGTGTCCACGCACACGCCCGTGACGCTGCACACGCCATCGAGCAGGGCCAGCTCGGCCTTGTGGTTCACCACCCCGGCAGCGTAGTGCGAGGTCGGCGCCCAGAGCGACACCGCCTCCAGGCCGCGCTCGGCGGCGAGCAGGTGCAGCACGCCCACGATGCCCGTGGGGCCGCGGTAGCCGGGCGGGCGTGTGTCGAGCCCCTCCACCAGCCCGTCCTGGGTCGTCATGACGGTGAGGGTCACCTCCCGGGTGTGCGGCACGTCGGCCAGCAACGCGCCGAGCGTGACGAAGCGCCGGGCACCGAGTGATTCGACGCCATCGAGAAGGAGCCGGCAGAACGTCGGCCAGCGCATCGAGGGCTCGCCCCCCACCACCAGCACGAGGTCATGAGCGGCGTCGGGACACCGTGCCGCCGTGATCTCCACCTCGGGCCACGTGAGTGTGTGCTCGGGCCCCGTGAGGTCGATGATCGGCCGCGTCACCTGGAAGTCGTAGAACTCCTCCGGGTCGACCGACCCGATCGGCTGCGCATCCCGCTGGTCCGCGATGGTGGCGATGGCCGTTGAGGCCGCGCTCGCGGCATCGTTCCATCCGCGGAAGGCGACGACCACGACCGGGTCGCGCAGCGGCGGGTCGGGCGGGGTGATGGACAGCATTCCGGGCATGCGGGCATGGTGACAGGTGCGGGGCATCGCGGCCGGACGTTCGGCACGACGCCCGGCCGCTACCGTGCTCCGCGTGAGCCCCACGGGTCCCCACCCTGCGCGCACACGCGTGTTCGCTCTTGCCACCGCCGCCATCGCCGTGGACACCCTGATGTTCAGCGCCATCGTGCCGGCGCTGCCTGCGTACCAGCGCGAGATGGGACTGTCGGACACCGGCGTCGCCCTTATCTTCGCCGCCTTCCCCATCGCGCAACTCATCGTGGCCCTGCTGCTCCCGAGGTGGGTTGACCGTGCGGGGCGGCGCACGGCCCTGATGCTCGGCGCGATCCTGCTCGCGCTGTCGGGAGCCGTCTTCGCCGTCGCGACCGAACCCACCACGCTGGCCATCGCCCGCGCGGTGCAGGGGGGCGCCGCCGCGCTCACGTGGACGGGCGCACTCGCCGCCGTCAGCGACGTCTACCCCACGAACCAACTCGGGTTCCGCCTGGGTCTGGCCGAGACCGCGGGCGGCGGCGTGGGCCTGCTCGGGCCGCTCCTCTCGGGGGTTCTGGTCGATGCCATCGGGATCACGGAGACCTTCCTCCTCATCTCCGCCGTCCCGGTGGTTCTGGCCGCGTGCGTCACCGTCATGCCCGAGACCGCACGGCCATCGCGCCACCCGCCGTCGGTCCTCGCGGGCCTCCGCCGCGTGGCCCGCTCGCCGGGGGCCCGTGCCGGGGGGCTCGCCCTCATCCTGCTCGCGCTCGTCGAGGCCATGCTCGAGCCCCTGCTCCCTCTCGACCTGTCCGAGCGCCTCGGACTGTCGTCGAGCGCGATCGGGCTGGTGCTGGCCCTTGGCACCGCCACGCTCTTCCTCGGCGCGCCGCTCGGCGGCTGGTGGTCCGACCGGGTTGGCCGCCGACTGCCCCTCATCGTCGGTGGCGCCATCACGGCGATCGCCCTGCCCTTCGTGGCCCTCGGACCGGGATGGTGGGTGACGGTGGCGTTCGCCGCGTGCCTCGGCGGCGCGGCGGTGCTCGCCGCCCCCGCCGGCCCGCTGTTCACCGAGGCCGTCGATGCGATGGGCCACGCCGGGTCCTACGGACTCTCGGCGGCGGCGATGGTCGCCGTCTATTCGGTGGGCTACACGCTCGGGCCGCTGCTCGGCGGCGGATTGCAGATGGGGCTGCCGTTTCAGTGGGTCACAATCGTCGTCGCCGCCATCGTCGCCATCGGCACGGCCGGGATCGCGGTCATCGTGCCGCGCCGCTGACCGGCAGCGGGCACCGCACGTCGCGCGCTCCATGAAGGACGGCGACCGGCACGCCGGCGGCGCACTCACCTAGCATCCCGCCCCGGAATCGACCGGAGGACCCTTCATCGTGAGATGGACCCTGACCACCTGCCGCCGCGTGCGCGCCCGCACCGTCCCGAGCCGCTGGAGCACCCGCACGCCGCCACGTAAGGTGTCGCCAGCGGTGACCGGCCTCCGGCCGCGCACCCGCCGGACGGTGCACGGTGAAGCGCAGGCGTTCGGGGTGGATCAGGGCACACGGCGCGAGCCCTGCACGCTGAAGTTCGTCGAGAACACGCGCGTGGCCGGTACGGTGTCCTTCACGACGGAGGGGTAGGAGCGATCATGTCCACGATTGACCCCAAGCGCGCGGCGCTGGTGAAGGCGCTCATGGAGCGCGACCTCTACGCGATGCTCGACATCCCCAGGGACGCCGACGACGACGAGATCCTCGCCGCCATCGCCCGCCACCTCGAATTGGTCGAGGAGACCCCCATGCGGCACGCTGACCGCCAGGCGGAGATGCACTGGCTGGCATGGGCCGAGCGCGCCCTCGTCAGGGAGCCCGAGATGCGAACCGACTACGACGCGGCCCTCGCTGCCAAGGCCGCCGGTGAAGCCCGGGCCGTGGAGGCACGTCAGCGCGTACGCAACCTGCGCGTGGCCCGCGACCAGTTGGCCCGGCGCGAGGCCGGCCGGTCGGTGCCGGTCGAGGAGAAGAAGGTGAAGAAGACGGCGGCGACGCCGCGTCGTACCCCCAGCGCCGCCCCGCCCGCGGGTGCCGGGCCGGAGATCGAAGCGGTCATCGACGTCCGGGCGCAGACCGTCACGGTCACCGAGGACGACGCGGGCCACATCGCGCTCACCGAGACCGTCGAGGTGATCGAGGTCGACGGGGACGAGGCCGCCGTGGTGGTGGACACCGTCACGGTCACCGAGGACGACGCGGGCCACATCGCGCTCACCGAGACCGTCGAGGTGATCGAGGTCGACGGGGACGAGGCCGTCGAGCGCACCGGGGCCACGGCGCCCCAGGACGACCCCGGGGACCTCTAGCGCCCGAGGATCCGGCGGGCGGCCCACCGGCCGGTCGCCGCAACATCCTCCATGTGTGGGCCGGCGGCCACCGCGTCGCCGGCCACCAGCACCCGGGTCCAGTCCGGGTTGAGGGCCTCCTGATCCAGACGCTCACGGGTGGTCCCGTAGCGCCAGCGCGTCACCTGGGACCACACGGGCCGTTCCGCGCGCCTGCCCAGCACCTTCGCGAGCGCGGGCACGGCCTCCGCCAGCACCGCCCGGTCCGACTGCTCCATGAGTCGCTCGCTGGCGTCGGCGTCCAGGTGCACGGCGACCGGCAGCACCCCGTCCACCGGGTCGCGGCCCTTCGCGACCTCGTTGGTGACATACGCGATCGGGCCGGCGACCGGCCGGTGCGCGAACCATTCGGGCGTGGCCACGGCGACCCCGGCCACGACCACCACGGCCATGTCGTACCGCACGGCCCGCAGGTCCGCGGCGCGTACGCCCCCGCGCGGACTGTTGTCGAGGAGATCGGCGGCCTGCGCACCGGGGGCGGTGATCACGACCCAGTCGAACGCCCCGAGCGCCATGCCCTCGTCATCCACCGGCACGAGCAGGTCGCCATCGGCATGGACGCCGACCACCGTCACACCGGTGACAACCTCGATCCCCTCCGCCAGCGCCTCGGGCAACCGCGTCATTCCGGCGGGCCATGCCAGCCGGGCGGCGCCGTCGATGGCCCACCCGGGCGTGCGCCCATCCGGCGCCTCCACCTCCACCATGTCATCGCCCGCGAGGTCCACGACGTGCCCGGCGAGTACGCCTCCGCGTGGCACGTCGAGCACCGGCAGGCCACTATCCACCACGGCGCCGCCCTCCCCCCGACGGCACGCCATCCGCCCGCCCACGCCACGGCTCCGCTCGAGCACCACGACCTCGTGCCCGGCATCCATGACGTCGCGGGCTGCCACGAGGCCCGAGAGGCCGGCGCCGATGACGGCCACCCTCACAGGCCCGCCACCCCGGCGCCCCTCACCTGCGGGGCACGGCGCCACGGTCTCGCCGTACCCGGGTGGCGCCTCACGCGACCCATCCGGCCGTCGACCGACGCGGATATGACCCGGGAACGGGTGTGCGGGAAACCCGCATCCGAATCCGCGCCGCCCCGGATGTGCGCGCCACGCCGCGCGGGTACGTTTGGACAAGCAGTACGGACACTGACACCCGGGACCGGTGGCCTTCAGGCGCTGATTCGGGGGAACGGCCGCACAGGGCGCAAGCCTTGTGGGAGGACAGCCTCCCGGTGTCAGTCCGTACTGCGGAGGCCATCGAGCCGCACGCTCATCTCCACTAGGCGTGCTTCGGGCAGGCGCGCCGCCATGAGCATCTCCTTCGCGAGCCGCCCGCCGCCGCGCGCCGCCTCCGCCATCGCCTGCTCCACGTCAATGGCGAACCCGGCCTGGATACGGCGCCGGTCGTGATCCACCATCACCGGGCCCACCGGGCGCGTACCCGGTATCGCATGCGCGGCACCGGCCAGACGCTCGGAGGCCGCGGCGTCCAGAACGCCGGGGTTCTCGGCGGTGAAGCAGATGACGTACTCGCTCACCCGGCCAGACTAGTGACGGCCCCGGCCCACCTCCCCGCCCAGGCGCGCAGGGCATGGGCATCGGCCACCGCGTCCAGGTCGTCGAGCACCGCCACCCGGTCGGCCGCCGCGGTGTCGGCGCGCGCGAGCCAGGCCCATCCGGTCCCCCCCACCGCGCGGACCACCCCCACGCGGTACCCGGTCGCGGATGCGCCCATGGCCAGAAAGGCCTCCGGCAGGGCGGGGTGCGGCGCGAGCACCAGCACCAGCCGTCCGTCACCATCGAGCAGGTGCGGACCGGCGCCGTCGGTCAGGACCACCGGTAGGGTGACCTCGGCCAGGGCCATCACCCGGTCGGCCGACGCGAGTGCCCCGAGCCACCCGCATGCCGCCACGGCCTCGGGACGCGTGAGCCCGGGCATCAGCACCCGGCCATCGCAGCGCACCGCGAACCGGCGCGTCGGGTCGCTGCCCCCGATGGGGGCATCGGCAACCCGGATCACCTCCATTCCTGCCACGCTCTGAGCATATGCGCGCGATGGTCCTCACAGGGCCGGGGAGCATCCACACCACGCCGTTGAGGCTCGCGACGTTCCCCGACCCCGAGCCCGGCCCCGGCGAGGTGCTGATCCGGGTCGGTGCCTGCGCGGCCTGCCGCACCGACCTGCAGCTGTGCGAGGGCGACCTGACCCCCCATGTCCTTCCGGTGATCCCGGGCCATCAGGTGGCCGGGCGCATCGCCGCGGTGGGCCCCGGGGTGGACGACTGGTTCGAGGGCGACCGCGCGGGGCTCACCTGGCTCGGCGGCACCTGCGGCGCGTGCACCGCCTGCCGGACGGGACGCGAGAACCTGTGCGCGGCGGCCGTCTTCACCGGATGGGACCGGCACGGCGGCTTCGCCGAACTCGTCTCGGCGCGCGCGGACGTCGTGGTTCCCCTTCCCGAGGGCCCCGCCGACCGTGACCTCGCCCCCCTCCTGTGCGGCGGCGTCATCGGATTCCGCGCCCTTCGGGTCGGCGGGATCACGCCCGGCGCCCGCGTGGGCCTCTACGGCTTCGGGGCCTCCGCCGTGCAGGCGATCCAGGTGGCACGCCACATGGGGTGCCGCGTCGCCGTGGCCACGCGATCGGAGGCCGAGCGCCGTCGTGCCCTCGTGATGGGTGCTGAGTGGGCCGGGGGGTACGAGGAGGCGCCGCCCTTCGCCCTCGACCTCGCGGTCACGTTCGCACCCGTTGGGGACGTGGTCCCCCGGGCCCTGAAGGCCCTGGCCCGCGGTGGCACCGTGGTGATCAACGCGATCCACCTCGATGGCCTGCCCGCGATGGACTATGCCGACCTGTGGTGGGAGCGCTCGATCCGGTCCGTGGCCAACGTCACCCGGCAGGATGCCCGCGACTACCTGGCCCTCGCCGCCCGTATCCCGGTTATCACCGCGATCGAGGAGCACCCCCTCGCCGACGCCAACCGTGCCCTCCAGCGCATCGCCACGGGTGAGGTGGGGGGCGCAGCGGTGATCGTCCCGTAGGCGACCACCGCTGCGCCGGCCGCGTCAGCCGAACCCGTCCGTCAGGTGCTTCACCGCGCCTGTGAGGGCCTTCTTCAGGGCGTTGCCGACGTCCGGCGCCCATCCCTTGGCCGCGACGGCCACGGCCGCGACCAGCAGCGTGACCATCACCACCATCCCCACGTACTCCACCGTTCCCTGGCCACGGGACTCCCTCATCCTCCACCACGCCTGGATGCCCCACGCATGCAGGCGTCCCGCCAGTGCGTACATCACCTCTACCCCCTTCGTCGATGTCACCGTCATCCCGGCAGCAGCCGGCCCAGCAGGTCGCCGGCGCCACGCGCATACCGCGCGATCAGCCAGTCGGCCCCCAACCCCCCGAGGTCGCGCGAGATGCCCAGGAACGACTCACGAAACGGTCGGTCGCCCATCGTTGTGATGGTCTTCACGATGTTGGCCACACGTGCCGCGCTGCCCGTGAGCGGCGGCTCGGACAACCGGCCCACTGCGCCCTCGATCGTCTTGACCGGATCCTTCACCAGATCCTCCGCGCGCACTCCCACCTGCTCGAGGAACCCCTTTCCCGCCTCGATCTGCCCGTCCACGTTGAGGGCACCCCACCACAGGAACCCGTCCCAGGCACGCGCCAGCACCCCCCGCCGGTCCGCGTCCGCCGCGTCTCCACCGCCCCCGGCGGCGGCGGCCTCGCGCTCCATCTGACGGCGGGAGCCGACCGTGGCCGCCCCCACCGGCCCCGCCGGGAGCGGTGCGGCCACCAACGCGGCGGTCACGCGGTCGAGAACGGCCGGCGGCGAATCGGGCGCCCACGGCGTGCGCACCGCCCACATGGCAAGAGCACCGAGAAGCAGCGCGACGACCAGCGTGAGGCCGACATTCTCGATCGTCGCCTGCCCGCTGCCACCGCGCCTGATCGCCGTCCCGACCATGCAGGCGACGCTAAGTCCACCGGCCACGCCGGTGTGTGCCCGCTCGTCACGCCTCGCGCCCGCCCCGGCGACAAGGCGCGCCGGTACCATCGGGGCATGTCACTCATCACCTCGGTCACCACCACCGCGGGCCGCGTTTCGCAGGACCTGCGTGCGTCCCTGCACCGGGCCCGGGCCGAGGGCGAGAAGCGGGTTCTCGAGCGCCGGCACCGGCGCGCCCTTGCCGTGCTGGGCGAGCGCGTTCACACGCTCGCCCGCGAGGGCGACATCCCCGTGGCCGCTCTGGCCGACCAGATCGCCGAGGTGGATGCCCGGCGGGCCGACGTCGAGGCGGCCCGGGCCGCGCGGCGGGACGAGGACACCGGGCACGACGCCGTCGTTGCCTTTCCGGTGCTGGGAGACGACGCGCCCGCGTGATTCGCCCGCCGATCGCGCCCCTTCGACGCCGGCACGCGGATTCCTCCCGGCGGGGGTATGCTGCCCATCCCGCCGCCGTGGCGGGGTCACGCGAGGAGCCGCTCGTGCGCACGGAGTCCGATCTCCAGCACCATCACCACTCGGATGCACCCGGTTGCCACCGGTGCGGACTCCCCCTGCTGGAAGCGGCCACGTTCTGCCCGTACTGCGAGCGATCCGTCCACGACGGGCGGGTGGCGCGGCTCGTGCACTGGCGGCCGTCACACCATGGCGACGTCCGCGCCCCATTGGTCACCGAGACCCGGCTGCTGGCCGTCGGGTTCGTGCTCTTCGCCGTGGTGGCATCCGCTGCCCTGGTCGCCGCCCTCGCGATCTAGGCGTCGCGGGGCCACCTACCACCCCACTACGCGCCGAGCGCGGGAGGAATACACATGCCGCAGGGCCCCGATGAGTCCCAGGTCCTCACGATCGGCGACGAGGTGACCGGAGCGTTCCGATGCGCCGAGTGCGACCTGCTCGTCACGTCACCGGCCGAGAACGACGGCATCCTCGTCCTACCGCCGTGCCCGCTCTGCCACTCCGGGACGTGGCGGCGCGCCGGGGTGTAGCGGCCCGCTCCCGGTACCGCTCCCGGCCCGGGGCCGGATGGCCGGGGGCCCTCGGGATGTATTCAGTGCCGTGCCCCGGGGCCCCTCCCCGGGCAGGGGCCCGATCACCCGTGCGGCGTCCGGAACCTGCCCCGGCCCTACCTCTACCCGAGGATCTCGTCCGGGGCCATCGCCGTGAGCGTCTCGAACGTGGCACTGCCACGGGCCGAGAGTTCGCGCACAATCCTCGCCGCCGCCGCCGCGTCGGGCGCCTCGATCACGCTGATGAAGTCGTAGTGGCCGAGGATCGCCCATTGGTTCAGGACGCGTCCGCCGAGGTCCTCGATCTCGCGGTTCACCTCGAGCAGGCGCTCGGGTGTGAGCCGCAGCGTCTGGAGGCCCTGCGGACTGAGCGTGGCGAGGAGGATGAACGTCTGCATGGCCGGAACCGGAGTCTACCCGCCGTCCGCCGCGCCGCGGCGTGCGCGCCACGCGGGCACCACGATCCCCAGCAGCCCGGCCGCCATCATCAGCAACCCGGCGGCCAGCGCGATCCACCCGCCCGGGCCGAGGATGCTCTCGATGGGGGGAACGACATACCCCTTCAGCGCGATCGCCTCCGCCCCGGCGCGTACCCGGTCCGCCAGATCCGCCGGGCGGGCCACCAGCCAGACCAGGGCCTCGGTGGCGACCGCCGCGATCACCATTCCGGGGACCAGGGCCGCGAGCGACGCCACGCGCGCCCGTCCCGCGGCGATCGACAGGGCCATCACGACCGCACCCGCGACTGCGGCGATGAGCACGACCATGCCCTGCCACAGCGAGAGGCCGCTGTCGATCACCACGAGGCGCCCGTTCACGAGCAGGCGCCCCCACTCGAGGCCACTGGCCACGACCGCGGCCACCGCCGGCGCCACGCCGGCCACCAGCAGGCACAGCCGCCCGCGGGCGGCCCCCGATCGCGTACCGCTCGCATCGCTCACAGGGCTATCCTGCCGGGCGATCACGTAACCGGCCCCTCAAAGGACTCCATATGCAGCGCGACAGTGACCCGACACCGAATGAACTCCAGCGCGCCTTCTTCGAGTACACGCCCACCGATCTCGAGGAGTCGCTCATCCAGTGGACGCGCGAGCACTGGCCGATGGCCGCCCGCGGGATGGTCTACAACAAGGCCGAGGCCGACAACATGGTGTCCGGCGTGCCGGGCCTGCGCTCGGATGAGAGCCGGCTCGTGCTGTCGGTAGCCGCCCGCATCGCCATCTCCGAGCGCGAGCTCCTGATCCGCGGCCTGGCCGCGACCCTGCCCGACTGGCTTGAGGAGCGTTACGGCCTGACCCCCAAGGCGTAGTCACCGCGCGACATGCGGCGGCGGGCTACTCCTTGGGTTCCACCGGGTAGCCCGCCGCCGCCCACGCGTCGAAGCCCCCCACGAGCACGCCCACCCGGGAGTACCCGTTGTCGAACGCGGTCAGCGCGATCGTCATGCTGGTGGCTTCACCGACGCGGTCGCAGTAGAAGATCAGTTCCTTCTCCCTCGGGAGCGTGCCGATCTCCGATGTGAACCCGATCGGGTCCAGGCGGATTGCGTTCTTGACCTTCGTCTCCGCCTCACGCCACGTGAGGTCCCGGCAGTCGACCGGTTGCACCTTGTCCCCCATGCGCAGCGATGCGAACAGATCCTGCGGCTGCCACTGAGCGATGTCATCCCATGCCACGGAAGCGTCCTCCTGGTCCTAGTCGCGGGTGTTCCCCCAGGCATCATCGTGCACCAGGGACCTCCACCCGCGGTATGTGCGCTTGAGCGCCGGGGGCAGCCCCTCGGGGAACGACTCGGGGTAGCCGAGCGGCGTCACGAGCACCGGATCGATCTCGTCGGGCAGCCCGACGATCGCGCGCAGGCGGTCCTTCTCGAACCGCTGGAATGCCGACGTCGGCACGGTGCCGAGCCCCTCGGCCCGGGCGGCAACGAACAGGTTCTCCATCGCGAACGCCACCGAGAGGAGGTCGTCGGTGTATCCGCCCCCGGCCATGCGCTCCGGGTAGTTGTGGCGTGGCACCAGCAGGCCCATCACCCACACCGGCGCGATGCGGTACGTCGGGAGGATCTTCTCGGCGTAGGCGACGCACGCGGCCTCATGCTCCTCGGGTGTGGCATCCCCGCGGGGGCGCATCTCGGCGAAGTACTGCGCACCGCCGGCGATCACCAGGTCGGCGACCTCCCGCCGCCGTGCCTCGTCGCGTACGACCATGAGACTCCAGGCCTGGGAACCGCTCCCCGTGGGCGCCTGCAGGGCCGCCCGCAGCACTCTGTCGAGCACCGCATCGGGCACCGGGCGATCGGTGTACTGGCGAACGGCCTTGCGCGTGCGGATAGCCTCGAATGCGTCCATCGGATTCCTCCCCGGAACTCGTTCGCGCGGCAGCGTACCGATGCTCAGCCCAGCAGGGCGAGCACGCGCTCCGCATCCCCCGCCGGCGCCACCTTGTAGTCGGCGTGCTGCACCACCCCATCCGGCCCGACGATCACGGTGCTGCGCTCCACGCCCATGTACCTCCGGCCGTACATGGTCTTCTCCACCCACACGCCATAGGCCTCGAGCACAGCGTGTGACTCATCGCCCAGCAGGGGGAAGGTGAGGGCCTCCTTGTCGCGGAACCGCTCAAGACGTGCCACCGGGTCCGGACTGATCGCGAGCACGCTGACCCCGAGCGTCGCGAAGCGCGCAAGCGAGTCCCGATAGGCGCATGCCTGCTGTGTGCAGCCCGAGGTCATCGCCTTCGGGTAGAAGACGAGCACCACGGGGGCCCCGCGCAAGGCGGACAGGGTGACGTCGTGCCCGCCATCCGACGGCAGCGTGAAGTCCGGGGCCTGCTGTCCGGGTTCGAGCCGGGCCATGTCGTCCTCCTGATCATGCGGGGTCGCGGCAGGTAACGGTGCCGACGCTACGCGACCCCGGTGCCACCCTCCGCCGGGAACGGAAGGCCGCCGCCGCACGGGCGGGGCATGCGCCAACGGCGCCGGGGGCAGCGGGTCAGCGTGCCGGCCCGCCGGAACCAGGCCGTCACGCCGCCCCCGAGGGGGGGGACGGCATGCGACACGCGACCAGAACCGGTCGCACCGGTATTGGTCGCAGGGATGAGGACCACCGGGAACACCCCGGCATAGGGTGACCCCATGACCGCGGACACCCGCACGGCGATCCACCGGATGGCGGCGGCGCTTGAGCGCGCCGAC
>SXGT01332731.1_pt1 | contig 19481 bp, 20 predicted proteins | sample 3176221 | NCBI WGS metagenome assembly SXGT01 (sample SAMN11356862, study PRJNA531348) | freshwater metagenome | isolation source: freshwater sample F1-120 | place: China: Fuxian Lake, Yuxi | collected 2017-12-25
CGACCTCCCACCCAGAGGTCGGATCGTCGGCATGACGGCGCCTCGCGTCGATCGCAACGACTACGCACTGCTCACCGAACTCTGCCGAGGCTCGGGCAACCAGATCCGGGTCGTTGACCGCCGCAGTGTTGAAACTCACCTTGTCGGCACCTGCCCGCAACATTCGGCGCGCGTCGGCGACCGAACGAATACCGCCCCCGACTGTGAACGGAATGAACACCTGCTCGGCCACGCGTTCGACCACGTGAAGCAGCGTGTCGCGATCGTCGGAAGACGCCGTGATGTCGAGGAACACGAGCTCGTCGGCGCCCTCCGCGTCGTAACGCGCAGCGAGCTCGACGGGGTCGCCGGCGTCGCGGATCTCGACGAACCGAACGCCCTTCACGACCCGTCCAGCATCGACGTCGAGGCACGGGATGATTCTCACGGCCGACACGCGGCGACTCCTTCGGCAACCGTGAAGCGACCTTCGTAGAGCGCCTTCCCAGCGATCGCTCCGACGAGTGCCTCATCCTTCGGGCCCCGCAGCGCGGCAAGCGCGCGGAGGTCGGCGAGTGACCCGACTCCCCCACTTGCGACGATCGGCAACGACGTCGCCGAGAGCAAGGCCGCGTACAGATCGAGATCCGGGCCACTGAGCATGCCGTCGACCGCGATCTGGGTCACGACGAGCGCGCTCGCTCCCGACGCCGCGAAGTGCGCAACGAGATCGAGCAGGTCGATGCCCGTTCCCTCGGTCCAGCCGTGCACCGCGACCTCCCGGTCGCGCACATCCAGCCCAACCGCGACCGTGCCGGGATGCGATATCGCGATGTCGGTCACGAGCGATGGATCGCTGACCGCGGCGCTCCCGATGACCACCCGAGCCACACCAGCGCCGAGACGTGCGCCGGCCGCTTCGAGCGACCGCACTCCCCCGCCGGTCTGCACCCGACACTGTGGAACGGCAGCCGCGATCGTTTCGATCACACCGAGGTTCGCGTCGCCACCCGACCTCGCGGCGTCGAGATCGACGACGTGGATCCAACGGGCACCCGCCGCCGCGAAACCTCGCGCGACAGCGATCGGGTCGTCGCCGTAGACAGTCTCGCGGTCGTAGTCACCCTGTTGAAGCCGTACACATTTGCCCGCGCGTAGATCGATCGCGGGATACAACTCCATCAGATCACGCTCGGGTTCGCCGACCGCGCCGCGACCGCGACGAAGTTCCGCAACAGATCGAGGCCGACGCGCCCACTCTTCTCGGGATGGAATTGCGTCGCCCATACCGAACCCTGCTCGATGGCTGCGGCATAGCGGTGTCCGTAGGTCGCCCAACCGGTCACCACCGCAGGATCGTCAGCATCGCACGCATAACTGTGCACGAAATACACCCACGGTTCACGTCGATCGCCGAAGAGCTCCGAGCGCGGCTCGACTTCGACGGTGTTCCATGCGATCTGCGGCAACTTTTCCGTTGCCGGGAGCCGCCTCGCGCGTCCGGCGACGATCCCGAGTCCGGGGATGTCAGGGGCTTCGTCGCTCCCATCGAACAGCATCTGCATTCCGACGCAAATCCCGAGGAACGGGCGACCAGACACGGCGACGTCGCGCACGGCACCCTCGAGGCCGCTCTCAGCGAGCGCCGCCATGCACGCACCGAAATGGCCGACCCCCGGCACCACCACGGCGTCGGCCCCCGCGATTTCGACTGCGTCGGAGGTCAACGCGGCGTCGGCCCCGATGAACTGCAGCGCCTTCTCAGCAGAGCGCAGATTGCCAATCCCGTAGTCGACGATCGCAATCGTGGGACGCGGTCCTACGCTCGTCGATCCCTGCGCGCTCATCGCCGGCTGCGCACGCGTTCGCGGGTCACAACACGCCTTTGGTGGAGGGGACGCCTGCGCCCTCGACGCGAACGGCGTCGCGCAGCGCACGCGCGAACCCCTTGCACGAGGCCTCGATGATGTGATGGCCGTTCTTGCCCGACACCTTGCTGATGTGCAGCGTGAGGCGCGCGCCGTCGGCGAGACCCTTCCAGAACTCTTCCATGAGTTGCGGGTCGAACGTACCGATCCACTCGGCAACTGCGTCGACGTCGTAAGCGAGGAACGGTCGGCCCGAGAGATCGATCGCGATCTGTACCAGCGCCTCGTCGAGGGGCACGAGTGCATTCGCGAACCGTCGCACACCCGCCTTGTCGCCGAGTGCTTCGCGAATTGCCGTGCCGAGCGCGATGCCGATGTCTTCGACCGTGTGGTGCAGGTCGACGTCGAGGTCACCGGTCGCTGCGATGTGCAGCGTCAGCCCTCCGTGTCGTCCGATCTGTTCGAGCATGTGATCGAAGAACGGAATTCCGCTGCTCACTTCGACGTCGCTTCCGTCGCCGTCGAGGTCGAGGGACAGCGCGATCGTCGTCTCTTTGGTCGTGCGGTTGATCGTCGCGGTACGGCTCATGCGATCCCAACTTCCTCGAGTGCGGCCGCGAGCGCGGCGAGCATGGCGTCGTTTTCGGCACGGGTTCCGATCGTGACCCGCAGGCAATCCTCGACTCGGGGCCAGCGCGAGAAGTCGCGTACGAGCACACCCTGATCGACCATCGATTTCCACACGGCTGCGCCGTCGCCGTGCACGCGAAACAGCACGAAGTTCGCGCCCGACGGGAAGGCAGTCACCCCTGCCAGCTCGCCGAGCGCGCGCACCAGCCGTTCGCGCTCGTCGACCAGGGCCGCGACTCGTGTGCGCATCTCCGCCCCGTACTCGAGCGCCAGCACTCCCGCCAGTTGTTTTTCGATCGAAAGGTGATAGGGCAACACGACCTTGTCGAGCTCCGCGATCGCCCACTCGGCACCGATGCAGTATCCGAGACGCAGGCCCGCGAGCGACCAGACCTTGGAATAGGTACGTACGACGAGAAGCGGCACGTCGTCGCCGACGAGCTCGATCGCCGACCAGTCGGCGAAGTCGCCATAGGCCTCGTCGACGACGAGGAGCCCATCGACGTCGCGGACTGCGTCGAGCATCGCCAGCACGGTTTCGCGCGGCTCCACCGTGCCGGTCGGGTTGTTCGGCGAGCAGACGAAGGTGATCGCAGGACGATCAGCGCGGATCTGCCATACCGCCGAATTGGGGTCGATCAAGAAGGCGTCGGTGCGTTCGCCTTCGATGACCGCGGTCGCCGTGAGGCGAGCGATGTGCCCGTGGAGTGCGTACGTCGGTTCGAATACGACGACAGAACGATCTATCCCGCCGTAGGTCAGCAGAATCGTCTGGAGCACTTCGTTCGAACCGTTCGCTGCGAACACCCGGGCCTCGGGCTGGTCGAACTGGGCGCCGATGGCCGCCCGCAGCTCGCTCGCGCTCCGGCTCGGATAGCGGTGGTAGTCGTGGGCCACGATCGCCGCGGTCCACGCGGCCACGAACGCTTCAGGCGGCGCGAACGGACTCTCGTTGGTATTGAGACGAACGTCGACCTCGATTTGGGGCGAGTGATACCCCTCGAGCGCGCGCAGGTCGTCGCGCGGCTGGATGTGCGTACTCACCGGCCCGCCTCCCGCATGCGAATCGACTGGGCGTGCGCGTCGAGCCCTTCGGCATCGGCGATGATCGTCGCGTACGGCCCGACGCGGTCGAGCGCAGCACGGTCGAGCGTGACGACGTGCACGTGCTTTTGGAAGTCGGCGACTCGTAAGGCACTTTGGTAGCGCGCAGCCCCACCGGTGGGGAGGACGTGATTCGTCCCGGCGACGTAGTCACCAATCACCGCCGGCGACCAAGGACCGACGAACACGGCGCCCGCGTGTCGCACGAGCGACACCAGCGACTCCGGTTCGTCGCACATCAGCTGCAAGTGCTCGGGCGCGATCTGATTGGCCACCGCGAGCGCTGACGCCGGCCCGTCGACAAGCACCGTGCGGCCGCCAGTCGCGAGCGTCGACTCGGCTTCGGCGCGTCGCGGCGCGTGTGCGAGCGCGGCGCGCAGTTCCAAGTCGATCGCATCAGCGGCAGCCTCGTGCCACGTCACGACAATCGCTTGACCCCCCGGGCCGTGCTCGGCCTGGGCGAGCAGGTCGATCGCGACCAGGCGCGGGTTCGTGGTCGCGTCGGCCACGACCACGAGTTCCGACGGACCTGCCAACGCGTCGATGCCGACGTCGCCGATGTCCTGGCGCTTCGCTTCGTTCACGTACGCATTTCCCGGGCCGACGATCACGTCGACCGGCGCGATCGAATCGGTGCCGTACGCAAGGGCAGCACTGGCCTGCACGCCTCCGACCCGGTAGACCTCGTCGACCCCGGCGATCTTCGCAGCGACGAGCGTGACCGGCGGCGGCGAACCGTCGCGGCCGGGCGGTGTGCACAGCGCGACCGAGGGCACGCCGGCAACCTTGGCCGGCACGACGGTCATGAGCACGGTCGAGGGGTAGGTGGCCCGGCCGCCGGGCACGTAGACGCCCGCCCGATCGACCGGCAAGATCATCTCGCGGACGTGGACGCCCATTCGCTCGTGGTGGGCCTCGGCCTCGCGTTGGGACTCGTGATAGGCGAGAATCTGGTCGCGCGCGAATTCGAGCGCGACCACCAGGTCGGGGTCGCAGGCATCGAACGCCGACTGAAGTTCGTCGGCGTGCACTCGCAGGTCGTCGATCCGAGCTCCGTCGAATCGCTCGGTGAGCTCGCGGACGGCGACGTCGCCGTGTTCCCGTACCGACGCAATGATCCCGGCGACGGCATCGGACACATCGGGCACCGCTTCAGGGGCGCGCGCCAGCGCCACACCGAGATCGGCATCGAAGCCGCGCAGATCGAGCCGGGACAGCACACGGGGAGGCTACCGATCCGCACTTGCGTCCACCGGGTGGAAAACTGACCGGGTGAGCAACTCCGACCTCGCCGCCCTCTCGTCGATCGCGGCCCAACTCGACGAACTCCAAACGCGCATCACCACGATGGCCGAGGGGTACGGCACCACGCCCGACAGCGCGATTGCCGCTGACCTCTATTCGGTCGAGCGTGCGCTGCTGACCGCCGCCCGGGCGTTGCAGCGAGCGAGCGCCAACCTCGCCCCCCGGCCCTAGACCCCCCGGCCCTAGAAGTCGTCGTTCATCGCGGGGCGTGGTCCGCTGAAGGCTGCGTCGAGCGCGGCGATCTGCTCGGCGGTGGCGGACGTGAGCAGACCCGCGGCGAACAGGGTGCGGGCCGACGTATAACCCGCGTACAGCGCCGCGAGACCGGTGATCGTGATCGTCGGGCCGCCGCCAGTTCCCCGAGAGAGTTCGCCTTTGCCCTCGGCGACATCGAGCACCCAGTCGCCGGAATGCCATGGCCCGCGCGGGTCGTCGATGGTGAGCGGTACCGACAGCGTCAGCCCGAGCGGGTAACCGCGTGCGGCGATCGCCCGCGACGCGTCGACCACCCGCAACATCCAGCGGTGATCCCAGATCACCCGAATTCGTTGCTCGGGGAGATGCAACGCGAGCGCGTCGAGCGGCAGGCCCTGGACCCGCACCTCCCGGGCCTGGGCTTGGTGAGCGCCGAGGTGACGCCACAACACGCTTTCGGCATCCCACGACTCGGCTGCGAGGTCCTCCAACACGAGCGAATAGCCGCTCGGACCACGGTCTTTGAACTGGCGGTAGATCGCGTACCCGATCAGGCGGCCTTTGTCCTCCACCACGTACACGTAGCGGTGGGGGTCCGGTCGAAGGTGTTCGTCCCACATCCACGCGGGCCGCGCCAACATGCCAGGCCGCGCCAGCGCTGCGTTGATGTAGAGCTTGCGGATCGCGTCGTGATCGCGGTCGGTCGAGGGTCGTTCCTGGTACGGACCGAAGTTCAAACGGTCGAGGTCGACCGTCGGCACGACGCGCACCGATTGATCGCCGGCGATCTCCCAACCGCACTTGCGGTAGACCCACATCGTTGCCGGCCCGAGGGGACTAACCGCCTCACCTCGATCGCGCATCCGCTTCAGCGCTGCGTCGAGCAACGCCGTGCCGAGCCCACGCGATCGATACTCGGGCGCGACCACCACGGCGCCGATCCCTCCTGCGGGCACCGGTCGTCCGCCGAAGAACTGTCCGAACGGCATGATCGACAGTCGACCAACGAGACGCCCGCGGTCGTAGGCGCCAAGCATCCGCTCCGCGAGTCCGCCGCGCTTGCATTGATCGATCCACGCTCGGCTGTTGCGAGGATCGAACGCGTAGCCCTGTTCGCGCAACTTCGCGTGCTCGTCGAGGTCGGCGTCGGTTCCGTCGCGAATCTCGATGCTCACGTCGCTCTCGCCTTCGCAGTTTGCTGACGTGCGTTGGTGGTTGCTCCAGCGGACGCACGAGAACTGTTCGCCTTGGCTTGCTGCTTCGGGGTCGCGACCCCGGCCGACGGGCACAGATCGGCGAGTGCGCATTCGTCACAGCGAGGCTTGCGAGCGTCGCACACGCGGCGGCCATGCTCGATGAGCCGCAGGCTGAACCGACCGCGCTCGTCGGCGGGCACCAGTCCGTTGAGTTCCAGTTCGATCTTCACCGGATCGGTCTCGCTGGTGAGCTTGAGTCGCTTCGACAGGCGCCCGACGTGGGTGTCGACCGGCAACCCGGGAAGCCCGAACGCCACCGAACGTACGACGTTCCCCGTCTTGCGGCCGACGCCGGGGATCGTCACGAGATCGTCGAGTTCCGTCGGCACCTCACCGTCGTAGCGATCTTCGAGTGCAGCAGCCATTCCGAGGAGCGACTTGGCCTTTGCCCGATAGAAACCGGTGCTCTTGATGATCGTTTCGAGCGCGTCCGGGTCTGCGACCTTCAAGTCGGCGGGCGTCGGATAGCGGTCGAACAAGTTGGGCGTGACCATGTTGACCCGTTCGTCGGTGCATTGTGCCGACAAGATCGTCGCTGCCAGCAGTTCGTAGGCGTTGCGATGCCGCAGCGCACACTCGACGTTGGGGTACAGGTCGGTCAACATCGCTCGCACGGACTCCGCGCGGGCCGCTGCACCACGCGGTCGGGCCATCGGCGCACGATACCCTCGGCGGGTGCCCGCCCCGATCGCTCCGTCCGCCCGGCAACGGCACTCCTTGGGTGACGAACTTCGTCGCGACCTCGCGCACCCAGACGCTCGATCGGCGGGGTTCGCAGGGCGCGAGGGATACGCCCGCGTCGCGCCAGCCGCGGTCCAGGGCGGCGAGTTGCGCCGCTGGGTCGTCGGCTACTCACCCGGCGTCGCTGAGATCGGCGTCGGCGACGCGACCGAACTGCTGATGCAGTGTCTCGCCCACGTCGCCGACCACGGTGGCGGCGAGGTGACACTCTGGCGCTCCGACGCGCGTCCCGACGACGACCGGGTCGCCCACAACGTCGGCCTCGATGCCGACCGAGCGCTCCACCAGATGCTCGTCGACCTCCCCCTTGCCGACTCTCCCCCGGTCCAGCTCGGGTCCGACGTGACGGTGCGTTCGTTCGTCGCCGGTCGCGACGACGATCAGGTGCTGCGCGTGAACAACGCGGCCTTCGCCGGACACCCCGAACAAGGCAACTGGACGCGTGACGTCTTCGTCGCCCGCCAGCGCGAACCGTGGTTCGATGCCTCCTGGTTTCTCGTGGCCGAAGCCGCTCATGAGCTGGTGGGATTCAATTGGATGCGGCTCCACGCGCGCGCCGCTGGCCAGCCCGAATCGGCAGAGATCTACGTCATCGGCGTCCATCCGTCGGTGGCGGGTCGAGGTCTCGGTCGTGCGCTTGCGGTCCAGGGGTTCGAACTCGCCGCGGCACGCGGGATCACGCACGGGATGCTCTACGTGGCCGCCGACAACGAACCGGCGCTCGCGCTCTACCGGTCGTTGGGCTTCACGGTCACGCGCACCGACCGGGCTTACACCGCGGTGGTGATGCCGGGATGACGTCACGCTATGCGGCTACCGCCGACGAACTCGCCGAGCTCATGACCGAGCTCGGCCAACCCCCGTACCGGGTCGACCAGTTGCGGCGCGGCCTCTGGGAGACCCGCGCTCCACTCGACCAGCTCACCGCACTGCCCAAGGAACTTCGCGTCGAGCTCGACGCGCGCCTTCCGCTCGCGCTGACGCCAATTCTCGAACGCCGCAGCCACGACAACGCAACCACGAAGTGGTTGTGGCAGGCCCAGGGCGGCGATCAGGTCGAGACCGTGCTCATGCGGTCCGCCGACCGCGCGACGGTCTGTGTTTCGTCGCAGGCCGGCTGCGCGATGGGATGCACGTTCTGTGCGACAGGGCAGGCTGGATTCGAACGCCATCTCGATCGCGGCGAAATCGTCGAGCAGGTCTTGCGCGCGCAGCACACCACCGACCAACGCGTCAGCAACGTCGTGTTCATGGGGATGGGCGAACCGCTCGCGAACCTCGACGAGGTGGAACCGGCGATCGAACGCCTGCACGCCGATCTCGGTCTCTCGGCCCGAAAGATCACGGTCAGCACCGTCGGCGTCGTACCTGGGATCGATCGACTCCGCGAGTTCGCACTCCCGGTGACCCTCGCCGTGTCGCTGCACGCTCCTGATGACGCGCTCCGCGAGACGCTGGTTCCGTTGAACCGTCGCTACCCGATCAGTGCCGTCCTCGACGCGGCGCGGGCCTACGTCGAGGCCAAAGGTCGCCGGGTGACGTTCGAATACGCCTGCATCGCCGGAATCAACGACCACCCCCATCTGGCCGACGCGCTCGGCGGGCGCCTTGCAGGCTTTCCTGGCGGCGCGCACGTGAACCTCATCCCGCTCAACGCCACCGCCGAATTCACGGGTCGGCCACCTGATTCCGGTCGAATCGCCGCGTTCGCCGACCGATTGCGGGCGCTCGGCGTGAACGCAACGGTTCGTCGCAATCGCGGCACCGACATCGACGCGGCCTGCGGCCAGCTTCGGATGCGCTCGGCCGCCCCTGGGCCCGTGCCAAGATTGTCGCCATGAACCAGTGGCTCAACCGTTCGCATCCGCCGATGCTCCAGATCGCGGTGTTCCTCTGCTATTTCGAGGCGATCTCCGGGTTGCTCGGACTGCTCGGTTTGAGCACCGGCCCGCTCGCCAATTCGAAAGAAGTGTTCTTGTTCATCGCTCTGGGGAGCGGGATTGGCGGTGTCGGGGTCGCGAACGACAAGAAGTGGGGCTACTGGCTTGCGCTCGCGGCCGCATCGGTACACGTGGTGATGTTCTTCGTCGTGCCGACCGTCAATGGCGACCCGGCTCCGTTCTTGTTCCTCGGCACTTCACTCGTCATCTCCTTCATCTTCAACGGCGCGCTCGTCGGGCTCCTCGCGCATCCACAGACGCGTGAGTACCAGAAGGTCTGGTTCAAGTAGCGGTGTGCGACACCCTCGTCGTCGTCACCGACCACGGCACCTGGTTCGCGAAAAACTCTGATCGGCCACCGGATGAAGTGCAACTCGTCAGGGCCTTCCCCGAGCGAGCACCCGGCCCAACGCTACGAACCCAGTACCTCGACCTGAGCGCTGATCCCGGCGCCTACCGCATCACGCTCGCTGCGCAACCGTCGTGGCTGTGGGGATTCGAAACCGGCATCAACGAGCACCGCGTCGCGATCGGCAACGAAGCCGTCTACACGACCGACGATCGCCGAGCCGCGACCCCTGCGTTGCTCGGCATGGACGTGGTCAGGCTGGCGCTCGAGCGCGCGACCACGGCGGACGAAGCCCGCAGCGTTGTGTGCGAGTTGGTCGAGCGACACGGCCAAGGTGGATCGGGATGGGAACACGCCGACGAGCCGTACTTCTCGTCGTTCCTCATCGCCGATCCGAACGGCGCGTGGATCGTCGAAACGAGTCAGCGGTCGTGGGTCGCTCGACCGGTGGAGGCCGGCGCCGCCATCTCGAATCGCTTGTCGATCGGCACCGATTGGGTGCTCGCGTCATCCGATATCGATCCGGGCACCGACTGGCAGATGTGGCGCGATCCCAAAGCACCGACCGGGATCGCCGATCATCGATGTCGGGTCACCAGCGCGTGCGCGGCATCAGCACCCACATTCGCGACGATCGCCGCGACGATGCGCGATCACGGGCCAACGCGCCCGATGCTCCCCGCTGGGGTGAACGACGATTGGTCCGGCGTGTCGGTCTGCATGCATGTGCGCGGCTACCAGGCCACCACAGGTTCGATCATCGCTTGGCTTCCCCGTGACGTCGGAGATACGCCGCGTTATTGGGCTGCGCTCGGCAGTCCGTGCGTGTCGGTGTATCTCCCGTTCGATCCCTCCGGCGGGGTTCCCGACCTGCTGCAAGACGAGGGGCTGTGGCACCGACTCGCCAACCTGCGCGACCGGGCTGAACAGGATCCGACCGGAATCGACTTCGTCCGCTCGGTCCGGGCACTGCTCGACCCCATCGAAACTGCCGTCAACGAATCGCCGGGACCGGTGACCACGTTCGCGGCCGAGATCGACGACGCACTGCGCGCGCTGGAGGTCTGAAGCGCCCGAAGGGCGAGTCGTCAGCGCGCCGCGTTGAACACGCCGGCCGAGAGGTCTTCGGCGATCGCCCAACCGAACGCGATCATGCCGGTGCCCTTCGTCGCGTCGAGCTGGCCAACCAGCTGCACGACCTTGGCGCCACCGGTGGTCTTGATGCCGCCGGTGTCGAGCACGGGAACGACCGGGAGCTTGCGACCGGTGTGCTTGATCATGAACGTGCGGTCGTCGTAGGCGGATTCGTGCCCGAATCGCTTGGCCAGGCGACGGCCCCAGGCCCGCTCCTCGCCGTTCGGCGTGTAGCCGGGCCGCGGCACGACGTTCGAATACGTCGACAACATGTTGTAACACGATGGCTGGTGCAGCCGAACGCCGACGAGCACGTCCTCGTCGGGGAACGAGATCCCGGCACGGCGGGCGAGTTCACCAGTCATCAGCCGCATGATCTCGGGGGACAGCTTGCCTTTGCGCGCCGAACCAGGACCCCACAAGATGCTCGGGGTGCCGCCGATGCGTTCGAGTGAACCGAACATGAAGCCACAAAAAACGCCGTCGTCATCGTGGCAGAAGACGACAAGCGGGAATGCGGCGACCTGACGATCCAGATCTTCCTCGGTGAAGTTCAGACCAACTGATGCGAGCAGTTGACCGAACTCGTCGAGTTCCGCAGGCTTGAGGGAGACGGAGTCGCGGGATTCGACCTTCATGGGCCTTCTATTTTGCCCGACGCGACCCCGTTGCTCCAACTCGCTAGCTTGAACGACGATGCGAAGGCCCAGACGTGTGTTTGCGGTCACCCTGCTTGCATTCGTCTCGGCAGGCACCTCGGTGGGGTGCGCGACTTCCTCTGACCAGGCGAAATCCGGCGCTGCGGGGTCGATTGACACCCCGACCGGCGTCCTCGATCGCTACACCGATGTGGTCGACATCTCCGGTTTCTACGACTTCGCGGCAACCACCCTCAGCGGCGATCAGATCACCGGAACCGACTACCAGGACAAGCAACTCGCGCTCTGGTTCTGGGCCCCGTGGTGAACCACCTGTAACGGGGAAGCCCCCGAGGTCGTGCGGGCCGCACGCCAACATCCCGACATCGAGTTCCTCGGCGTGGCCGGTCGTGACGAGACCGGCCCGATGCGCGAATTCGTGAATCAGTACGGCATCGAGTTCCCGAACCTCGTCGACGACGACGGCTCGCTGTGGCGACGTTTCGGTGTACCCGGTCAACCCGCGTGGGTGTTCGTGAGCGCTTCGGGTGAGGTGCGACGGGTCCTCGGGGCCCCGAGCGAGCGAGAACTCGAACTCATCCTCGAGAATCTCCCATTCACCTGATCCCAGCTGCCCCGGAGCCCGAACGGCAACGCGTCAACGCGCCTTGGTCATGTCCCAGTAGGCCTTGCCGGTCTTGATCCGGGCGTCGTCGTCGAACACGAAAACGTCGACTGCGTCCATGATCATCGTGGTGCCGCCAATCGTCGCGTGGATCTCGAACTGCATGCAGGCCTCGTTGCCACAGATCGTGACGTCTTTGGGTTCGAGCACGATCGCGTCCGCCATGGCCCTGGCCCCGTCCCAGAAATCTCCCACGCCCTCACGGCCGAAGTGCGTCGGCGTTCCGACCGGGTCGGTCCACTCGCAGTCGTCGGCGAACAGCGCCAGCAGCGCTTCCTTGTCGTTGGCCCGATAAGCGGCCACGTATCCATCGCAGGTTGCACGCATCTGTTCGGGGGTCGGGGCCATGACTCGTTCTCCTCGCTTCGCGGATCGTTGCGGCGATTCTCGCATCCGGTCGAGCAACTAGTCGAAGGCCATGGTCGAAACTCGGACGGGGCGGAAGCGGTGGGCGATCGCACTGGCGGTCCAAGCCGCGAGGCCGACAAGGATCGGCAACGCGACGACCAAGCCGAGCGCGGTCGTCCACGGAAAGGCGAGCTGATCGAAGATCGTCTCGGTTTGACCCGCGTCATCGAACCGATTCGAGAGTGCGAACACGAGCCACGTGGGGACGAATCCCGCTGGAATCGCCAACAAGCCGCCGGCGACGACGAGGACCGCCGCCTTGATCGCGGCCAATCGCCGCAATGAACGCGGTCGAGCACCGAGGACCGAGAGGGTGTCGCGTTCGTCACGGGACTCGACCGCCGACAGGGAGAGACCGATCGCAATGACGAGACCCACCAGCAACAACGCAACCGCGACGACGATCGCGTCGAGCAATGCCCGCGACGGTTGCCAACTCTCGTATCTGAACTCCAGCGCGATCTCGACCTCGTTCGTTGGCACCGGGAGCGGGATCGTCGTGTCCCAACGCCACGACTCGTCGTATTCGCAACACAGCGCCCTGAGGCGATCGCGTTGGTTCGCGCTGAGATCGCTCGGCGCAATTCCGAGGTACCGCCAATCGAACGACTGGAAGCCACGGCTCCGAGCGAACTCGGGCGTCATGATGAGCACACTCGGCCACTGGTTCGATCGTCCCTGCGCCGCCGGAGCTTCGATCTTCACATCCCCGTCCTGCGCCGGGAACGAGACGATCACGGTTTCTTCGAAGGATCCGAGCACGCCCTCCCGCTCGAGCGTCTCTCGATCGCGGGCCGACACGTTCAGGCGGTCGAGGTACCAATCCTCGGCGATGAGCGGCGGATCAAGTGTGACGACCTCGAGCAGAACTCGGGTCTGCGTGAAGTACCCATTCGGTCCCGCCGGCCTCGGATCGAACGAGCCCGCACGGATCGGGCGAAGCTCGATGCCGGGAACGATCGCCGCAACGCGATCGAGGTGCTCGGGCGTGACGTAACCACGCAACGGCGGTGGGTCGAACGTGCCCGTACCGTCGTCGCAGGCTTGCACCTCGTAGCGGCAGTTGGCGTAGGCCGAGACAATCACTTCGTTTCGAGGTTGACCATCCCCGTTGCCGCGCGGCGGGTTCATCGCGATCGCGGTTCCGGCGCTCGTCGCGACGATCCCCGCTGCAGCAATCGCGGTCACGACTGCCGCGCTGCGAGCCCGCAGCCGAGCCAAGCTCCTCGCCGCCAACCGGATCGTTCCGCCACCGCGAGCCGCGAGCGGCGTGAGCAGACTCACCGCCACCGGGCTCGAACAACACACGCCCGCGAGAATGAGCAGCCCGCCGACCACAGCGGCAGCTGCGAGAGCGTGCGGCGTATTCCCCTCCCCCGCCCCTTCGCGACCTGCCAACGCGACGAGGACGAGCAGCGCCACACCGGCACCCGATAGCCCCAGTCCGAGCGGCACGAGTCGACGCGGCAACCGACCGAGCGGCCTCCGACCTCCGAGCGCGGCGAGCACGGGGACCCGAACGACTGATCGCGCCGGAATCGCCGCGGCAACAGTGGCCGCTATCGCGCCCGTCAGTGCGATGACGATCAGATCGCTCGCGCGTGTCACATAGGGCCCAGGGTCGTGACCGATCGCGCGCTCATACAAGTCGCGCAAGACCGAGAGGGCGCCGAGTGCCCCTCCCACGCCCACCACGGCGCCGAGGATGCCCGACACGGTGCCTTGCAGGGCCAACATTCGTCGCAGCAATCGAGTTTCCGCGCCGTTGGCGCTCAGTTGGCCGAGCGTGACCAACTGGCGCCGTGCGCTCGTCGCAAACGCCGCGCAGATGATGATGCCCACGATCGCGAGCGCAATGACGCCCGCGACGAACCCCCACGCGAGCTCGGCGGTGTTGTCGCCCACCTCACCGCCGTACAAGAAGGCGTCGAAGTCGAAGGACGCGGCGTGGGCCTCAGCTCCTCCACTCGCGATCTTGGCGGCCTCTTCCCAAGGGTCGATCCCGGCCTCGAGGTCGTACCAGGTCGTCGTGAGGATCGACTCGGGTTCGGCACGCTCAAAGGGAAAACCCGGCGCCACCATCACGTGCGCATCGAACGCGTAACCGGCTCGGACCAATCCAACGACCTCGGCCGACAGGTCGGGCACCCGCAGCACCAGGTGGTCGCCGACCCCGACCTCCAGGCGTTCGGCCAATTCGGTGCTGATCGCCACCTCACCGTCGCGCGGAACGCGCCCGTCGATGAGTTGATAGCGACCGGCTAGGAGCGCGTCGTCGAGTGGGTCCTCATTGACCGTTGCCCAGGTGGATGCGACTTCGAGATCGCTGGGGTGGATTCGTCCATCGATCCGGCGGCTGGTCACGGATCGCTCGACCACCGACTCGGACGGGCCTTCGGCACGACTCCCGAAGGAGTCGGAGTCAATGACCAAGTCAGCCGCGCCGTACAGGCGGTAGTAGCGCTCCGCGACGGAGTCGGAGTCGGTTCGGACTGCGATGGCGCCGACGGTCATGCCGAAGACGGGGATCGCAACGAGCAGCGTGACGAGGATCGTGCGGCCGGGGCGGCGGCGCACCTCTCGGCGGGCCAGGCGGGCCGCAAACCGCCAACTCATCGCGCGACCATCGCCGAGACGGCCACGTCCGGAGTGGGAGCGCTTTGTTCGACCACCTTGCCGTCGCGCAGGAAGATCACTCGGTCAGCCCACGCCGCGAAACGGGGCTCGTGCGTGACCAGCACGACGGCCGTACCGCGTGCCCGTGGAAGCTCGGCCAACAATCGGATCACCGCGTCACCGGTCTGCGTGTCGAGCGCACCGGTGGGCTCGTCGGCCAACAGGACGGGGCGCTCGGCGACGACCGCTCGAGCGATGGCGATGCGTTGCTGTTGCCCCCCGGAGAAGTCGTCAGGATAACGATCGAGTTCGTGATCGAGCCCCACCGATTCGAGCGCTGCGATCGCCAGCCGCCGAGCTTCGCGGCTACCGACACCGTCGAGTTCGAGTGGCAGCATCACGTTCTCGACCGCCGAGAGCGACGGGATCAGGTTGAGTCGCTGGAAGACGAATCCGACTTCACGCCGCCGCAACGCCGCGCTTCCTCGCGGATCGAGCGTCGCGAGGTCAGTGCCTCCAACGATGACGCGGCCCGCGCTCGTGTCCTCGAGTGCCCCCGCAAGATGGAGCACCGTCGACTTGCCGCAGCCCGATGGACCCATGATCGCGACGAACTCTCCCGCCGCGATGCTCAGGGTCACGCCGGCGAGTGCGGTGACTTCGGCGGGTCCGCGCCCGTAAGTCTTGACGACGTCGCGAAATTCGATCGCGGGGACGGCGTTCATCAATAGCTCCTTCATGAGCGTGAGGATCGGGGGATCATCGTGAGGACACGCGCCTCGCAGATATCGAGCCAGCGCAGGTCGGCTTCGGCACGCACCATCACCGACTCGTCGGCGAGCGCGCTCGCAAGGCTGGCCTCACCGAGGTCGCGACTCGAGCGTCGGCGTTGCTGGAGCACGGAGAGCAGCGCGGCGCGCTGGTGGGTGATCACGTCGATCGCGTGTTCCGGCGCGTGCTCGATGGCGAGCATCACCTTCAACACGAGCTCGTCGCGCGGCGGTGGGTCGTCGGCCACGACCGCGCTCCACCACGCACCGAGCGCCTCGCGTCCGTCCGCGGTGAGCTCGTAGGACTTCTGCTCGGTGTCGGCGATCGCGGTGACGAGTCCATCGCGCGCCAGTCGATCGAGCGTTGTGTAGACCTGGCCCACGTTCAGTTGCCATACACCGCCAGTCGCGGCCTCGAACGCCGTTTTGAGCTGGTATCCGTGGGACGGACCCGCGGCGAGCAGGGCGAGGAGCCCTTCCTTGACAGCCATAGTTACCGAGTATACATACTCAGTATGGCGTGTCAATCACCCCTACTCGATCCGGGTCGTCGCCGGATCCCAGCCGTCCGCGGCCGGATACTGGGGGTCGATCGCGCGGAGAGCGTCGATCACCAGTTGCGCAACAGCCCGGTCTCGCACCCACTTGCGGTCGGCGGGCACGACGTACCACGGCGCGACATCGGTGCTCGTGGCCCGCATCACCGTGTCGTACTCGTCGTGGTACTCGTCCCACTTCGCTCGAGTCTCGAGGTCGGCAGGGTTGAACTTCCAGTGCTTCGTCGGGTCCGCGACACGATCCTGGAGGCGTTTGCGTTGTTCGTCGCTCGAAATGCAGAGGAAGCACTTCACGATCGTCGTGCCTTCCGCGACCAGACGTGCCTCCCACGCATTCACTTCGGCAATGCGTCGACGTTGGGTTCGGTTGTCGATCAGCCCGAGCACCCGCGTGGTGACCAAGTCTTCGTAGTGGGATCGGTTGAAGACGCCGATCTCACCACGACGCGGCAACGCGGCTTCGATGCGCCACAGGTACGTGTGCGCGAGCTCGAGCTCCGACGGACGCTTGAACGACGTGACGCGAACGCCCATTGGATTGATTCCCCGACAGAGCCGACGCACGGCGCCGTCTTTGCCTGACGCGTCGAGTCCTTGAAGCACGACGAGGAGCGACCGGCGACCCTCGGCCGTGAGCCGAGCTTGCAGCGAACGCAACAGCTCATCGTCTTCGATGATCGGCGGATCTGGTTCGCGTTCGAAACCAAGATCGTCGCGCGGGTCGCGATCGGCCAAGCGTGGACCCTTGGAGGTGACTCGTAACGACTGCATCAACCTGAGCTTGGCACGACCGCGTCGACTCGCGCCGAGTTCAGGAGCTGACCCTCAGGCCCGTCGCCGACGTGCGCGCACTCCCGCGGCCTTGACGGCGCATTCGACGCAGATCAGTTCGCGTTTCGGCCCGACCGTGACGAGGCATTGATCGCAGAACGCCTCGAAGCACCTCGTGCACCGAACCCGGGTTTCGGTATTTCGGTGGAAGTGGCACGCATACAGATCGGCGCCCGCCTCCACCGAGGTCCCCAACCTCTGCTCGACCAGGTCGGCTGTGGCGTGCGCGTTCGCCCGCGGCACGCCCTCCGATCGGGTTCGGACGTCTTTGCGTTCGGCCGCGGCTTGCTCCCAGTGCGCCCACGGAGCGACTTCGCTCGGTTGGTGGTAGTTCGCACCGGCGTAGCCTTCGAGTCGCTCGGCGATCTTGCGAGTGAGGCGAACTTCTCGTTCGTGTCGGCGTCGTGCACGACGGTCGGCTCGTTCGGCGCGAGATCGGCGGCGGGCATCGATTTGTTCGGCCGCCGCTGAGATCGCAACGACCGATTCCCGCGCCGCCGAGCGGTCCGGTCTCGCGGGCGTTTGCGGTGCGGACGGGGTTGGCGGTGCAGGCGGGGTTGGCAGTGTCGGCGGCATCGGCGGTGTCGGCGGGATCGCAGATCGCGGCAACAGATCGTCGCCCGATCGCGGTGCATCCACCCCCACGGGCGCCGCCGGACTGTCGTCCACCAGGTCCGCGAACACCGTCGCCTCATCATCGACCGGAATCGCCTCAACGGCCGACTCGACCGCCGCGACTTCCGCGACTTCCGAGACCGGCGCGACCGATCCCTCTTCGGCCATCGATCCCAACGCGGCCAGTAACGGGCCAACATCTTCTTGCCGGGCGTCGGTCGCATCATCGTGCTGGGTTTGGTTCTTCTCGTCTGGGCCGTCGAGGTCTTCCTGCGCGAGCAATGTCGGCAGCTGGTCGAGCACCTCGGCGCCGATCGATCGCGCCCACATCGCGACGACTGGCGTTCGACTGACGATCACGACCTCAGCGGTCGTCGACGCGCACACGGAAAGCACCCGCTCGAGCGCATCGTCGGTCAATGCGTCGAAGGCCTCGTTCACGACCAGCAGCCCGTCGCAACGGTCGAAGAGATCCACGACCAGTGTCTCCGCGTCATCACCGTCGATCGTGTCGGGAGCGATCACCGGCGGATCGACCAATGCGGCGCGCTGTAACGACAATTCGTCGAGGCGTCGGCTGAGCCGATCGAACTCGTCCGAGAGGCGCGCACCCTCCCCGTCGACGAGGTCGAGCTCTCGATCGAGGGCGTCGATATCGCTGGAGACCGCTTCGGTCGGCGGCGCATCGAGGACCGCTTGCGCGGTTGCGCGGGGATCCGTGGCGGGATCGATGCCGACAGCAGCCAGCGCGCCGCAGAGCTCATCGAGGGCCGCAACGACGCGCGCTCCCGGTTCGCGCAGCGCCCGCAGCTGTGCCGCCGGGTCGTCGCCCGGCTCGTGTCCGAGCAGGACGGCCGCGCGCAGACGTCGATCGTGATCGTCGTCGTCGAGCTCATCCGAATCTGGGACCGTTGCCAGCGCTTCGGATCGACGTCGCATCGCTTCGGCTTCGCTGACCCGACGCTGCGCGGTAGCGAGTTCGGCGTCGTCTTCGGGCCGGGTTCCGCCTTGCGCGATCTGAACAACGAATGTGGGATACGTCGAGAACCCGCAGGCTCGCAGCGCCGCTTGCTCGCGTTCGAGCGCCTCGGCCAGGAGGGTGCGGGCCGCTGCACGCGCCGACCGCTTCGCCCGACCAGCCTCGACTTCACGGGCCTCCACCACTGCATGCGCGGCGTGCACCGCAGCGACGAGACCAGGATCAATCTCCCCGATCCGCTCGCGAAGCGCGGCCAGCTCTGCACGCGCTTCGTCGAGTTCCGCCTCCGCCGCGGCGAGCATCGGGCTCTCGGTGATGCGTCTCGCGTGATCCCGTAGCGCCGCGGCTGCGTCGAACTCGTCAGCGAGCGCCGCCGCATCCGGATTGGGGCCGTCAGGATCGCGACGCGCGGCGTCGTAACCCACGACCGCATCGCGTACGTCGGCGAGATCGATACCGATCTGCCCGGCGTTGCCGCCGCGATCGATCGACTGGATCGCCGACTCGAGTTCTTCGGCGCGCCGCGACAACTCGTCGATCCGCGCGTCGATTCGAGCGCGAGCTTCTTGCACGATCGCGATCTCACCGCCGATGTTCTGACAGATGATCGCGTAGCCGTCGGCGCGGCTCTCCCCCATCCGCTCGCACGCGGCTCGCAATGCGGCAACGTCGATCACCGAGTCGATATCGAGATCCAAGGCTTCGGCCAGTGCCGACGATGGGGTTGTAGCGGTAATGACCGTGAGGTGCGTTGCCGCGCCGAGATCGGGCACCGTCGCCTCACTTCGCCCTTGCATCACGGTCACCTCCGCCGCGAGAGAACACCGCCCTCCAGCTGGGCAGGTCTCGCGGACTTCGAAGTTGTCGGCAGCGGGCACGGA
>SXGT01425085.1_pt1 | contig 19480 bp, 15 predicted proteins | sample 3176221 | NCBI WGS metagenome assembly SXGT01 (sample SAMN11356862, study PRJNA531348) | freshwater metagenome | isolation source: freshwater sample F1-120 | place: China: Fuxian Lake, Yuxi | collected 2017-12-25
CGTCCGGTTCGATGAGCGGGAGGTAGAAACGGAGCAGGGTGGGATACTCTGGCACCGGCAACCGAAAGGGCCGGCAACCTGCATGGCCCACCTAAACCGCCGCGCTACCTCTCGACTCTACTGGTATACTATTTTCTGCCGCTCGCCTAAGCGGTAAGTCTGCTGGGTTTACGGTTCTGAGCTGCTTTGGTGGGGCGAGATTCATACTGCACGCGGTCGATCCTGACACCCACCCGAAGCGCAAGCGAGGGACGCAACCTATCGTGGCCCGATGCCATCAATGTGCGCGCGGAACATCGTGACAGTAGACTCTTGACCCCCGGCTCAGGGATGGTACGGTAAGAGGCGGAATGGCCATGAACCCCCGGAGCCTCGCGTGCCATGAAATCACTCCTGTCGCAGTCCTCCCGTTCCAAGGCGTCGGCCGTTGCGCTCGCCGTGCTCTTTTTCAACGCACTTCCCGCCAGCGGGCAGCCAAAAAAACAAGCCTGGACCCCACTGGACATGATGCAGGTCAAACGTATCGGCGGCGTGCAGGTCTCGCCCGACGGCAAACGCGTCGTCTATGCCGTGCGCGCAACCGTCATGGACCTCGGCAGGAGCGAGTATCTGACGCACGTCTACCTCAGTCAAGACGACGGGACCACGTCGCAGCTCACGCAGGGCGGCAAGTCGTCCGACGACCCGCAGTGGTCGCCCGACGGCAAGTGGATCGCGTTTCTCAGCACGCGCTCGGGCAAACGTCAGCTCTGGCTAATCACGCCGAAGGGGGGCGAGCCGATTCCGCTCACGGTCGTAAAGACTGGCGTCAGCAGCTTCAAGTGGTCGCCTGACAGCAAGCAGATCGCTTTCACCGGAACCGACGCACCGACGCCGCTCGACGTGGAGGCGAAGTACGAGAAGAACGATGCGCGCGTGCTCGATGAGAACTTCAAGATGAGCCGGCTGTACGTCGTCCCGGTTGCGGAATCTGGCCCTCAGGGGGCGCGCATGTTGACGAAAGGCGACTTTCACGTTCCCACGACCGGCCGCGCGGGTTACGATTGGTCCCCCGACTCCAGGTCCATTGTTTTCACGCGCACACGGACGCCGCTCGCCGACGATTGGACCAGCGCCGATCTTCAGCTCATCGACCTCGAAGAGGATCGCTCACGCATGCTGCTGCCTTCGGGCCCGGTGCGGTATGCGCCATTTTTCTCGCCCGACGGCAAATCGATAGCCTTCGTCGAGAGCCCGCGCACCTGGGCCGGCGCGGGATCGGTCCACGTGCACACGCTCGGCACGAAAACGTCGCACCCGCTCGCCGAGACCTTCGACGGCTGGGGCCGCTACTCCGATTTGCTCGGCTGGTCCGCCGACGGCGAAAAGCTGTATTTCACCGAGGTCCAGGGGACCATGACTCGCCTTGGCACGCTCACTCTCGACAACAAAGTGCAAGTCCAATACTGCGGCGGCGTCGCCAATGCCGGCATGCATCTGAACGCATCACGCACTTTCCTCGGCCTGAGCTGGGAAACCCACCGCGAAGCGCCCGAAGCCCACATCAGCTCCACGAACGACTTCAAGCCGAAAGCGATTAGCAACGTCAACACAAAGCTCACGAAACGGCCCGTCGGCAACACCGAAGCCCGCGTCTGGAAATCGAAGGACGGCATGCCAATCGAAGGCCTGCTCACCTTTCCCGCCAACTACAAGCAAGGCCAACGCTATCCGTTGCTCGTGATCGTCCACGGCGGACCGATGGGCGTATTCACGGAAACCTACCTTGCCTCTCCCGGACCGTATCCCGTCGCCGCCTTCAGTTCACGCGGTTATTTCGTGTTGCGTCCCAATCCGCGCGGCTCGTCCGGCTACGGCAAGAAATTCCGCCACGCCAACTACGGCGATTGGGGAGGCGGCGATTATCAAGACATCATGGCCGGAGTCGATCACGTCATCAACCTCGGCTATGCCGACCCCGACAAGCTCGGCATCATGGGCTGGAGCTACGGCGGCTTCATGACCTCGTGGACCGTCACGCAAACCAAGCGTTTCAAGGCCGCCAGCGTCGGCGCCGGCGTCACGAATCTCATGAGCTTCACCGGCACCGCGGACATTCCGAGCTTCCTGCCCGATTACTTCGGCGGCGAGTTCTGGGACAAGTTCGACGCCTACAAGAATCACTCCGCGATGTTCCATGTCAAGGGCGTCAAGACGCCGACCCTGATCCAGCACGGCGAGCGCGACGAACGCGTGCCGTTGTCGCAAGGCTTGGAGTTCCACAACGCGCTGAAGCGTCAGGGCTGCACGACGAAGATGGTGATCTACCCGCGCACGCCGCACGGCATTGAAGAGCCGCGCTTGTTGCTCGATTGCATGGAGCGCAATCTGGAGTGGTTCGAGCGGTATGTGCGGTAGGTTTGACACAGCAGAGCCTGAAGCGTAAGCGAAGTTCCTGGCATGTCCTGCGCTTACGCTTCAGGCTCTGCTGTGTCAAAATCGACCGCGCGGAGTATTGATGACTTTCGCGTCATCCTCGAATAAGACAATTCCTGCGTCAAGGGCCAACGTCAGCACACATCCGCGAGGGACGCACCATGAAACAGGAACCCGAACGCTCCGAATCCGGCGCCCCCATTTTTCACCACAAGGCGCGCGAACGCGGCTTCGAGCTTGCGCACGGCGATGAAGAAACCATCGAGAAGATCGGCGCCCACATCGAAACGCACGTCGGCAGGATCGCCAGCGTGTATCACGAACTGATGTCCGACCTCGTCCACATCGACGTCTACATGATCGAGCCGACCGAGGAACGCAACTTCTTTACGCTCGTCACTTCCGGCATGAGCGACAAACCGATGGCGGCCCCCGAAGGCTATGAGGATTGCGGCCATACCGAGCTGGTGATCTGCCTGCCCCCGCATTGGTCGATGACGCAAGAAGCGTTCCAGGACGACGCGAATTATTGGCCGATTCGCTGGCTGAAGCTGCTGGCCCGGCTGCCGCACGAATACAAGACCTGGCTCTATGCGTCGCACACGGTTCCCAATGGCGATCCGGCCTTGCCTTTCGCGCCCAACACCAAACTATGCTGCGCGCTGCTTTTGAGGCCGACCCTTTTTGACGATGCGTTCAAGACGCTGGAGTTGTCGGCTGAGAAGCGAATCGAATTTCTCAGCGTGGTGCCGCTGTATCGCGGCGAGATGGAACTGAAGCTGGACGAGGGGCTGGACGCGCTCCTGGAATTGCTGGACGACGCGGGCGTCACGGAATTGCTGGACATCAAGCGAGAGAATGTGAGCGAGTAGCTTGGGCATTGACGACGCAACACGTCATCCGACTCGCGCTGAGCGGTTGCCGATGACGTAGTTGTTGGTGACGATGTAGCCATCGGGGCCGATGAGCGATCCGGACCCGGCGCTGCTCCCCTTGCGAATCAGCACGACGCCGGGCCGAGCTTGCGACGCTGCCCAGCAAAACGCCTCGTCCAGCTGCTGCAAATGGGCGGCGCCGAGGGGCGGTTTCGCGAGCGGAGCCTGAGCGTGAACCTGCGCGAGTCCGGACGCGAGGAACGCCAGCACAAATAGGCCACGCATGCGCGACATGATCTCACCCTCAAGATCAATACCAACGCTAACGAGCCGCGACCGTCAGGGAGCGCCGTGTCCAACGCCCTCTTAGGGTTGCGGCTCGTAGGCCGCTACTTTTCCGCCACCACCGGATTGCGCAGGACGCCGATACCTTCAATCTCCGCCTCGACTTCGTCCTTGGGCCGCAAGTAGATCGGCGGCTTGCGCGCATGCCCGACACCCGCCGGCGTGCCCGTCACAATGATGTCGCCTGGCTCCAGCGTCACGAAGCTCGACAGGATGCTGACGATCGACGCCACCGGGAAGATCATTTGGCCGGTGTTGCCGTCTTGCATCACCTTACCGTTGACCTTCAACACGAGACGCAGCTTCTGCGGGTCGGCCAGGCTACCAGCATCGCGCACGCACGGTCCCATCGGCAAGAACGTGTCGTGCCATTTGCCGTGCTGCCAGTCGAAGAAGCTGTCCTTGTCGCGCGGCTTGCGTTTGGGGTTGATGCGGAAACGGCGATCGGACACATCATTGCAGACCGTGTAGCCGGCGACGTATCCGAGCGCTTCCTTCTCGCTGACGTGGCGCGCCGTGCGGCCGATGATGACGCCGAGCTCGATCTCCCAATCGACGTGATCGGGCGAGACGCGCGGGATGCGGATGGGGGAACCCGGATCGGCGAGCGTCGTGGTCGGCGGCTTCCAGAAGAAATAGGGGAACGTCTCGGCCCGTTCGGGCGCAACGCCGCCGCCTTCGACGATGTGAGCACCGTAGTTGCCCGCGAGCAGGATCACCTTTTTCGGGTCGGCAACCGGCACGCGCAGCCGCGCCTCCTTGGCGGGTCGGCTCAGACGACGCTGCTCGGCGGCGCTCAGCTTCAGGAAGCGATCGTGCACCTGCTGCACCGCTTTCGCCGAGCCGCCGTGAGGGGCAAGGTAATCGAGGATGTTGAGCGAATCGGGCGTTGGAATGCGAATGTTTAGTTCGCCCGCGACACGGTTGATGCTGATGATGCGATCATTCTCGAAGATCGCGATCTCGACCGTGCCATTGTGCTGATAGCGGCATAGACGCATTGGGATCTCCCGTGATGGACAAGGTTTGACGACGCTGCCTCATTGTGTGCTTTTATATACGAGCCACGACCGATAGGGAGCGGGGAAGGTCTAACGCTTCTTGACGGTCGCGGCTCGTAAAGACAACGAATGTGAAAAAACTCTCCAGACGATTTGCCTTTCACCCAAGCATGACCTAGCTTTGTGCGTCCTCAACTTTTGGGGAGAAAGAAGAGGACCTCGGGGCCGACCGGCAGAGAGGGGATTGTCGGCGGCCCTTTTTTTCATTCGCCATTTCGCCAAGCTCAGCGGCCGCTCGCTCATGGGTTTGGCGATCTTTCGTTGCGCGGCTCGTTGGGGCTTGCAGCGGAATCCTAACCCGAAGCGTAAGCGAGGGCCGCAGCATCCCTCGCTCACGCTTCGGGTTAGTATCGAAACAGCCTCTAAGCCGCAATCGGCGCTGTATCATGGAAGCATGCGCATTGCCGTCACTGCGGATCTGCACTTCGGACACAACCGCCTCGGCGATGAGGCGACCCAGCTGCTGCGCGACCAGCTCCAAGCCCGACCGCCCGATTTGCTGCTTTTGGGGGGCGATATCGGCACGGAGGATCACTTCGGCGCATGCCTACAGTTCTTTCGCGATCTGCCCTGCCTCAAGGCGTTGATACCCGGTAATCACGATCTCTGGGTCGCCGCCGAGGATCGCCGCGGTGATTCGCTCGACCTCTACGAAAAGCACTTGCCGAATCTGTGCAGCGTCCACGGCTATCACTATCTCGATCGCACGCCGCTGATCGTGCCGGGCGCGAATCTCGCCGTCGTCGGGTCGATCAACTGGTACGACTATTCCTGGTCGCTCGATCGGCTCAAGGCGGAAGTGCCCGACTGGCAATGGCATCTCGACCACAAGGCATTCACGCGCGGCCGACACAACGACGCGCGTTTCATCCGCTGGAAGAGCGACGACATCGGCTTCACGCGCAGTGTCGTCGCCGTCCTCGAACGTCAGCTGGAGCAGGCGCTCGCCCAGGTCGAACACGCGATCGTGATGACGCATCACCCGGCGTTCCGCGGCATCGGCTTCCCGCGCCCGGCGCCGGCCCAAGGGCTTGACGCGCTTCTGTGGGAGGCGCTGTCGGGCAATCTGAGCATGGAGGCGGTCCTCGAAAAACATGCCGAACGCGTGCCGTTCATCTTCTCGGGCCACACGCATCGCGATATCGAGGCAACGCTCGGCGGCGCACGCGGCTGGAACATCGGCGGCGACTATCACTTCAAACGTCTGCTCGAGTTCGATTGGCCTACGCGCGCCGTCGAGACGTTCATCTTTGGCGATCCGAACAAACGCCGGTGAGCCGCTAGCGGTAAACTCACTCAATCCTTGACGATCAACAACCACACGTTGCGATACTGCACCGGATTGCCATGATCTTGCAGAAGGATCGGCCCAGGGGCGCAGGGATCGCCTCCCAGGCCGGCGGTGGTGTTCGTTACGATTTCTTCCTTGTCCTTGCCTTTCTTGACGAGGCGTTGCTTGTCGTGAATCAGCACGCCGTTGTGATAGACGGTCGCGACGCCTGGCGCGGCGATCTTGCCTCCCTCGCAGCGCGGCGATTCGAATTCGATGTCGTAGGACTGCCAGACGGTCGGCGCCTTGCAGGCGTTGACGCGCGGGGCGGCGACGGTGTAGATGCCGCCGCAATCGTTGTTTTGGCTGTTGAGGCCATAGCTGTCGAGGATTTGCACTTCGTAGCGGCCTTGCAGGTAGACACCGCTGTTGCCTCGGCCTTGCCCCTTGGCCTTGGGCATGTAGGGGACGCGGAACTCGACGTGGAGCTTGAATTTGCCGGCGAACTTCTCCTTGGTAATGATGTCGCCGCCGCCGGGGACTTGCATGATACCGCCGTCGAGGATTTTCCAGTGTGCTGCCGCCTTGCCGTCGCGCTTGGTCCAGGCGTTGAGCGACTTACCGTCGAAGAGCACGATCGCGCCTGTCGGCGCTGTCACGCTGGGCATGTCCTTGGCGTCTTCGGCCTTGGCGAGCTTAAGATCGGCAATGCTGCCGTACGGCTCTTGCGCCGAGGCGGCGGCAACGGCTCCGAACGAGATGGCGATGGCGAGTAGATAGCGAGGGATCATGAAGAACTCCAATCGGGGAAAGAGGATTAGCAATTGATAATTTACAATTACCAATTGGCAGGCAGGTTCTTTGTATGGTATGCGTCATCCCAACGCGATGCACGGTCTCCGTCCAGCAATTGATAATTGTAGATTGCTAATTGTCAATTGCTCATTTCCTCGTCGCCCAAGAGCCCTTGCAGCAACCCCAGCTCAGTGGCATGGGGCTTGAGGGCGTCGATGACAAACTGAATATGCACGGCCAGATCGACGCCGAAGTCGGCGGCGCCGCGCACGATGTCGTCGCGGTTGACGGTGCGCGCGAAGCCCTTCGATTTCATCTTTTTCTTGACGCTCGACGCCGTCATGTCGGTGATGCCGCCGGGGCGCACGAGCGCGGTTGCGGTAATGAAGCCGGCCAGTTCGTCGCAGGCATAGAGCGCCTTGTCGAGTGGATGGACGCGCGGATAGTCGGTCAGATAATCGGCGTGCGATAGGATGGCGTAAATGACGTCGTCGGGATAGCCGAGTCCGCGCAGGATCTCCGCGCCTTGGAGTGGATGGTCGGGCGGGTTCGGCCAGCGTTCGTAATCGAAGTCGTGCAGGAGGCCGACGATGCCCCATGTGTCCTCGTCCACGCCAAGCTTGCGCGCGTAGGCGCGCATGGCGATCTCGACGGCCTGCATGTGACGCACCAGGCCCTGGTCCTTGACGTATTCGTTCAGCAGAGTGAAGGCATCGGCTCGATTCATGGCATTGGATATTAAATGAAACGCCGACGCAGCGCGGGCTTTTTTGCGGTTTTTCTTGGCCTCCCGCTCAATTACACATCCCGCGAATCTTGCCTGGACCGAATTTTTTGAACGCTCTGTTACCAGCTCGTCGGCTCAGCATCGTTCCTGGTAAACTGGGATAGGCGTTTGCGGCTCGACGACCATACAATAAATTAATTGGTTTCACGGTGTCATTCAGGAACCTCGTGAAATCGGATGCGTGGTTGAGTCCGGAGTCTTGTGCATGCCGGAATTCGTTTTGCGCGTGGGAAGCCGCTCCGCTCAGGGGATGCGTTCCAACAACGAGGACAACCTCGTCGTTGACGTGCGCCAGCAGCTTTTCGTGGTCGCCGACGGCATGGGTGGACAGGACCGCGGCGAAGTGGCGAGCGCCATGGCGGTGGACCTCATCCCGCGCATCGTGCACGCTCGGCTTGAGAATCACGAGAGCGCCGATCGCGCGTTGCTGCACGCCATGCTGGACACGAACAAGGCCATCGTCGATTCGGGCCGTAGCCAGCCCGAAGGCCGACGCATGGGCACGACCGCCGTCGTCGCTCTTTTTCACGACGGCCAGGTGTACATCAGCAGCCTCGGCGATAGCCGCGCGTACCTGGTGCGCGGCTACGATGTCAAGCAGCTCACCGTCGATCATTCGGTCGCGCAAGCCCTGGTGGCGTCGGGCGCCTTGACCGTGGAAGAAGCCCGCTTCAGCCCGTATCAGCACGTCTTGCACAAGTTTCTCGGTTGTGCGGAACTCAACGGCGCCACCGAAGTTAGCCCCTTCACTCCCCAGGTGGGTGATCGGCTCCTGCTCGCGACCGACGGCATGACCAATCACATCTCGGAGGAAGACCTCCGCATCGGCCCGAAGCTGCATCCCGATCCGCAAACCTGGGTCGATCTCCTCGTGCAAAAGGCGCTCGATCATGGCTCGCGCGACAACGTCACCGGCGTCGTGATCGCATTCGAGCAAGCTCCCTGATGACAACGGACGATTGTATGCGACCACATGATCGAAAGCCCGATGCGCTTCGTCCCCTGCGTTTCCAGCGCCGCTACACGCGGCAGGCGCCTGGCAGCGTGCTCGTTCGCCTGGGACGCACTACCGTACTCTGTACTTGCTGCGTCGAAGCGACGGTGCCGCCGTTCCTCACGGGCAAAGGCAAGGGCTGGATGAGCGCCGAGTACGGCATGCTCCCCGGCAGCACCAACACGCGCAAAGCTCGCGACAAAGGAGGCAAAGTCGATGGCCGCAGCGTTGAAATCCAGCGGCTGATTGGCCGCAGCTTGCGCGCCGTCTTCAATCTCGACAAGCTCGGCGAGCGCACGTTGTGGATCGACTGCGACGTGCTGGAAGCGGACGGCGGCACGCGCACGGCCAGCATCAATGGCGCGTTCGTCGCGGTGGTCGACGCCTTACATACCCTCAAGGGACAGCTTCCGCCGCTGAACGAAATCGTGCGCGACAGCGTGGCCGCCATCAGCGTGGGTTTGCTTGACGACGTCGAATTGCTGGATTTGGAATACGTCGAGGACCGCGATGCGGAGGTCGATCTGAACTTGGTGATGACGGGTTCGGGGCAATTCATCGAGGTGCAAGGGACGGGCGAAGAGGCGACTTTCAGTCGTAGTCAGCTCGATCGACTCTTGAAGCTCGGCAAGGTTGGCATCGATGCGATCACGGCGGCGCAGAAGAAGGCGCTGGGATCGGCGTGGCCGCTGTGATTGCCGCTGGCGGCTTAGCGTTCGCGCGGCACCACACGAGCGCTAAACCGCAAGCGGCGGAGCGTCACTTTTTCTTTTTCTTCAGGTACTCGGCGATGATCTTTGCCGGGTTGTCATTGAAGGCATCGCGGCAGCCAGTGCAGCAGACGTAGTAAGTGGCGCCCATGTAGGTGACGGTCGAAGTGCCCAGCCCGCCGGTGACGACGCACTCGGGCTTTTTGCCCGCGGAATCGACGCCGAACGTGACGCCTTCGCGCGTGTAGCCGGCCTGGAATTGCTTGGTGTACATGGTTCGGCCGTCGGGCTTGATCCAGACTTCGTAGTTGAAGCGATCGCCGCCGCCGGCGATGTTCATCTTGATCTGTTCGGTGTCGTTGGTGTCGGGGTTGAGCCGTTCGACGATGAGGATGCTCTTCTTAAGTTCGCCTTCATAGACGGCCTTCTTGCCCCCCTTGTCGGTCACGGTGATCTGATACTTCGACTTGTCGGACAGGAAGCGGACCTCGCCCCCCTTGTAGAGCTTGCTCTTTTCCAGCTCGAACGACATCCATACTTCCTTGCCCTTAAAGCGCCAGCTCCAGTTCGTATTCTCGGTCCAGAAGCCCAGCTTCTTGTCATTGGCGGTGCCCTTCCAGCCGCCGATGAATTCCTGGAGCGCTTGCAGTGCTTCCTTGGGGTCGGCGTCTTTCTTGCCGGCGTCGGCAAGCGGGATGAAGGCGCCGAGAGAGAGAACGAGCGTGCTAAGGAGCCATTTACGCATGGGATGAACCTCAGTAGTTCGAGTATCCAAGGGTTGACGATCGTCAGTATATCGCAAAGGGAGTAGTTCAGGGAAGCTCAGACAACGCCGCTTGCGGCTTAGCGTTCGCGCGGCGCCACGCGAACGCTAAGCCGCAAGCGGCGGAACATCACGGCAGGTCAAGAACGTACACGGTCGTGTTCGCGTTCGCAGTGACGATCTGCTTGCTGTCGTTGGAGAACGCGAGGTTGACGAGGAACATGCCCTGGTGTTTGCCGAGGTCCCAGCGGCGCAGCTCCTTGCCGTCCATGTCCCAGGCCTTGATGACGTTGTCCGAGCCAACGGTGGCGAACTTCTTGCCGTCGGGGGAAATCATGCAGGCGAGGATCTTGTTGTCGTGCCCCTTGAACGTCTTGAGCACTTCGCGCCCCTGGACCTTGGCGATCTTGATTTCGCCTTCGGTGCTGGCGGCGACAAGCGTGTTGCCGTCGGGCGTGAGAGCCAGGTCCGCGATGCCGACCTTGTTGAAGAGGAACCAATCGCCGCCGGGGGCCGGTTTCGCCTCATTCGGCTTCATGTCCCACAGGCGGACGCTGCCGTCCTTGTCGCCCGTCGCGCACAGCTTGCCGTTGGGGCAGAAGGAGAGGCAGTTGACCTTGCGGCTATCCTCCATGAACTCGAAGTTGACGGTCCCCGCGTCGAGATCGAAGGCCTCGACGATGGTGGAGACGCGAGCTTCATTGGCGGGCTGCCAGACGAACAACGTCTTGCCGGTCGGATCGGTCATGAGATGGAGCGAGTAGTAGCGCAGGCGGTTGAAGACCTTTTGCTGCTGCGGCGAGCGCGGGATCTCGCGCGGCGGCGAGATTTCCCACAGGCGGATCGACGCCTCGCGGCCGCTGGAGATGATGCGTTTGCTGTCAGGCGTGAAGCAGAGGGCCATGACGGCGGAAGGATGCCCGGTGAGGGTCGCCAGCTCGACGCCGGTCTCGCGATCCCACACCTTGATGGTGCGATCCGCGGAGCCGGTGGCGATGTATTTGCCGTTCGGGCTGACGGCCACCGTCTCGACGGCGCTGGTGTGTTCGGCCAGGAGTGGGATCTCGCGACTGGTGATCTCCCAGATCTTCATGCGGCGATCGACGCTCGCGGAGATGACGTGGAAGCCGTCCTTCGAGAAGGCGACGCTCGTCACCCAGTCCTTGTGGCCACGGAAGGTTTGCATCTCCTTGCCGGCGTTGCCCTCGATCTTCCAGAGCTTGACGAGTTGGTCGGCGCCGCAGGAGACGAGGTGGACGTTGTCATTACGGAAGGCGACGGAGCTGACCGGGCCAGCGTGCCCGACGAGGCGGATGGCGTTTTGGCCGGGCGTCGCGAGCGGCCAGACGTTGACGGCCATGTCGGCGCCGCAGGAGGCGAGCATCTGGCCGTTCGGACTGTAGGCGACGCCGTTGACGGCGGTGCCGTGGGCGTTCCAGCTATATTGCAGCTTGCCGGTGGCAGCGTCGTAGAGGCGGATGGTCTGATCGATGTTGGCGACCGCGATTTGCTTGTCGCCGGGGCTGAACGCGACGCCGGCGACGATCGATGGGTTGTCCTTGATTGAGAGGATCTCGGTCCCCTTGTCCGCGTCCCAGATTTTGATTTGCCGATCGGCCCCGCAGGAGACGATCTTCTTGGAGTCGGTGGAGAAATCGAGGAAGGTAATGGTACCGAGATGGCCCTCGCAGGTTCGCTGCGGTTTGCCGGTGTTGCCGTCGAAGATGCGGATGACCTTGTCGCCGCCGGCGGAGGCGATGAGCTTGCCGTCGCGGCTGAACTGGGCGACGGTGACGGGGCTGGTGTGATCGGTGATGTTGACGGCGACTTTGCCGGTATCGCGTTCCCAGATCTTGACGGAGCGGTCGGCGCTGGCGGAGACGACGCGCGTGCCGTCGGGGCTGAACGACGCGGTCCACACCGGGGCTTCGTGGCCTTCGAAGTCGCGCGACTGGAGGACGACGTCGAAGTCGAGCGTTCGCACCGTGAAGTCCAACGAACAGGACGCGAGCTGGTTGCCTTCGGGGTTGAAGACGAGGGCGTTGATAATGCTGTTGTGCACGTTCTTGAAGGCGCCGAGGAGCTGGCCGCTGTCGCTGTTCGGGTCCCAGAAGTAGATGTTGCCATCGTCGCCGCCTGAATAGAGTACCTTGCCGTCTTTGGAGAAGGTGGCGAATTTCTGCCTGCTTGGGCCCTGCTTGCCGTCGCCGCTGGCGTTGATCTTCGCACGCGGGGCGCCAATTTGAAAGGGCGCCCCGGGTTGCGGAGTCGTGTAGAGCTTGATGTTGTGCGGCCCGACGCGGACGAGTGTCTTGCCGTCGGGGCTGAACGCGACTTGATAGGTCGCGCCTTCGAGATCTCCCTGCGTCCAGTAGGCGGGCTGGTTGGCGTTTTCGATGAAGCTGGGGAACTGCCAGAGACGGACGTTGCCGCGTTCGTCCCCGGTGGCGACGATGTTGCCTTCGGGATTGACGCTGATGGTGCTGATGCGGTCGGTGAAGTCGCGCGCGTCGCGGACGAGCTTGCCGGTCGCGGTTTCATAGACGAACAGGCCGTTGGGGGGATTGCCGGGGACGTTTTGCTGTCCAGTGAAGAGATGCTTGCCGTCCTTGGAGAGGGCGATGGCGCTGACATAGGGGCCCGTGGCGGGGATGACTTTTAGATCCCTGCCGGTCTTGGGATCCCAAATCTTGATGTTCTTTTCCATCCCGGCCGAGGCGATGAAGGTTCCATCGGGGCTCCACGCGAGGCAGCGGACTTTGTCGGTGTGCCCGGCGTAGGCGAGAATCTCATGGCCATTGCCGAGGTCCCAGATGCGCACGGTTCCATCGGAGGAGGCGGTCGCCAGACGGGTCGCCTCGGGACTGTAGGCGAGCGTGTGGATCTCGCCGCTGTGGCGTAGACGCAGGTTGCCGATGATGCGCGAGACGTGATCGGGCACGCCGATGGGCTGATACGGCAGCTGCCAGCGCGCCTGCCGGATGGCTTCGGTTGCCTGCGCCAGTCGGCCGCCGGCGAGCGCGGTGTCGGACTTCTTCGCCAGTTCGTCGGCCTTGTCCATGATGGCCGGCAGGAAGCGTTTGGAGATGCCCGCCTTGACGACGGCGTCGCGCTCCTCGCGATACTTCGCCTGGAGCGCCTTCACCTCGTCGGCCGTCGGCAGCTTCGTCGGTTGGGCGGCGAGCGACATGGTGAGCGTCAACAGCCCTAGCGCGATCAGTGCGGTTCGCATCGTCATGGAGGGAAAACGCATGGTCGGTTTCTCCGGCTCACTGTGATTGAGAGTAGTGTTGAGTATAGTTGAGTAGCGCTAGCGGACACAACCTAAAAGACGATTGGGAACGCAGATTCGGTCCGCATATGGCCGCTTGCGGCGTAGTACGATGGACAAACACCTCCAACGATTTTTGTGGTCCGGTCACTCCGTGACCGGCAATTCTTCCGGTCACGGAGTGACCGGACCACAAACGGCGCCACTACTCAAAACGACTTCGCCTTGCATCGTCCCCCGCAAACTACTACACTGCCATTTTCGGCCCGTAGGACTCCCTCCCTCGGACAGAGGAACTCACGGAATGAATTACGATCCCGCCAATCCGCTCATCGTTCAAGGTGATCGCACCGTCCTCATGGAGGTCGATAATCCGAAGTATGCCGAGGCCCGCGATGCACTTGCGCCGTTTGCGGAGCTGGAAAAATCTCCTGAACATATACACACGTATCGACTCAGCGATCTGTCGCTTTGGAACGCCGCCGCGGCTGGGCTGACTGCAGATGACATGATTGTCGTGCTCCAGAAGTACAGCAAGTTCCCGGTGCCGATGAACTTGCTCACTGAAATTTCCGAGCGCGTTGAGCGTTATGGCCGGGTCCAGCTCGTTAAGCATGAAGACAAACTCAAGTTGATTTGCGCCGACAAGCCGTTGCTCGAAGAGTTAGCGCGGCAGCCGAAATTGCGTGACTACCTCGGCAAACGGCTCGACGCCAAGAGCTTTCTCGTCGAACCGGGACATCGCGGCGTCCTCAAGCAGGCGCTGGTCGCGATCGGCTATCCCGCGGAAGATTTGGCCGGCTACACCGAGGGCGCCGATTTGCCGATCAAGCTGCGCGAACTTACGCGCGCGGGGCTCCCCTTTCAGGTACGCGATTATCAGCGCGAGGCGGCGGACATCTTCTACGCCGGCGGCGACGTGCGCGGCGGCTCCGGCGTTATCGTGCTCCCCTGCGGCGCGGGCAAGACCATCGTCGGCATCGTTGCCATGGCCATGATGCAAAAATCGACGCTCATCCTCACCACCAGCATCACCGCCGTCAAGCAGTGGATCCGCGAGATCATCGACAGGACCGATCTCGCCGAGACCGACGTCCTCGAATACTCCGGCGAGATCAAGCAGATCGGCCCGGTGACGGTCGCGACCTATCAGATCCTCACCCATCGCGCCGACAAGAACGACGAGTTCCCGCACTTCAAGATCTTCAACGAGCGCGACTGGGGACTCATCATCTATGACGAAGTGCACCTATTGCCCGCGCCGGTCTTCCGCGTTACCGCCCACATTCAGGCGCGGCGCCGGCTCGGCCTGACCGCGACTCTGATCCGCGAAGATGGCCGCGAAGGGGACGTGTTTAGCTTGATCGGCCCAAAGAAGTACGACGTGCCGTGGCGCGAGCTCGAGGGCAAGGGCTGGATCGCCGAGGCCAACTGCACCGAGGTCCGCGTATCGATGCCCGACGCCATGCGCATGGAGTACGCCGTCTCCGAATGGCGGCACAAGTATCGCATCGCCAGCGAAAATCCCGCCAAGGAGGACGTCGTTGAACGCCTGCTGCAAATGTACGAAGGCAAGAACGTCCTCGTCATCGGCCAGTACCTGAGCCAGCTGCGGAGCCTACAGAAACGTTTCGACATCCCGCTCATCACCGGCGCGACCGACAACGAGGAGCGCGAAGTCCTCTACGGCAAATTCCGCCGCGGTGAAATCAAGAAGCTCATCCTCTCCAAGGTCGGCAACTTCGCCATCGATTTACCCGACGCGCACGTCCTGATCCAAGTATCGGGCACCTTCGGCTCGCGGCAGGAAGAGGCCCAGCGCCTTGGGCGCATCTTGCGTCCGAAAGCGAGCGGCGAGATCGCCCACTTCTTTACGCTGGTGACGCGCGACACGCGCGAGCTCGATTTCGCCCACCATCGCCAGATGTTCCTGACCGAGCAAGGCTATAGCTACAGCATCCTCGACGGCGCGGACCTCCTGGCTGAACCTCAGTTAGCCGGACGCGCAAGCGACGGAACTGATTGACCTTGCGAACGCGCGATCGCCGGCGTCGGCTCTTCGTCGCTTGCGCGTCCGGCTAACCGGAGGGGACATGATCGAGAAGGCACAAACACGTATCCCCGTCAAGCTGCATCGCAATGTCGCGCTCGTCACGACCGAGGACGCGGTGCTGGCGGAGGAACTCCTCGCGCACAAGAAGCTCGCCGAGAACATCGTCGGCCGGCTCTCCGATCGAGTACTGTTGATACGTGCCGGCCGAGTCGAGGCGGTCGTACAAGAACTTCGTCGCATGGGGCATACGCCGCAGGTGCTCTAATCTTGCCGCTTGCGGCTTTGCGCTCGCGTTGCGCCATGCGAGCGCTAAGCCGCAAGCGGCATTTATTGAGGATTGACGTTGGCCATCCCCGAATCCGAACAATGGAACCTACACACGCGGCACACGCTCAAGCGCTACGAGGAAGCGCTCCTGCGGCAAGTCGCGCACAAGCTGTGCAAGCCGCGCGGGCAATGGCCGATGCACGAACTGCTCGATCGCATCGCGTCGGCCGTCACGAACACGCCGATGATCGATCGCCGGCTGAAAGAGCTCCCCGTCGAGTCACGGCGCATCATGTGCGTGATCGCGCGCAGCCGGGTCGCACGCTGGCCGGTCGGCTCCTTGATCGAAATGCTGGTTGCGTTGGGCGCCAAAGACGGCCTGGCGGCGCTGGTCAATCTGCTGGAATCGGGCCTGCTGTTGCCGGAACTGTTTCCGCTCGGCAGCGATCCGGATGCGGGCAAGACTGCCAGCCGCGCGCGGCTGAAGAGCTTTGCGGCCTGGCTGACGCGCTCGGACCCCATGCCAATGGTGCTGGCGTCGCCGTTGGTGACCAATCGAGCGTTCAAGGAAGATCTCGGTATCGCGTGTATCGAGGTCCAGGCGGAGGGCTCGACAATTCATGAGGCCGACGGGCTGGATTGGCCGCTGCGAGTGGCGGTGCTCTGGCAGCAGGCCAACGGAGCGCCGCTGCGGCGCACGCAGCAAGGCGGATTCTTCAAACGCGATCACGATCGACTCGTCGGCGATCCGATTCTCGGCAGCCCGCCTACCGACGCCTTGACGCCGATCCCCGATCCCGGGCTGTTCACCGCGGCATTGGCGTTTGCAACGGGCTTACTGCACGAACAAGAGACGGAATTGCACGCCGGCGCATGGACTCCCGCCTGGAAGGCCCCGTTGCCGACGCTCCTTGTGCATTTGTGGACAGCGCTGGGGCGCATTGTTTCATGGAATCCGGCTCAGGGAAACGCTCCTTCCGATTTGCCCGGCTCGCCGTATACGTCCGCCTATTTGTTGGCGATCCTGTACCTGGCGCAGATGCCCGAAAAAAGCTGGGCCTCACCGGCCGACGTCGAAACGTGGATCGCGCTCCGACATCCTTACTGGCTAGGGAAAAAGACCGATTCTCTCGGCATCGCGACCTTTCTGCTCGGCATCGCCTACTCACTGCGGCTCTTGCAAGCGACGAAAGCCCCCGACGGCGGTTGGCTTGTGCGTTTGGCGCCGCTGGGCCGCTGGGCGCTTTGTTACAGCGACGAGCCGCCCGCCGTGCCGAGCTTCAAGCACACGCTGCTCGTGCAGCCGAACCTGGAGATCCTCGCGTATCGCCAGGGATTGACGCCGGAATTGATCGCGAGCTTGAGCCGAATCGGCACGTGGAAGACGCTCGGCGCCGCCTGCACGCTGCAACTGGAGCCGCATAGCATCTATCGCGCTCTGGAGATGGGCGACACGCTGACGAGCATCGTGCAGCTTCTCGAAGGGCACGGCACCAAGGCGCTCCCCGGCGCCGTGCTCGATTCGCTGAAAACGTGGTCGAGCAAGCGCGAACGCATCGGCGTCTATTCGGCGGGCGCGATCTTCGAATTCACCTCGCCCACCGAGATGAACGAGGCGATCGCGCGCGGTCTGCCCGCAGTGAGGCTGACCGATCGGCTGGCGATTGTCGCCAACGAGAAGGACATCGAGTACAAGCACTTCCGCTTGACCGGCACGCGCGACTACAACCTGCCACCGGAGAAGTGCGTCGATGTCGAGCCGGACGGTGTGACTCTGAGTGTCGATCTTGGGCGTTCAGACCTCCTGCTCGAAACGGAGTTGCAGCGCTTCGCCGAGCCCGTCGCTGCACATCCTTCGGGCGACGGCCCCGGCGCCAAGGGGAATCGGACGTTCTATCGCATCACGCCCGGATCGATCCTCTCGGCTCGCCAGCATGGCGTCGCGCTCTCCTATTTGGAGACGTGGTTCGGCCAACGCACCGGCATGCCGATCACTGCCGCGGGGTGGCTGCTCGTGACGGGATCGGAAGCCGGCCCGGTCGAGCTGCGTCGGCAACTCGTGGTCCATGTCGCCAATGAGCATCTCGCCGACGGCTTGCAGCAATGGCCCGGCACGCGCCCGCTGATCCGCGCCCGCCTGGGCCCGACGACGCTGGTCGTGGACGAGGCTGACGTGCCGGTGTTCGCCGAGCATCTCAAGGAGATCGGCGTCAAGGTTCTCTTCGAGGCGTAATCATTCGGCGACAATGATTGACGCGCTGCTGGTTTGCCGTTATTCTCAAACAAGTCCCGTGCCGATTACTCCCCAATCGCTTGCGGTTTCGCGCCGTCGCAACCCCATGATCGCGCGATGCCGGAATTAACGAAGGAAACCAACATGAGTATTCTCCATCGTCGTCAGTTTCTTGCCTCCGCAATCGCGGCGCCATTCATTCTCGACTCGAACATCCGTGCCCAGGAACAACGCGGTCAAGGTCCGAACAATCGCATAAACCTCGGCGTCATCGGCATCGGCATGATGGGTCGCGGCCATCTCGGCAGCTTCCTCGGCAATCGCGCCGTGCAGGTCGTCGCCGTCTGTGACGTGCACCGGATTCGCCGCGACGACGCCGTCGAGCGCGTCCATCGCGCCTACGCTCAAGAACGCAAGGCGGGCACGTATCGCGGCTGTGCGGCACATGTCGATTTCCGCGAGGTGCTGGCGCGGCGCGACATCGACGCCGTCGTCATCGCGACGCCCGATCACTGGCACGCTATCCCCGCGATTCTCGCTAGCCGGGCGCGTAAGGACATCTACTGCGAGAAGCCGTTGTCGCTGACGATTGCCGAATCACGCGCCATGGTGCAGGCGGCGCGCGACCACAACATCGTCTTCCAGACCGGCAGCCAGCAGCGCACCGAGTTCGGCGGCAACTTCCGCCGCGCCGTCGAATACGTTCGCTCCGGACGCATCGGCCGGGTGCGCACCGTGCGCGTTGGGGTCGGCGGGCCGGCGCGGGCGTGCGATTTGCCGAACCAAGCGACGCCCGACGGCGTCGATTGGGAGCTGTGGAACGGCCCGTCACCCGCGCGTAGCTATAGCGATGTGCTCTGTCCGCGCAACATCCACACGCACTTCCCCGCCTTCCGCAACTACAAGGAATACGCCGGCGGCGGCCTGGCCGACATGGGGGCGCATCACTTCGACATCGCCCAGTGGGCCCTCGATATGGACGGCAGCGGCCCGACCGAGATTCAGCCGCCCGAACGCGGCGACACCGGCCTGCGTTTCGTCTACGCCAACGGCATCGAGATGTTCCACGGCGGCCCGTCGGGCTGCACGTTCGAGGGGACCGAGGGGACGATCTACGTCGATCGCGGCGCCCTGCGCTCGACGCCCGCCAACATTCTGCAACAACCGCTCGGCGAACGCGACTTCCATCTGCCGCAGGTCGGCAACAATCACCGCCAGAATTGGCTCGACTGCATTCGCACGCGTCGCCGCCCGATTGCCGACGTCGAGATCGGCGCCCGAAGCGCTCAGGTCTGCCAGCTCGGCAACATCGGCTACTGGCTGCGTCGCAACCTGCGCTGGGACCCGGCCCGCGAGGAGTTCGTCGACAACGCCGAGGCCAATCGCCTGCGCAGCCGTGAGAATCGGACGCCGTGGGATCGGATCTGATATTCGCCGCTTGCGGCTTAGCGCACGCGCGGGCATCGGGTAGAATAATTTTGAGAGGCGTGGATGAGTCAGCCCTAACGCGGGCTTCGCCCGCAACCCTTGGATAGTGAAAACAGGCATCCAACTTCCGAAAATGATTGTTACCAGCAGTCATTCCGAAAGCGGATGCCATGAAAACAGTATGCTCTTTCGTCGCCAAGTTTGCCAGTCTGA
>SXGT01833254.1_pt1 | contig 19478 bp, 11 predicted proteins | sample 3176221 | NCBI WGS metagenome assembly SXGT01 (sample SAMN11356862, study PRJNA531348) | freshwater metagenome | isolation source: freshwater sample F1-120 | place: China: Fuxian Lake, Yuxi | collected 2017-12-25
AACTCCATGAGTTGTGCGAACAGCGTTTTGCCAAAATTCATAGAACACCTCCTGAAGATTTAACTTCCAGAGGTTACTCGAACCTGAATTTGCGAAATACGATTTCAAATCGGCACCAAAATATTTCTTCTGTAGCCCTTATCAGTACTGGGTTCTATCGCTTCAATAGCTAATTTAACCGGACACTACTGAGTCAGGTTTTGTGTTTTAAAAATTAGTGTTCATTAGTGTCTATTAGTGGTTCCGGTTTAGGTCTTGCTTTTACTGCCAACCATGAAAGGACACGAGTAGACGTGAGTAATTAAGGAGACATTGATTAAATTCGTCACACCGGCGAAAGCCGGTGTCCAGTTTGTTGATTTTTCTGGATTCCGGCCTTCGCCGGAATGACGAACGCAGAATAAATCAGCGACTCCCTTTCAGCCCAAGCTTTAAGGAGGCATGGAAGCTTGTGCCCGTCATGCCGAATGCAGCGATGCTGTCTATCCTCGCAATCAACGGTATTCTTCAAGCTTCTAAAAATTAGTGTCCATTGGTAGTTAGAAAAATTGGAATAAAACCGGCGCGGCAAAATGCCGCATTGCTATTTTATTTGAGTAAGCTGATAATTTCCTGTATAGCTGCACTGTTTGTGACGGGTTGAGCTAAGTGGCGATTATTGGCGATGTTCTGTGCGTCAAATAGTGCTGTGACACAGCGCCATTCCATCATACTCAAGTGGGGCGGAGCGGTATAGTGTGGTTATGATTGTTGGAAAAATCTGTTGCAATTAAACAACGCATTAATGCGGGTTGATTATAGACAAATCTTGCAAAGATGCTTGGTTTTGTGCAGAATGCGCTTTAACTTGGCTTTTATGGTATTTTATGTCGCTGTTCCTATTATTTAATGGGCAGGATTACATAGAGACAAAGTGAAGTGAAAAACTTGCAAGTAATTTTACTTATTTAGATTTTTTAATTTAAAACGAGGGAGCTCCCATGGCTATTTCAATAGAACAAGAAACGCTAATTTTGAAGGTAACTGTAGGTCTGTTTAATGCAGCGCCGGGCGGTGCATATTTGACGGAAATGTCAAATTTGGTTGAAGGTGGAATGACAGTCGCGCAGCTTGCAGATGTTTTAGCTGCGCACTCATTATTTACCGGCAGCATTATGGCAGGTAAAGTGACGACTGCCGAGCAAGTTGAAGTGCTGATGGACCACTTTGGTCTGGTGCATGATGGGGTTGCGGGAAGCGCTGCAACTCAAGCGGAAGAATATTTTGCAGATAGGATTGACGCAGGCGATGGTTTTGGAAGTATTGTATACGACGCGGTTGTATTTCTGAGTGGAAGCGTGCCTCCTGAATTTGCGGATGCGGCTGCATTGTTGAGCAATAAAGCAGCGGTTGCGGAAGCTTATTCATCCGATAATTCATCTACCAATCTGGCGGTGCTTCAAGGCATTCTTTCGGGAGTGACGGCGGATGGTCCATCGACACCGGAAGAAATTGCTGCTTATCTGGATTCGGTTGTAACGGGTGATACGTTTACGCTAACGACAGGCCAGGATACTGTGGTTGCAGGGGATGGACGAGATACAATTAAAGGTCTTTTTGGTGCGGGAGATGGTACGGATACATATACCGCGGGTGATGATATCGACGGTGGTGCCGGCACTCTTGATACCTTGGAGTTGACGGCACAGGGAACGACGGCTTCTTCAGGCACGATATCCGTTACTAATATCGAGCGGATTACAATTAACGATGCTGATGGCGCCACTTTTAATGCGCTAGGGGTTAATGATGATCCGTCGATCACCTTTAAAGGTACGGCTGATAATCTAACTTCGCGAGTTACCAACGGATCTCTGGGGTCAGTAATGGGACTGGCTGGAGCGGGTAACCTAACGGTCGGCTATGCCGATACCAGTGGTGCAGATGATGTTGCACAATTGTCGTTGAATGGCGTGGGTACTGCTGACGATAACCGCAGTACCGTTGATGTATCTAACAGCAATACCGTTGAAGCAGTATCGATTGCTACTTCCGGTGTGAATTTTGTTACTTTGGCTGCGGGTAGTGTTGCGGCTGATGTTTCAATTACAGGTAATGGTACGAATGATATAGATATTTCTGCGCTTAATGCAGTTGCTGGAGCGGTTAATCTGGATGCATCCTCATCAACGGGTGAAAACACTTTTAATTTTGGCACCAGATTAAACTCAACGGATACGGTCACGGGTGGTTCCGGAAGTGATACGGTCAATGCCAAAATGACAGCCGGTAGCTTGTTGAAGCCAACAATGACAGGCGTAGAAACTCTCGAAGTGGATTTGGACGTGTCTGCAACTGTCGATTTAACTAATGTCGATGATTTGCAAACGGTGACATTCTACGATGTTGATGGTGATATGAAGGTAACCAAAGCAGATGCGACGGTAACTACATTAAATGTAGAAGATGTAAACGCAATTGATTATTTGCTTGATTTTTACTATGCTGCGGGTGCGGATGGTAATTTGACTATCAATGTAGGGCTGGATAATACAGATGGGGACGATGTTGATCTGGGTGAGGTAACGATCAAAAATGCTGATACGATCACCATGAATTTTGTGGGCGACGATGATTATGATATGGATGACATTGAGCTGACAGACGATGTATCGGCTATTACCATGACATCGGAAAATGGTCAGTCGATAACCTGGGGGACAATAAATGCTACGGGTAGCGATATTGGTTCGTTGACAATAACGGCAGGTGACGATACTTTCGTCAGCGGTAGCGTGTATCTGGACGAAGGCGATCTGGGTGATGTAACTCTAACTTACGGCCAGAGCGGTGCAAATATCGATCTGGAAACAGATGAGGGTAGTATTGGTAACGTGACGGTTACTGGCGAAGGTCATTTTAGCGGCACTATCTGGGTTTCAGGCGGCGGCGATTTGGGAGATATTACAGTTAGCCTGGATGGGTTTGATGCCAGTGGTTCGTATTTGGGCGTGATAGTTAGCGGCGGCTCAATCGGTGATATTAACCTGAGTGTAGCTAATGGTGCCAATATCGATGTGGATGTCAGCGGAAATCATATGGATTTTGATCCGGATACCATGGATGGAACTGAAACTGACGGTAACATCGGCAATATTACATTAAACATTGGTGATAATTCTTACATATCCGGTAATTTTCAAGCTTCCGGCGGTGATATCGGTAATGTGACAATTAATGTCGATGGTGATAATGCCAGCGGTAATATAGACATTAATGCAATATTTGTGAGTGGTGATACGGACAATGATAGTAGTGCCGATGATTATGTTCGCGGAGGTAATGTTGGCGATATCGAAGTAAATCTCACTGGCAATAATAGTAATTTAGATTTGAAAGTACAGGCATCGGGCGGTAATATTGGCGATGTTGCTATTAACATGAGCGAAAATACCTCGGGTTATTTCCAGCTAATCACTGAGCAATATGGTTCAGGATCTCCGGGAGGAAATATCGAAGCAATAACAATCGTCGCTGAAAACGATGTGGCTTTTGATTTAGATTTGTATGCTGATCAAGAAATCGGTGAGATTAATATCACAGGCGGCGATGATGTATCTGCAGGCATAAACGTCAGTGGCGGTGGCAGTGGTGAGGGCTTGTTAAATAATGTCAACGTGACAGTAGGTGATGATTCAGATTTTGATATCAATGTTTCTGGATTTGGTGGGAACGTAAGTGATATATCAGTCACAGCTCTCAATGGTGCCGATATTGAAATCTATATGAGACAAGTATCCGGAGATATCGGATCGTTTGACATTAACACTGGTGATGATGCCGAAGTGAATGTGTTCTATTCGGGTAACGCTGGTGATGTAGGCGATGTCACATTTACCGGCGGTGAAGATAATGTGTTCTATCTGGCAGTATCCGGCGGCGCAAATTCAATGGGCAGTATCACATTGATTGGCGGCGATGTTAATTCATCGGCGGGTATTTATCTCTCCGATACAGGTTCAATGCTCGACGGTGTCGGCGGTATTTATGCCGAAGATTGGGAAGGCGCGCTTGGCGTTGATGTGACAGGTGTTGACAGCGGTGTCGAAATTCATGTCGGCCAAGGGGATTCTGATATTTGGGGAAGTGAATACTCCGATTTGATTTACCTCGGCGGCGGTGAAGATACCGTTCATTTCGATACCAGTCCGACATCCGGTGAGGAAGATGAAATTAATAGCTTTACTACCGGTACGGGCGGAGATATCTTGGATGTAATCAACGCTACCACGCTGGAATCTTTGTTGTCGGCAGATACTGCAAGAGATCTCACAACGGGCGATATTCAACGTCTGGTCGATATATCCGGTAACGAGGATATAACAACAGAGGCCGGCTTGTTGGCTGCGTTGGATACCGGTGGTGAGTATGCTTCAATCACCGTGAATACCGATGGTAATACGGCTACGTTTATTACCGCAACGTCATCGTCGGCAACAACCTGGTACGTCTTTGAAGCAACCGAGACCGATACAGATTCTCAGTTCGACACAGTTACACTGATTGGTGTGGTGAATGCGGATGGAGGTATGAGTGATCTGGTGCTCGGTAACTTCAGTTAATTGATGTAATCCAGGAAAGTAAGGGTCTGGTTAGTAAAAACAGATCTGGAGGATAGAAACGCAAGAACGCCCAATCTTAGGATTGGGCGTTCTTGCATCTGGAAGTGATATAATGCAAGCTATTTAGAGATGGTTCTACTATATGGGCATGAGTGAATCGGCAACCGCTTCCAAGGATAATCGTCCCAGTATTCTTTTTGCATCGCCAATGAATATCTTAGATATTACAAGCGGTGCAGCATTGTCGGTGCGTACTTTCCTTTCCGGATTGGCCAATAGGGGATATCGTGCCGTCGCTTTGCAAGCAACTCTGTTCGATTCGGCTCAAGGCGGAGAGCATGTCTTGAAGGCGGGAGAGCAGCAGAAGGATAAAAAAATTCTTCGAACGCAAGTATTGGGAATTGAACATATCATAGTTCGGACGACGGCGACTTATCGTCCAAAAATGACTTGCGAAGAACAAGAACGCTATCTTAATTGTTTCCGGCTGGAAATAAAGAGTAAGCGTCCCGATATGATTATTCTCTGGGGCGGAATGTTATTGGAGATGACCATCATGCGCGAGGCCCGTGAAGCTGGAATACCGGTAGTATTTTATTTGGTTAACAGCGGTTACAAAGATAAGTCTACATTCCGCTATGCCTCGGTTGTGGTGACAGATACCGAAGCCACAGCAAAGCTTTATGATGAGCGCTTCGGGATGAAGTGTCATCCAATCGGAAAATTCGTCGATGTTAACTTAATAAAACCTCCTATCCGAAAACCGGAATTCATTACCTTTATCAATCCAAGCTTTGAAAAAGGTGTAAACGTATTCATGCCGATGGCTAAATTGGCTGCGCAAGAATATCCGGAAATTAAATTTCTGGTGGTTCAAAGCCGGGGTAGATGGGCAACCGCATTGAAAGTTCTGAAATTTTCAGTTGATGATTTTCCCAATGTCAAAATTATAGGTCATCAGAAAGATATGCGTGCTGTGTATGCTTGCACCAAAGCGCTTTTATTGCCATCGACATGGCACGAAAGCGGTGCGCGGGTGATTGCAGAAGCACTGATCAACGGGATACCGATTATTGCCAGCAATACCGGCGGTTCAGCGGAGCTTGTAGGCAGGGGCGGGGTCGTTTTGGATTTGCCGGAGAAAATAAGGGAAAATAGAGGGGAGCCTGCGGATTTGACCACAGCTGGCATGTGGCTTGAGGAGGTGAGGCGTATCTGGTATGACAAGGTTCATTTTGAGACTCTGTGCCATAAGGCTGAGATTGAGGCGGTGAAGCACGATATCAATCATAATATCAATCGGTTTCTATCTGTTGTGAATCCCATTGTCAATATCGGCAAGAAAAAAGATACAATTCAGCAAGCAAATCAAAAATCGCTTAATGATGCGGTTAAAATGGCGTTGGCGCGCAAACAAGCGCGTGCAGCAGGCCGGAACAAAAAAAGAAAGTAACTATTCTTGTGTCGCGTTCAAAATCAACGCGATTGTCATCCAGATTATCATTGCCAGCAGACATGGAAAGAAAAATAGCAATTCCGGTTTCCGATAAAAATAGACGTGAAATGAGTTTGGATCGAGATTTTTCCAAACAAAATCCTGTTACAAAGCGCTACTGTATTCTCTCCAGTCCGCGCTCGGGGAGTACCCTGCTAGGGCGTATGCTATATGAAACCCAGTGCGCCGGCGATCCGCAGGAATATTTCAATCCGCCGCTTCTGCAGATTGAGCGAGAGCGATCTGGAGAAGCTAATCTGACATTAAATATGTTTATGAAGAGAATGGAGGGCCGGCGAACATCGCCCAATGGCGTGTTCGGCATGAAACTGCATTTTCATCAGATGCTGCGTGTATTCCGGGCCAATAAGCCAAATAAGAACATAATCGGAATGCTTGGGCGCTTTAATCATCTGATATGGATACGCCGGCGCGATAGATTGCGCCAGGCAATTTCACAGGCTATCGGGCAGCATACACAGATTTGGAGCTCCGAAGATGCGCGGAGCGTCGAAAAGAAAGAAATTAAGATCCATCCTTTTGCTTGCATCCGAGCGTTGCAGGTCATAGCGGGCGACGATCATGGTTGGGAGCAACTGATTGCGGCGGCGAACCTCAAGGTGCATACGGTATGGTACGAGGATCTGGTAAAAGATTATGATAATGAATGCCGGAAGGTGCTGGAGCATTTAGGGCTTGATCGAGAAGTCACGGCAATACCGTCTCCGCCCATTCAGCGCCAGGCGACAGACTTGAATGAGGTTCTGTATCGAGAATTGAAATCGTATCTGGGCTGGAGTGAAGAACTCTGATGATCGCAACGGTTTTTGATGGAATTGATCGGCAAATCTCGCGGAATCCCGATGCGATTGCTTTGTTGGCCCATGCGCGGCGGCCGCTTACCTATTCGGGCTTGGGCGAGCAAATTTCACGCGCAGTGACTATGTTGAACGCGCTGGGAATCAGTCCTGGCGATCGTGTTGCCATTGTCATGCCAAATGGGCCGGAATTGGCGACAGTCTGTCTCTCGGTCATGGCTAATGCCGTTGCCGTTCCACTGAATCCCGACTATAAGCAGCCCGAGTTTGAGTCATGTTTTGTCCGGCTTGCGCCCAAAATGCTGCTGACGGTAGCCGGAAGCGATCATCCGGCGCGGATAGCGGCGGAAAAGGCAGGTTTGCCGGTCGTCGATGTCGCGATATCCCAGGAAAAGCCGGCCGGAGTGTTTGATCTGAGCCAGGCCACGCAACAGCCATTGCCCGGAAAAACGGCGGATCATTCCGGTCACGCGCTTATCTTGCAGACTTCAGGAACGACGTCACGGCCAAAAATTGTCCCGCTGACACATCATAATATTCTTGCTTCGGCGGTAAATTTGCAGAAGTCGCTGAACTTGCAATCGAACGATAGAGTTCTCCATTTTTTACCGATGTTTCATATCGGCGGCATCGTCGACGTACTGGCTGCCCCGCTGATATCCGGCGGTTCTGTCATTTGCGCGCAGAGTTTTTCCGCACCGGAATTTTTCCGTGATCTGGAAACGTTGACGCCAACTTGGACACAAACGGTGCCTGTCATGACCCGCGAAATTTTACAGAATGTGAATGCCTTCCCAGGCGTGGTGAATAATCATCATTTGCGCTTTGTCCGCTCGGTTTCGGCGCCGCTCCCGATTGATTTGATGCGCGATTTCGAGCAGGCATTTGCAATACCGTTGATAGAAATTTTCGGCATGACCGAAACTGCAGGCATTATTACCGGTAATCCTTTACCACCCGGAAAACGCAAATCGGGTTCGGTCGGATTGCCGATGGGCATGGAAGTGAAAATTGTTGATGACAAGGACAAATTGCTTCCTCGCAATCAGCTTGGGCAGGTTGTGGTGTGCGGTGAGAATTTGATGCAGGGTTATGAAAACGAAGCTGAAGAAAACGTGCGTTTATTTACGGAGGCAGGGTTTCATACGGGCGATCTTGGTTATTTCGATGATGACGGATACTTGTACCTGAATGGCAGGATAAAAGATATGATCAATCGTGGCGGAGAAAAAGTAACCCCGCAGGAAATCGATCAAGTGTTGTTGGCGCATGATGAGGTTGCCGATGCTGCATGCTTTGCGGTACCTCATCCTTCCCTTGGAGAAGATGTCGGCGCCTTGGTGGTGCTGAAACAGGGTGCAGTAACGGCTAAAGGAGCTTTGCTGGATTTTCTGCGTGAGCATCTGGCTTTTTTCAAAATTCCACGAATACTGTATTTTGTTGACAAGATACCGCGGAAAAACGGCAAGTTGCAGCGTGCGCTTCTGACGGAGTTGTATGGCGGCAATGTCAATGAAATCGATGCGCGACCTGACTATGAAGCACCGCAGTCGCTGTTGGCAAAAATGCTGGCTGCCCTATGGGCTAGGATATTGAAGATTGAAGTGGTCGGCATGAAAGATGATTTCTTTCAACTGGGCGGCGATTCACTCAAAGCGGCCAGTTTTATCAACGAGCTTCAGCAAAAATGGGGCGATACCATTTATGTGTCGTCACTGTTTGATGCATCAACACTCGAAAATTATGAAAAATATCTGCGTCTGCATTATCCGGAACTGGTGGCGCGCATGCTCGGAGAATATGTCGCGCCGCAAACAATGGGCGCAAAAGTCACCGCAGATATGATCAATAAGCTGCGTGCGGCAATTTCACATCCTGCTCCGGGGATGAAGCCGGTGATAAAGAAAAATCCGGCAGCCATTTTCGTGTTGAGTCCGCCGCGTTCCGGTTCCACGTTATTGCGCGTGATGCTGGGCGGACATCCCAAGCTGTTTTCACCGCCGGAACTGTACTTGCTGTCATTTAACACCTTGGCTGACAGAAAAGCTTGGTATTCAGGATCGCAGCGTTTTCAGTTGGAAGGTAATATTCGCGCCTTGATGCAAATTCATAATCAACCATTGGAGGAAATACAGCGGCTCCTGGCTGAGCTTGAAGAGCAGCAATGCCCGATTCAGGATTATTACCGGATGATGCAAGAGTGGCTGGGCGGACGTATTCTGGTGGACAAAACACCGGCGTATGCAATTGACCTTGAAACTTTGCAACGGGCTGAAGCTTATTTTGAGAAGCCGCTCTATGTGCATTTATTAAGGCATCCTTACGGAATGATTCGCTCCTTTGAAGAAGCCAAGCTTGAGCAGCTTTGGTATCCTCGTTTAGTCGGCAATGATACCGGTTCCCTGGATGCATTGCCGTATAGCCGTAGGCAATTGGCTGAAATGATTTGGCTCATCTTGAATCAGAACATTATCAGATTCCTGCAAGACATTCCGGCTGAACGGCAATTCCGTATTAAATTCGAGGATATGGTCAATCGACCGGAACGTGAAATGCGAGCATTTTGCGATAAGGCGGGATTGCAGTTCTTTCAGAGTATGCTCACACCCCAGGAAGATCGGGAGCAGCGAATGACAAATGGTATTCATGAAATATCCCGTATGATCGGCGATCCCAAATTTCATCAGCACAAGAAAATCGATGCAGCGGTAGCCGATCAGTGGAAATCACAGTATGAAATGGATTTTCTGGCGGATGATACGGTTAAATTGGCCGTATCGCTGGGCTATCCGGAGACGGTGACAAGCGTGCGAGGTAGAAAGGAAATAGAGCTGTGAGTTTTTCTATCGAGGATTTTCTCGCCGGACTTGCGCAGCTCGATGTCAAGATCTGGGCGGAAGATGGAAAGCTACGTGTCAATGCGCCCGATCATGCGCTTACTCCGGAATTGCAAGCGGAGTTGCGGACACGCAAGCCGGAGTTAATTGCATTTCTCGGCAAAACTGAAAACGCGGGAGAATCTTCTCGCAAGATTAAGTTCTTTCCAAGGGAAAGCGGTATCCCTCTCACTTACGGGCAGGAACGTATCTGGTCGCTGGCCAGAATGGAACCGGATAGCAGTTTATACAATATCCCGACGGTTTTTTTGCTCAACGGTCCGCTCAATAGTACGGTGTTGGAGCGCAGCTTAGCTGAAATACAGCGACGCCATGAAATCTTGCGCACCATTTTCCCCGGAGAGGATTTGGCCAGCGCCAGACAAGTGGTGCTGTCAGATGTAACATTGATATTGCCTATTACCGAAATTGGCCGAGATCTTGCTAAGCTGCCCAAGAAAAACGCCGGACGGGAAATGATGCGAATTCTCCAAGCCGAAGCACGCCGCTCCTTTGATATTCTCAAAGGTCCCTTGTGGCGCGTTCACCTTTTCCGCTTAGGGCCCCGCCGTCATGTACTTTCCTTGATCATGCATCATATTATTTTTGATGGGTTGTCCAAGGTTGTTTTTCTGAACGAGCTGGCCAATGCCTATAGAGCCTTTGCGGCGGATAATGGCGAAATGCCTTTTGATGCGCCACTGCCGGTTCAGTTTGCGGATTTTGCAGGTTGGCAGCGCCAATATCTTGATGATCGTAGTATGCAGCGCCAGCTGGCTTACTGGAGTAAACGTTTGGAGGGTGATGTCCCGGCGTTGGTGGTGCCCAATGATCGTGCCCGGGTTTCTGAAAAGGGTCACGCGGGGATCATGCAGTTTGAAATTCCTGTCAAATTATCGAAATGGCTTGAGGATTTCAGCCGAAGGGAGAATGCCGGGCTTTATGGCACTTTACTCGCAGCGTTTGAGATTCTATTGCATTGTTTTTCCGGACAGGAAGATGTGCTGGTGTGTTCGCCAACCGCAAGCCGTGATAATGCCGATCTTGAGCATATGATCGGTTATTTCAATAATGTGGTGGTAATTCGTGGCGATTTATCAGGTAATCCCACATTCAGGGATGTGGCGGGGCGTGTACGCCGTCTGACTGTGGAGGCCTATGATAACCAGAATTTGCCGTTGCAGTACCTGGCGCAACAGCCGAATCTGATCCGCACGCCACTGACGCGCGCGATGTTTTCCTATCAGGATACCGCCAGCAGGCGGTTGAATTTGCCGGAAATCAAGGCCGAGCCGGTGAATATTCGTAAAGAAGGCTCTGATTTTGAGCTGGCGATGTATATTGAAAATGATGCGAGAATGCTTTATGGCGTATTGGAGTTTAATGCGGGTATCTTTGAACGAAAAACCATAACACGTTTTCTCAAGGGATTCGGCCGGGTATTAAGCCTCATCGCTGCTAATCCTGAGCGGAAATTGAGTGAGTTTCCGCGTTTCGGCGGGACGGAAGAAAGAATTGAAATGGCATTGGCCGCACACCCGCAAATCGATAAGGCTGCGGCCGTGATTATTCCTGCAACAGGGAAGCCGGTGGCTTACCTAGTGCTAAACGAGCACGACGTGCCTAATTTGGATGTCATTCGCACGTATGCCATTGCTTCCTTGCCGGATTATCTAGTGCCTGCATCGTTTGTCACGGTTGATGAAATGCCTTTGCTGCCGGATGGTTTAGTCGATAAAACAGCATTGCCTGCGCCATTGATCGATAGGCATCATTTGGCATCCGGCTATGTAGCCCCAAGGACGGCGTTAGAAGCAAAATTGGCTGAAATCTGGAAGAAAGTGCTGTGGCTTGATTATGATATTGGTATTCATGACCGTTTCCGCGATCTTGGCGGTCATTCGTTGTTGTCAGTGCAGTTGATTGCCGAGGTAGAGAAGGTATTGCAGCGCTCGGTTCCACCAAGGGCGGTAAACGCAAATACCGTAGCGGAAATGGCCGATGCCTTGGAAAATACCAGCCATGACACGCAGCAAGATTTAACAGGTCATGCGTTTCGATCCGGCTTGCCTCAAGAAATTTACCGGGGACTGCGGACTTATACGGCATCCTGGGAAGGCGAGCGAACGACACCGGAATCCGTCATTGTCGGGCTAAATGTCGAGGGAAAAAAGCAGGCGTTATTTTGGTGTTTGCAACGTTATCAGGAATTGACCCAGTTCGCCAAATATCTGGGATCTGATCAACCCGTTTATGGTATGCGTTCCGGTAATTATGTGATGGTCAAAACTCAGGACAATATCAACTTGTTGGCTAAACACTATGTCAGCGAAATTCTGCAGGCGCAACCTGTTGGTCCCTACATTGTCGGCGGGAATTGCCAAGCCGCCAAAATTGCATTCCAGATTGCCAGTCAATTAAAAGAGCTGGGCCACGAAATTACGTTGCTGATCGTGATGGAGAAATTTATACCTATGTTATATGATGGCCCGGTCGCTATGCTGTGGGGGGAATTCACCATGCAAAGATTGAATGCTCACTTTCATCAGCCGCTTATTGGTTGGCGCAAATACTATACCGGGCCGTTTTCCATGTCGGTTGTGCCCGGCGAGCATGCGCAATATTTCCGTGAACCCAATGTGCAGGTGCTTATGGATACTATTCGCAGCAAGTTGCAGCAGGCACAACAAAAAGATTTTTCCGGGTGGATGATGGATAAGACCGGGCATCATTTTCAGTATCTGCGTGAAGATGCCTACCGGGTAAAGATTGCAGGGCCATCAGAGCTCCGGGTGTCATGTGGCGATAAAGTTTCAGTTGCAGTGGAAGTGAAAAATACCAGCGCTTGTTGTTGGCAACCTTCCAAAGAAAGTGGTATTTTTCTTGCCAATCGCTGGCTTGACGGTAAGGGGAAATCCGTTAACGCACGCGATGGCATTTGCGAATTACTTTGTTCAATAGCGTCGGGAGAAGCTGTAAAACTTGAGTTATTAGTTACAGCTCCAGCAACATCAGGGCTATGGACATTGGAACTTGATTTGGTCGAGGAAGGGGTGGCTTGGTTTCAGGAGCGCGGTTCCATACCATTGCAAATCGAGTGTGTCGTTAAGGATTCCTGAAAGGGTATTTTAATTATAGAAGGCATACATTACATGATTGACCGTAAAAAGAATCATTTGTGGTATCGAAGACTGGATTCACATATCCGGGAAATGGGCGGAATGTTCAATGCACACCTTCATTTGGATCGTGCCGGAACACTGGATGAAGTGTATATGGAAAGCATAGGTCACCGTATTCTCGATACTTCTTATATTTCATTACATAAGAAGCATTCGCTGATCACTAATTTGCATAGCGGGTTGGCGTACCATCCTGATGATTTCAAACGGCGTGTCAATGTTTTTCTCGATAATATGATTGCGGTCAATACGTTCCGGGCGGACACCTTAGTCGATGTCACGGCCGATGGATTGGGATTGCAAGCCTTGCAATGGATGCAGGAAATCAAGCGGGAAAGAGCGCATCAAATTGATTTGCGTTTGGGTGCTTATAGTCCGTTTGGTTTTGATGATGCGGATCCGGTGCGCTGGGAATTAATGGTGGAAGGCGCTAAGCAGGCGGATTTTCTTGCGGCTTTGCCGGAAGCTGATGATATACGGGAGTATCCTACTCATATCGGTTTTTATGAGCATTGTCGGCGTTTTCTCTTACTTGCTAAAGAAATGGGTAAGCCCTTGCATGTGCATACCGATCAGCGCAATGAACCCACAGAATCCGGTACCGAGCAGTTGATTCAGGCCATGCGCGAGTTTGGATGGCCGGTTTCACCAACGGGCGAATCCATGGTTTGGGCAGTGCATCTGATTTCGCCCTCAACATACAATGAGGATCGATTTGATGCATTGGTTGCCGGCATGGTGGAATGCAATCTTGGCATGATCGTTTGCCCTTCAGCTGCGATTGGGATGCGTATGTATCGTCCGATTATGACACCAACCTATAATTCTATTCCGCGAGTGCTGGAAATGCTTGCGGCTGGCGTTCATGTGCGCATGGGTTCCGATAATATTGCGGATATCTGTTCACCCAGCACGACGGAAGACTTGGTCGATGAAGTATTTGTGCTTTCTGCAGCGATTCGTTTTTATAATCCCGCGATTCTCGCCAAGCTTGCGGCTGGTTTGAAACTGAGCGATCAGGATAGATCGGTTATCCGCGATCATCTGGGAAAGAATCAATTAGAAATTGACAAATTTATGGATCAGTTGTCAGTGTAATTCTCAAGTTGAGTCAACAATAAACGATGGAAATTTTAGTGCCGGGCACTAAGGTTTTTTGTTTTATGCTGAGTATGCCCGAAAGATCGGCTGTAGATCGGCTGCAGTCATTTCGCGATTTTGTGACGAATGTTTACCATTCAACTGCAATCGTATTATTTTGTAATAGGCCGGTTCCAGTGCATCAGATTGATATTGATCAATACTGGAGCAATGCTTTATCTCTGCTTTCAGTTACCGAGATAGAGACGGCCAATCGGTTTTATCGTGACATTAATCGCCGTGATTATGTCTTTGCGCATGCCATTTTGAGATTGCTTCTGTCTATGCAGTGTGGGGTAGACTCAAAGGAAATTAGGTTTGCAACGGGGAAATATGGTAAGCCTGTGTTGGCATTTCCGGCTAATGGAGTTTGCTTCAATCTTTCTTACGGCGATGGTTTATTAGTCATTGCACTGTCTGAATCGGCAGTTGGTTTGGATATTGAGAAATTGCGAAGTGACATTGATATCATTGCAATAAGTCGTCGTTATTTTGCTGCTGAAGAGCAGTCGTTTATGGATGCCGCCACCATTGAAGAAAAAAGGGAGCGGTTTTTTTGGTTATGGAGCAGAAAAGAAGCACTGATTAAAGCAGCCGGTACCGGGCTGGATACTTTGGCATCGTTCAGTACTATGGGAAGTTTTGTGATCGTTCATAACGAATTTGGACAGGTAAGAAATTTCTTTTTGTATTCTTTCTCGCCATTGCGTGAACATTCATTTGCTATAGCTATCCAGTTGTTCTCAGTGCTGATAGATTCTCGTCATTTTATAGATGATACCAATTTGCCATGAAAATTCTTCTCACCGGTGTGGCTGGTTTTATTGGCATGCATACTGCGCTGAGATTACTGGCGCGAGGTGATAATGTTATTGGTGTCGATAATCTGAATGATTACTACGATGTTAATCTTAAGAATGATCGCCTGTCGCAATTAACGGCATATCCCAATTTTAACTTCTATAAAATTGATGCGGCAGACCGGAGCGGCATGAGTGAGGTCTTTGCTCATGAGAGACCTGAACGGGTTGTCCACTTGGCCGCGCAAGCGGGGGTCAGGTATTCGCTGTCCAATCCCTATGCCTATATAGATTCTAATATTCATGGGTTTATCAATGTTCTGGAAGGCTGCCGCCAGCATCAGGTTGCACATTTGGTATATGCGAGCAGTTCGAGCGTTTATGGTGGGAATACATTAATACCCTTTAACGAACATCAGAATATCGATCATCCGGTCAGTTTGTATGCCGCAACAAAAAAAGCGAATGAGCTCATGGCGCATTCCTATAGCCACTTGTTTCGTTTACCTACAACAGGTTTGCGTTTTTTTACGGTTTATGGTCCGTGGGGGCGTCCCGATATGGCGCTATTTTTGTTTACGCGAGCGATATTGGAAGGGCGGACGATCGATGTGTTTAACCATGGGCAAATGGTACGCGATTTTACATATATTGATGATATTGTAGAAGGTGTTGTTCGCGTGCTCGATAAGTCGGCTCAATCCGATCTTGCTTTTGATTCCAGTCAGCCAGATCCTGCAACAAGTCACGCACCCTACCGGGTTTTTAATATTGGTAATAGCCAGCCTGTTGTTTTATCGGATTGTATCGCCATTCTGGAGGCTGCGCTGGGCGTCATTGCAAAGAAAAATTTTTTGCCGATGCAGCCGGGTGACGTTTATGCTACTTTTGCTGATACCGATGAACTGAATAAATGGGTGGGTTTTAGACCGGATACATCGATACAGGAAGGTGTGGGGCGTTTTGTAGATTGGTTCAGGGCATATTATAAGCTATGAAAATTACTGTATTTGGGACGGGTTACGTTGGTTTGGTGCAGAGCGCTGTTTTGGCGGATGCCGGGCATTATGTGGTGTGCGTCGATGTGGATTCTGGCAAGGTAGATCAATTGAACCAGGGTGTCATTCCGATATTTGAGCCGGATCTGGAAAATCTGGTCAAAAGCAATCATGCGAAAGGTCGTTTGCAGTTCACTACGGATGCTGAATCGGGTGTGCTGCACGGTGAAATTCAATTTGTTGCAGTAGGAACTCCACCGGATGAGGATGGCAGTGCGGATCTGAAACATGTGCTGGCCGTAGCGGAAACGATAGCGACTTATATGGATGGTTACCGGTGTATTGTGAATAAATCTACCGTGCCTGTGGGTACTGCTGATAAGGTTGTCAAGGTTATCAGTGATGTACTGGCTAAACGGCAGGATCGTTATGATTTCGACGTGGTGTCAAATCCTGAGTTTTTAAAGGAGGGGGCTGCCGTTAGTGACTGTCAGCGACCTGATCGGATTATTCTTGGAACTCAGCATCTCCGATCTGAGCAATTATTGCGCGAACTATACGCGCCTTTTAATCGCAATCATGACAAGATTATTGTGATGGATGTACGCAGCGCAGAATTGACCAAGTATGCCGCTAACTGTATGTTGGCTACCAAGATCAGCTTTATGAATGAGATGGCAAACTTGGCTGAGCTGCTGGGAGCAGATATCGAGGAGGTTCGCAAGGGCATTGGCAGCGATCCTCGTATCGGTTATCACTTTATTTATCCTGGTACGGGTTATGGGGGTAGCTGCTTTCCAAAGGATGTGCAGGCACTGATACATACTGCAGAGGGTATTAATTTCGACCCTAAAATACTCAAAGCAGTGGAATTGCGTAATCGGGAACAAAAAAGCGTGCTGTTTCGCAAACTTTATCGGTTTTTTGGGGGGGATCTCAAGGGTAAGATTGTTGCGTTGTGGGGCCTAGCATTTAAACCTAATACAGATGATATGCGTGCAGCTCCAAGTAGCGTACTGATGGAGGCTCTGTGGGATGCTGGTGCCAAGGTGCAGGCATATGACCCAAAAGCTATGAATGAGGCTCAGCGTCTCTATGGGCAGCGGGAGGATTTGCGATTGACTGAAACAAAGGAAGCCGCACTGGTCTGCGCCGATGCATTGGCTATTGTGACTGAATGGCAAGAATTTCGTGCGCCTGATTTCGAATGGATTGCTTCCACATTGAAGAATCCTGTGATTTTTGATGGACGTAATCTTTATAACCCTGAAACCCTCGTGGCACATGGGATCGATTATTTTTCCATCGGCAGAACGCCCATAGAGCGAAAGAATACTTCAGGTAATTAGTTTGTGATTTTATGAAAATAGATAGATGCCGTATTTTATGGATAAGATAAACAAAACATCAATAGTGGCTGGAATTGATGATTCAGGGAGATCTTTGCAAAATACATAATGTTATCCGAAGCATCTTAAATCGGATTTTTCTTGAATAATGAAACTGTTTTGTAAGCTTTTCGCATGGGGCGGCAGGTGAGAATATGAAGATATTCTCCTGAAAGCTAGGGATAGAAGAAGTTTATTCATGTGTTCTCGGTTATTAAGATCTTTTCCTGACATGCAACCCGCATTCCTTGGTTTCCGGGTTTTCCCACCACCAGCGTCCGGAGCGTAAATCCTCGCCCGGCGTGACGGCGCGCGTGCAGGGCGCGCAGCCGATACTGGGATAGAATTTGTCGTGCAGTTTGTTGTAAGGCACGTTGTTTTGCTGCAGATATTCCCACACCTCGGCATTGGACCATTCCAGTAACGGGTTGATCTTTTGCATGTTGTGGTCGGCATCGAAAGCGGAGATTTCCAGGTTGGTGCGGGTGGCGGCTTGTTCGCGGCGGATGCCGGTGATCCAGGCGCGTTTGCCCTGCAAAGCGCGCTGCAGCGGCTCGACTTTGCGGATATGACAGCAGGCTTTGCGCAGTTCGATGCTTTGATAAAAACCGTTGACGCCATGTTCGGCGACATAAGCTTCAATACGTTTCGCATCGGGAAAATAAACATGCAGCGGCGTTTTATAGCGTTCCCGCACGGTCTGCATCAAGTCATAGGTTTCTTGCGGCAGGCGTCCGGTGTCGAGACTGAACATTTCGACGGCGAGCCGGTTACGGTCGACGATGTCGGTCAGCACCATGTCTTCCGCGCCGAGGCTGTTGGCAAAAGCCACCGGCGAAAAATCGCGTACGGTATCGGTCAGAAGCGCTACGACTCGATCGACTTTTTGCTGCAATTCGCTCATGCTGCGCCTGCCGGATTTCCTTTGCGCTGCACGCGGCGAAACAGCGGCGATTTTTGATCGATGGAGGTTTGATAGACTTCAGAGAAATCGCTCAATCCTTTCAGCGCATCCTCAATGCTGCGATCTGTGCGTGGCTCAAAGGCATCGAAACCGACGCGCTGCAGATAAAACAATTGGTCGCGCAATACATCGCCGATGGCGCGCAATTCACCGGTATAGCCCAAGCGTGCGCGCAAATTGTAGGCGATGGAATAACCCCGGCCATCGGAGAATTTCGGAAAATCGACTGCAATCACGGCAAATTCGCCGATATCGCCCTTCAAGTCTTCCGGACGTTCGTCGCTGGCCAGCCAGACGCCAATGTTTTTGCGCTGTTGCAGTGTCTCGCGTTGTGCTTGCCATACTTTCAACGGAACAATGACTTTGCCTGCGGCAACAGTTACGCTTTCCGCAGTTTCGTGTTCTTGCAGCCGCAATACCATCCAGTCGTCGGCAACAATGGTTTTGTTTTTAATGATCATAATCGATTAGAACCTGGGTGAATAGTAAGGAACGTCGTACTGTGCAGGTGTCACGATGTGCTTGTCGGCGGTTTCTTCGTCCTGAGCGATGAAGTCGGTCGCGTAGACATGATCTTTGAACGGCGCATGACCGATACGGCGCACCGTATCGATAAAGCGCTCGGCTTCGATGCGTTCGCGCAGATACACATGGATCAGGCGTTCGATGACTTCCGGTACTTGATGGAACGTGAACGACGGGCCGATGATTTTACTGATTGAGCTGTCGTTGCCTTCCGCGCCGCCGATCGACACCTGATACCACTCGTCGTGATCTTTCTTTTCCACGCCGGTGATACCGATATTGCCGATATGATGTTGTCCGCAGGCATTGACGCAGCCGGAGATATTCAGCGTGATCTCGCCGATATCGTTTTGATAATCCAGATCCTCGAAGCATTCGGCAATCAGCTTCGCCAGCGGTATCGAGCGCGCATTTGCCAAGGTGCAGAATTCAGCGCCGGGACAGCTGATGATGTCGGTCAGCATGCCGATGTTCGGCGTGGTGAATTCATGTGCGCTGGCTTCCTGCCACAGGTTGATCAAATCTTGCTGCTTCACGTCCGCCAGCACCAGGTTTTGTTTATGCGTGATGCGCAATTCGCCGAAACTGTAGCGATCCGCCAAATCGGCGACAGCGTCCATTTGCTCCGCTGTGGCGTCCCCGGGCGCTTCTCCCGGTTTCTTCAACGACAATACCACAATGGCATAGCCTG
>SXGT01296385.1_pt1 | contig 19477 bp, 16 predicted proteins | sample 3176221 | NCBI WGS metagenome assembly SXGT01 (sample SAMN11356862, study PRJNA531348) | freshwater metagenome | isolation source: freshwater sample F1-120 | place: China: Fuxian Lake, Yuxi | collected 2017-12-25
AAAGACTCTTCCAGTTCTATTTGCCCCATGAGCGCCAGGAGCAAGTCCGACAATTAATAATTTAGAATCACCTGGACCAAATCCAGCAACTGGCTTTCCCCAATATTCTTCATTGCGATATGCAGCGCGCTTGGTAATTGCAACCTCCTGGCGCCAAGATGTCAGCCGTGGACAGGCGCTGCATTTAACAATCTCTTTATCAAGAACTTTTAAGCTCTTAATATCATTGGTAATGACTCTCGGTTTACTTCGCAAGAAGAAGAGCCATTCCATCTAAAATATCACTCTCTGATGCAACAAATTCACTTGCTCCACTAAGAGCCAAAATTCTTGAAAGCACTAAAGATCCTGCAGCAATCACATCAACGCGTCCTGGATGCATATAGCCAAGTGATGTAATCTCTGATCTTTCAAGTGTGAGAAGGCTCTGACAGACTTGATGAGTCTTCTCTGCGCTGATTCTAGAGAGATGAATTAAGTCGCGGTCATAACTATCAAGGCCCAGAGCTGCAGCTGCTACGGTAGTTGCTGTTCCTGCAACAGCTACTAATGTTTTAGCACTTGCTATTGGAACCTTTGTAGCAGCGTCTTTTATGGCGTTATCAATATCAGCAATTGCCAAATCAATTGCAGCTTTACTAGGTGGGGAGCTATTTAAGTGGCGCTCGCTCATTCTCACGCAGCCAATATTTTCACTCACCGACGCTTCAACTGCGCTCTGCCCATAGACAAATTCAGTTGATCCCCCACCGATATCCACTACCAAATAGGGAGCACCTATTTGATTTAGCTGGTGAGTTGCACCGATAAAGGAGAGCTCAGCTTCCTGTTTTCCGCTAATGACCTCAGGTTCAATTCCAAGTATTGCTTTCACGCCATCGATGAAGAGATCTCTATTTGATGCATCTCTTGTGGCACTTGTGGCACAGAACCTAATTGCCTCAACGCCACGTCTTCTAATTTCACCTGCAAATAAATCAGTAGCTCTCAATGTCCTATCTATTGCATCGGGATTAAAAGATTTGTTCTTATCAACTCCTTGTCCAAGGCGGACAATTTCCATTCCTCGATAAATCTCACGTAGATTGCTTCCTGAAACATCTGCAATCAGCAGACGAATAGAATTTGTCCCACAATCAATTGCAGCTACTCGACTCACCGATCACGCCGTTCTAAGCAAGTTCCATTTAGCCACCACTTTGGCAGAAGTGAGAGGGCTTCATCTCCCAAAGGATTCACTCCCTCTCCTGCTGCCAAGCTATGGGCAATGAGCGAATGCAAGCATTTAACACGATCTGGCATTCCTCCTGCTGAGATATCAACAATTTCTGGGACATCGATACCAAGGGCAGATCTTGCTGCCAAATAATCATCATGTGCTGCGTGATATTGACCGGAGAGTTCGGCATCGATTGCTAATCTCTCATTCATCTCCTCCATAAGGGAAGAGTTTTCTAGAGTTGAAATGGCAGCGGTGAGATTGGGGCAGGTGGCGTAATAGAAGGTTGGAAATGGCGTTCCATCTGAGAGACGTGGGTTAGTTTCAACAACGGCTGGATGAGAGCAGGGGCAGCGATAGGCGATGCTATGTACATCTCTTGCAACTCTTCCTAATTGAGTCTCTATCGCAGAAAGATCCGCATCACTTGCTCTCTCGCCCATAATCAAAGATTACGGCGTAGTTACGCCGACTCCGACGTTAGTAATTGATGAAATAACTCTGGAATACCAGGGGACTCCTAATGGAAAGTCTTGATTGATTGGAGCAGCTCCTTGGGCTTCAGGGTCAATTGTTGGTTTTGCTCCCAAAATTATGTATTGCCGCTCACCTGGCAGAACAAAGTGGAGTCGATTTCTTGCCTCACTCTTCACATAATCTGGATCACGCCATCTTTGTAGCTCAGCTCTTGCTGCTTCCAACTTTTTATAGTTGGAATCTAGGTCAGCTTCAAGGGCGCTGATTTGTGCTCTCTGCGCAAAATACTGCTGCGTTGGTGGAGCAAGAGTAACGGCGACAATAAATAGAACTAGAAAGAGAATTAATAATCGAGTTGAGACTCCTCGTTTTGCGGCAAAACTTTCAAGAGTCCTCGGAAGCGAGATTTTGCTGCGCTTCATAGCGGCTCCTTATTTGCTCTAAGTTATTGCTTAGCGCGAAGTAAAACGAGGAAATGCGTCACGGCCGGCATATTGAGCCTTTGAACCAAGTTCCTCTTCAATTCGCAGTAGTTGATTGTACTTAGCAACTCTCTCACTACGAGCAGGAGCCCCTGTTTTAATCTGGCCACAGAGAGCCGCCACTGATAAGTCTGCAATTGTGGTGTCCTCGGTTTCTCCTGAGCGATGACTCATCATCGAGCGATATCCCGCTTTATGGGCCATATCAACAGCAGCTAAAGTTTCAGTAAGGGTCCCAATTTGATTTACCTTAACAAGCAGGGCGTTGGCACAACCTTGGCTAATTCCCTGAGCTAGACGTGTTGGGTTAGTGACAAATAGGTCATCACCAACTAACTGAACGCTAGCTCCCATTGCCTTTGTTATATCGGCCCAACCACTCCAATCATCTTCAGAGAGTGGATCTTCAATTGATAACAATGGATAGGAATTAAGTAATCCTTGATAATAGTTAATCATCTCAGTTGCACTTAGGCTTGAACCTTCGAAATGATAACTACCATCTTTATAGAATTCAGTTGCGGCCACATCCATCGCAAGACCAATATCGCTTCCCATCTTGTAGCCGGCTTTCTCTACAGCCTCAATGATTAGATCAAGTGCGGCGCGATTACTCTCAAGATTTGGCGCAAAACCACCTTCATCGCCAATACTTGTGGCAAGTCCGCGCTTTTTTAATACTGACTTGAGTGATTGATATATCTCAGCTCCGTAGCGCAAGCCCTCTTTAAAAGTTGGAGCGCCGATTGGCGCGATCATAAATTCTTGGATATCAACATTTGTATCAGCATGGGCTCCACCATTTAAAATATTCATCATTGGAATTGGTAGAAGTGTTGCTTTTTCTCCGCCTATGAATTTATAAAAAGGTAGCTTCTTGCTTACCGCAGTAGCCCTTGCAACTGCCAGCGACACTCCAAGGATGGCATTTGCGCCAAGTGATGACTTATTAACTGTGGCATCAAGTGCAATCATCTTTTCATCTAAGCCTTTTTGGTCTAAGCCATCAAGGCCAATTAAAGCTGGTGCAATCTTTGTTCTAACGTTTTCTACCGCTCCAGATACTGACTTTCCTAAATATCTTGAGCCACCATCTCTTAACTCTGCGGCTTCAAAAGCTCCAGTTGAGGCTCCGCTTGGAACTGCTGCTCGCGCCCAAGAACCATCTTCTAATTGGACATCTACTTCAACTGTTGGATTTCCTCTTGAATCGAGGATCTCTCTTGCGGTGATGGATTTAATCGCTGAATTTGTGTTCACAGGTGCGAAGTCTATCCTGATTCTTCTTCACTCATTGCATCACGATATTTGAGTGCAGCCTTGCGCAGAGCAACCTCAGGATCAAGATTGTTTGCTATTGCCCATGAGATTAGGGATAGGAGTTGCTCACCTAGCGCAGCTTCACTTACTTCGATCTTTTCTTTCGGAAGCTCTGGGGTTGAAAGTTCGTTCTTGCTGGCCCGATAAATCAATTTGCTAGCAAGAGCTAATGAAGGTTGACCGGTTGGAACTCCATCATGAGCGCTCGATCTAGACTTTTCTTTCCGCTTAATCTCTTCCCAATTTTCTAATACTTCAGCGCTGGAATCTACTTTGGCATCTGAGAAGACATGAGGATGACGTGAGATCAATTTTTCTATTATTGCTTTAGCAACATCATCAATGTTGAAGGGCTTTTCTTCATGTTCTTCAGCAATTCTTGAGTGAAAGTAAACTTGCAGGAGAATATCCCCCAACTCCTCACGCATATCTTCGCGATTACCACTCTCCACCGCTTCAATAAACTCATAAGATTCTTCAAGTAAATATTTCAGTAAAGATTGATGGCTCTGCTCACTATCCCAAGGACATCCCCCAGGAGATCTAAGGGTGTCCATCACTTCAGCAAGTCGAGCTAGATTTTCATACGCCATCTTGCAGAGCTTTACTTACTTATCATTAACAGCATCACCGGCAGGCTCTTTAGCAACAACAGTTAGGCTTGTTGCATCCCAGGTGCCATATCGAGGATTAACCTCAACGCTAAGAGCTTTTGCCTTATCAGTGACAATCTTTTGGATTAAGTCATTGACTTCGGCTTCGCTCACTCCCGATGCAATGGCGCCATCAGTTATCTTGCGAAGGATTAAATCTCTACGAAGGACATTATCTAGAGATGTTGAGGGAATTGAAGCGCTAACAAGAACATTCGGAAGGTTTTCCTCGCCTCCGATATTGGCATAGATCTCAATTTTATAGGCGTCAATTTCTGCTTGATCTATTTCAATCTTCTCTTCTTTTGCGACTTCATTAATAATTAAATTAGAGATCATGTAGGAAAGTTGTGAGCGAGTTAAAGCTTCTCCGCTCTCAAGACTCATCTGAGTTGTATCGATGCCTTCGCGCTCTGCAAGGATTAAATCAACCTGGTCTTGTAGCGCAGCAATTGTTATCTTCTCATCTCCAATAGTTGCAGCTGAATCGACCTGAGAGCAGGAAGATAGAGCTAGCGCCAATATGGCGATAATGGGTGCTAGAAACTTCTTCACAGGATTCTCACTTTCCTAAGGGGCGCTCAAGGAGAGTTTTGGCTAACTCAACCGCCCAATCAATAAGAGGAGTATCCCCTATTTCTTCCGCCTCTGATACCCAAGCAGCAGTTTGCGGACGAGCAATCATCACAACTTGGGTAACCGACTTCACAATTGACCCAGGATAAAGGCGCTGAATTTTCAACTCTAACGATTCACTTGGAACAAGTGGTGCAATCTTTACGTAGCGGCCCTGCACTGCAAAGTCTTGAATCTTTCGCTCCTTTAAGTAAGTGCGTAGTCGAGCGATGCGCAGTAAATTCTCGGCCTCTTTAGGAAGAGCACCAAAGCGATCACTTAGCTCCTCACCAATCTTTGTAATCTCATTCTCATCCTTTGTGTCTGCAAGTCTTCGATATAGATCAAGGCGGAGTCGATCAGATGGAACATATTCAGCGGAGAGATGAGCGGTGACGGGCAATTCAACTTTGCAATCACTTAATTCTTGCCCGCCATCTATAAATCCTGCTTTGTACTCATTAACAGCATCTCCGACCATACGCATATATAGATCAAATCCCACATCTGCAATGTGACCAGATTGCTCGCCGCCTAATAGATTTCCTGCCCCTCTTATCTCTAAATCTTTGAGAGCCACGCGCATTCCGGCTCCAAGTTCGGTGTTCTGAGCAATTGTGCTTAATCGATCAAGTGCAACTTCGCTCATCGCTCTATCGATTGGATAGAAGAAGTAGGCATACGCACGCTCTCGCGACCGTCCCACTCTTCCTCTAAGTTGATGAAGTTGAGATAGTCCAAAGAGATCTGCACGCTCAACAATTAAAGTATTTGCATTTGCGACATCAATACCATTTTCAACAATTGTGGTGCAGACTAAAACATCAAATTCGCGATTCCAGAAACCTACAACGACCTGCTCTAGATTTGTTTCACTCATCTGACCATGGGCGATACCCACACTTGCTTGAGGTACCAACCTTCTAATCTTGGAAGCTACATCATCAATTGATTCCACACGATTATGAATATAGAAGACTTGGCCATCTCGTAACAGTTCTCGATGAATCGCTGCGGCTATCTGCTTTTCATCATATGCGCCAACATAGGTAAGAACTGGATGGCGCTGCTCCGGTGGAGTGGTAATTGTGGACATTTCACGAATACCTGTAATGGCCATCTCAAGAGTTCTAGGAATTGGAGTTGCAGACATGGCTAGTACATCAACACTTGCTCTCAATTTCTTCAATTTCTCTTTATGCTCAACACCAAATCTCTGTTCTTCATCAACAATAATCAAACCTAAATCCCTAAAAGCAACATCTTCTGAGAGCAATCTATGGGTACCGATGACAATATCTACACCGCCACTAGCAAGGCCTGCTAGCGTCTCATTAATCTCCTTACTTGATGCAAAACGTGATAGAGCTGAAACTGTTATTGGAAATCCGCTATAGCGCTGAGTAAATGTTGCCAGGTGTTGCTGAGCAAGCAGAGTTGTTGGGACTAAAACTGCAACTTGTTTTGCATCTTGAACTGCTTTGAATGCGGCCCTAATTGCAATCTCCGTCTTTCCATATCCCACATCACCACAGATGATTCGATCCATTGGATAGGGACGTTGCATATCCTCTTTGACTTCATTAATGGTCACTAATTGATCTGGGGTTTCAACATAGGCAAAGGAATCCTCTAGTTCCCGCTGCCAAGTGGTGTCAGGTGAGAATGCAAATCCAGGAGAGCTAGTTCTTGCAGCATAGAGGCGAATTAACTCACCAGCAATTTCTTTAACTGCCTTCTTAGCTCGACTCTTAGCTTTAATCCATTCCCCACCTCCAATTCGATGAACTGCTGGAGCTTCACCACCTATATATCGTGTGATCTGCTCTAAAGAATCAGTTGGAACATAGATCCGATCCGCAGGATGGCCTTTCTTTGAAGAGGCATATTCGATTACCAAATACTCCCTGGAAATTCCTGCAACATCTCGCTGGACTAATTCAAGATATCTGCCAACGCCGTGTTGTTCATGAACCACATAATCACCGCTCTTTAGCTCGAGAGGATCAATGCTTGCCTTTCTCTTGGAAGGCATTCGTGAAGTCGCTGCGCGCAAGTCTTTATTTCCAGTGATATCAGCTTCAGTAAGAAAGACAGTCTTCTGCTCTTGATCAATAAATCCATGGCGAATTACAGTAGAAGTTAAATAGAGCTTATCCGGCGATAGATCAGAACTTAACTTTTCAACTATAGCAACAGCAATATCGCCATCTGTAAATATGTCGCGATATCGCTCAAGAATTCCAATACCTTCCAATGAGATGACCACTAGAAATCCTTGAGTAATCCAAGTTTTAACTTGCTGGCTCAACTTTTCAAAATTATTCTTAAATGGCTCAATTGCCATAAATTGATTGATTTGTAGATCTTCTGGAGTGCCATAGGAGTTGATATAACGCCAAATGATTCCATTCTCTACTGCGTATGAAGTGACTTCATCTAATTCTAAAAATCCACCAGTAGATAGCTCCTGGCGAAGTGGTGTGTTAAATCTTTCGTCATCGCCTTGAGATAGGGCAGCACTAGACCAAGCAGCTTCAAGAAACTCTTCATTAGTGCTAATTAGATCTCTAACTCTTAGAGCAATTCGCTCTTGATCAAGACTCATTACTTCATAGCCCTTAGGAAGGAGTTCTAATAGCGGAACTAACTTCTTGGATAATACTGAAAGTAATGACTCAAGGCCTTGACTATAAATTCCCTCTGCAGCCTTATTACAGATTTCACTTATCTCTGGATATTTTCCCGCTAATTGTCTTGCCCGCTCTGCTACCTCTGGAGTAAGAATCAATTCTCGACAAGGAATGAGGTTAAGTGCTCCTTCTAATGATGCAAAGGTTCGTTGATCGCTAACTTCAAAGTACTTGATCTCCTCTATCTCATCGCCAAAGAACTCAATTCGGACTGGATGGTCTGCAAGTGGCGGGAATAGGTCAATGATTCCGCCTCTTACTGCAAAGTCTCCGCGCCGCTCCACCATGTCCACGCGGTTATAGGCGCGGTGGGTTAATTCTTGTATCAGCTCTGAAAAGTTCTGGTGCTTGCCGCATTGGATACTTAACATCGGCATTTCAATTATTTCTTGATTAATCGGTTGTAGTAGTGCCCTTGCAGTTGTTACTACAACTCTAGTTTCATTTAGATTTATAAGAGTATCTATTCGCCTTGCCACAGTATCGCTATTAGGACTTAGGCGTTCATGAGGCAAACTCTCCCAAGCTGGAAATTCTGCGACTTGATCTACTAACTCTGACAATTGCAGAGCAATCTCTGATGCTCTTGAGCTTGAATGAGTAATCACCAACTGCGGAGCGTTCTTACTTCTTTCGGCAATTAGGAATGGAAGAGCTGGAGTTGCCGCAATCACTGCAACTTCACTCTGCTCCAAGGCAAGCTCTGTTGTTTCAGATAGCGAGATAAAGCCCGCTAGCTTTCCGCTCACTTTGATTTGCTCCCTATTCTCTTGAAATACGCTCAACGCCGATAAGCCCCGATTTCATAGAGGGCAGGGGTGCTGCTTCCAAGATGAAAGGGGCTGATCTGTAAAACGCGGCGTAATTCTATCGTGCCATTATTAGCCCGTGTCCGTGCCTACTTCTGCCGAAGAAAATCTCTCACTTAGAAGTGATGTCCGCCGTTTAGGCGATCTATTGGGCCAATCTCTAGCTCGCCAAGATGGTCAAGAGCTTCTTGATTTAGTGGAGCTGGTTAGAAAGTCAGTGCGCGAAGGTGGGGGCGAGGATTTGCTTCGTTCAATATCAGCAGATCAATCAGTGAAATTAGTAAGAGCATTTAATGTCTACTTCAATTTAGCAAATGTTGCTGAACAAGTTCACCGCTCAAGAATTCTGGCAAAAGAGCGTATTAAAGGTGGCTCCTGGTTAAGTAGGGCTGTCGATAATATTTTGGCTGCCGGTAAGAGCTCTGAAGGCTTTACTAGTCAAGATATTGAAAAGTGGTTGAAGAACTTTCAAGTTCGACCGGTATTTACAGCCCACCCAACTGAAGCTGCTCGTCGTTCAGTACTTGGAAAACTCTCGACTATCTCTGAGTTATTAGATAGAAGCGATAGCCCAACTCGTGACCGTCGTCTTGCTGAATCAGTAGATCTTCTATGGCAAACCGATGAGTTGAGACTTGGCAGACCAGAGCCACTTGATGAGGCAATTAATGCTCTCTACTATCTTGATGATTTGTTTCGACTAACGATTCCTGAAGTTCTCGAAGATTTCTCAAGAGAAATATCTAGGCTAGGCATAGAAATTTCGCCAAGAGATTCAGTTCTAAAGTTTGGTTCTTGGATTGGTGGAGATCGCGACGGTAATCCAAACATAACTCCTGAGGTCACCAAAGATGCCATTGTGCTCCAGATGGGCCATGCCATAAGAGTTCTAAATGAAGTAATGGATGAACTTCGTCAGGCCTTATCTGTTTCAACCAAGATTGCTGGAACATCAAAGCAACTGCTTGATTCTGTTGCTAAGGATTTAGAGAACCTGCCAGAGATTGAGCCTAGATTTAGAAGAATAAATGTTGAAGAGCCTTACAGGCTCAAAGCCACTGCGATCGGCCATCGCTTGTTACTAACTAGAAGTAGACACCAAAATCGCACCGAGCATCAAGCAGGGCGTGATTATGCAGATACCAAAGAGCTAATTGATGATTTGATGTTGATGTATGACTCACTGATGCAAAATCGTGGCGAGTTGATAGCCAAGGGCTTACTGGAGCGCACCATACGAACAATCTCAGCATTTGGTCTGACTCACGCAACTATGGACGTTAGAGAGCACTCTCAGGCTCACGCCAATGCGATTCAATCCCTCTTTAGCGAAACCAATTACCTACAACTCTCCCCTGAAGAAAAAGCTGATTTTCTTACCCATGAACTCACCCAAGCTAGGCGAGATAGTTCAAAACTAAGCGAGATAGATGGAAAGACTCTTAGAACTTTTGTGGCAATAAAAGAGCTACAAGCAAGTTTTGATCCATCCGTAATTGAAACCTACATAGTCTCAATGACAAAAGGCCATGAAGATGTCTTAGCTGCGCTATATCTAGCTAAGGAAGCCGGACTTGTCGATATTGGAGGCAAAAAGGCAGATCTAGATATTGCTCCTCTACTTGAAACTGTTGCCGAACTTAGAGCGGCTGGAGATATTTTAGAAAAACTCTTGAATAATAAGATTTATCGCCAGTATGTGAAATTACGTGGCGATATTCAAGAGGTAATGCTTGGCTATTCTGATTCAAATAAAGATGCAGGTATTGCCACCAGCCAGTGGGAGATCCATCAGGCGCAGCGAAAACTTAGAGACGTTGCTGGAAAATATGGCGTTAAGTTAAGACTATTTCATGGTCGTGGTGGATCTGTCGGGCGCGGCGGCGGACCAACTTATGACGCCATCATCGCTCTTCCTTGGGGAACGCTAGATGGACAGATAAAAATGACTGAACAAGGCGAAGTCATCTCAGATAAGTATGCACTTCCAGCTCTTGCAAGAGAGAATGTAGAGTTAACACTTGCTGCAGCTCTAGAGGCAACGATACTTAATCGCTCTGCTCGTCAATCTCCAAAAGATCTTTCGGAGTGGAATTCATCGATGGAATCAATTAGTTCAGCAGCCTTTGCTAGATATCGCTCGCTAGTTGAAAATCCAGAGCTTGCTGATTATTTTTATCAATCAACCCCCGTTGAACAGCTAGGTAATCTCTTTCTGGGTTCTCGCCCCTCAAGAAGGCCGGATGCAAGTGCTGATTTGTCATCACTTCGAGCAATTCCTTGGGTATTTGGTTGGACTCAATCACGACAGATTGTCCCTGGCTGGTATGGAGTGGGAAGCGGCCTTAAGGCCGCTCGTTTAGCAGGCCACTCATCGAGCATGGCAGCCATGTTAAAAGATTGGCATTTCTTTAGAACTTTTATAAGCAATGTGGAGATGACCATCGCTAAAACTGATTTAGAGATGGCTAGTAAATATGTTTTGGCCTTAGTCGATCCCTCACTTCATCACTTCTTAGATGACATCAAGGCAGAGTTTGAATTAACGGTTAGCGAGATATTGCTACTAACTGGCAAGAAAGATATTTTGGCCGACCAAGAAATTCTTGCTCAAACTCTTCAAGTTCGTGATGCCTACCTTGCTCCCCTTCATCTACTACAAATTTCGCTCTTGAAGAAAGTCCGTGAAGGAAGTAGCGATCCCTTAAACACTAGAGCATTACTATTGACGATTAATGGCGTGGCAGCGGGACTTAGAAATACTGGTTGATTACTTATTAAAGGAGTTCTGAGCCTTCTCAATTCCTTGAGTGATGAGAAGCTCGACAGCATCAATACCTCTTTGCAGGAATAGATCTAAATCTTTTCGCTCAGCAGATGAGAATGGCTTCAAAACAAAATCTGCCGGATCTTGCTCGCCGATTGGCCGGCCAATACCAAGTCTGATGCGATAGTAATCAGAGCTAGATAACCCAGAGGTAACACTCTTAAGGCCATTATGGCCATTATCGCCACCGCCATACTTAACTCGAATAGATTGAAATGGTATATCTAACTCATCGTGAGCGATGATTATGTGATCACTACTTACCTTAAAGAAGTTAGCAAGTGAGCTTGTTGGGCCGCCAGATTCATTCATATAGCAGCGAAGGGTTGCTGCAATTAGCAAGACTCGTTGAGCGCCAACTCCAATGCTAATCTCAGCAATATCTGCACGAGATTTGTGAGATGAAAACTTAATTCCAGCCTTTTTGGCAGACTCAGTTATCAAAGCTGCGCCAATGTTATGGCGCGTCCTTTCATATTCTTTGCCAGGATTACCAAGGCCAATTAATAGCCATCGGTTAGGAGAAGCTCCGCCTTTATCCTTGTTTGATCTGCCAAACATGGAGCAAGGTTAGCCCTTTATTTTTCTTTACTCTCCTCAGCAGGTGCGCCTTCAGCAGGAGCAGCGGCGGCAGCTGCAGCTTCACCCTCAGCTGGGGTAGCAGCGACAGGAACAACTTCTTCAAACGCTACGCGAACCGATAGATGGATAACAGTCATCTTGGGATCGCTCTTAAGGATTACACCTACAGGAAGAGTTACCTCTGATGCTGTCTTTGAATCTCCTGCCATCAAGCCCTCAATATCAAGATCAAGTGATGCTGGGATTGCTGTTACATCGACTTCAACTTCAATAGTGTTATGTACGTGCTCCAAAATACCTTCTGGATCGTACTTACCATGGGTGTGAACTGGAACGTGAACTACAACGCGCTCACCACGACGAACAATAATTAAGTCAATATGCTCCAAAGTTCCTTTGAGAGGATTACGAACGATTGACTTGGGAAGCACTAGCTCTTGCTTCTCACCTAAATCAACATTTAGAAGAACGTTAGAGGTCTTTATTGCCACTCCGACTTCGCGTGCTGGAAGTGAGATATGTATCGGCTTCTCACCATGTCCATAGATAACTGCTGGAACGCTGCCATCGCGACGGATTCTTCTTGATGCGCCTTTTCCGAATTCACTACGGAGCGCGCCTTTAATTGAAACTTCAGCCATTTTCTTGCCTTTCGTCGATAACGGGGGATTCCCCCTCGCCTTAAGTGATGCGAAGGCTACCTAAAGGCAATTGGAAGCGCAAAACCGGGCTCAACTACCGCCTTAAACGACGAGAAATACGCCAGATAAGAATGAGCAGAATTACACCTGCCGCCAAATACCATGTCGTGAAAGATGATTTTGCGTGACTATCTAGATCTGGATCGATCGCTCCGGCCATTCTTGGTAATTCTATGGTTGAAACGACTCCAGCATGATCTGAAGGGAAACAAATCTTGCTACCGCAATTCCACACTCCAGAGCCATCTGGCCAGACATTGCCAATTATCTTTGAACTTACTGTGGCATAAACATTTTTAGTAAAAATATAATCAAGACGATCTGTAAATCCATATTGATTACCAAGTTGCTTAGCAATCTTTGCTCGCTTCTTATCAGGGCCTTCTAGAAGCGCTGATGCTCCCCAGGTGAAGTAGCGCGCGTTCTTAGCATCAGGTGAAGCATTCTCAAATCCAGCTTCAATCATTGTGGAGTAGGCGTTGCACTTAGCTCCACCAGATGTTGGACAGGTGTCGCTAACAACTGGTTGCTCACCTGGATTTGGTTCATCAACTCCTCTTGGATCTCGATAATCGGCATTGAAATCTCCAAGGATGATAATCGGCATCTTGGCATCTTTTAGATCAGCAACTAATTGTTGAGCCTGAATAGCAGAATTTGGAATTTTATTCTCATCCCAGATTGATTCGAGGTGAGTTGTAATCACCCGAACCACTGAGTCTTGAACTTTAAAGTCAGCCCAGCTATATCCACGATAGATTTTCATTAATACTGGAACTATTGAATAGCTTGCTTCATATTCGCTATTTCCAACTTGGATTATCTGAGACTTCACATCGTCTCGCACCAAAAGAGCATCGCCAATAACAAAGCCGCAGGCCGCGCTATCTTGACCAAATATTGGGTTAAAAACCTCTGGATCAACTACTTTAGTGAGATAGGGAATAGCGGCGATTGAATAGCCGGGATTAAAGGCTTTTACGCCATTAGCAGAGGCTATTGAGTAAGAAAGTCCCGCACTCTTTGTAGCAGCTATCAAGTCATCAAGGAAGTTATAGATTTCAACTTCTGGGCCAAAGAAGTCCTTCTTGCATCGCCAAGAAGTAGCCTCTTGAATCCCTATTATTTCTGGGCGATCTTGCAGGATTTCATTGGCTAATTTTGGAGCTCTAGCTTTGAAGTTTGTCTGCTTCATCTGATCCCACATAAATTGAGCTGCGGCTGGAAAATTAGGAATCAAATCCAGTGCTACCCCAACATCTGCGCCAAGATAGATATTTCTTGACATCACTGTTATGCGATAGGGCTCATTTGATTGGGCAGGTGCAAGTGGGAGTAGAAAGAATGCGCAGAGAAGAAGAGAGAGCCAGCGCAGCCTTGCTCTTTTAGGAATGGCCATCAAAGAGGCTCGTAACAGAGCCATCTTCAAATACTTCACGAATTGCTCTACCTAGAAGAGGTGCAATAGATAGAACCGTCAGAGTTGGGAATCTTGATTCCTCAGGTATCGGAAGAGTATTTACAACCACAACTTCTTTTACTCTGGAATTAGCTAGGCGCTCTGCTGCAGGGCCAGAAAATACTGGATGAGTTGCAGCAACGATTACCTCTTTAGCGCCGGCGTCATAGAGCGCATCTATCGCTTTAATTATGGTGCCAGCGGTATCGATCATGTCATCGATAACTACGCAGGTTTGTCCTGAGACATCTCCAACTACGCGTCCGGTAATTGCTTCATTTGGAATTCTTGGGTCGCGTGTCTTATGTATAAAGGCAATCTGAGCTCCGCCCAATAGATCGCTCCATCGCTCTGCTACTCGCACTCGTCCTGAGTCTGGAGAGACGATAGTTAATCTTGTGCGATCCACTTTTGAGCCAACGTAATTTGCTAGAAGCGGTAGCGCAAATAGGTGATCAACTGGACCATCAAAGAATCCTTGAATCTGTGAGGTGTGAAGATCCACCGTCATTAAACGATCGGCACCTGCAGTTTTAAATAAATCTGCCATTAAACGCGCAGATATCGGCTCTCTGCCTCTATGTTTCTTATCCTGTCTGGCATAGCCATAGAAGGGAGCAATAACAGTAATTCGCTTAGCTGATGCTCGCTTAAGGGCATCAACCATGATTAGTTGTTCCATGATCTGCTTATTTACTGGAGCGGTATGGCTTTGAATTACGAAGGCATCACAGCCGCGAACGCTCTCCTCGAATCTAATAAATATTTCACCATTGGCAAAGTCATATGCAGATGTGGGGGTAATTGGAATACCAAGTTCTGATGCCACCTCATCGGCTAATTCAGGGTATCCACGTCCGGTGAAGAGACGGAGACGTTTTTCGGAGCTGAGACGTAGTTCGTTACTCATTTCGACCCTTCTTTCTTGGCTGCCGCTTCTGCTGACTTACTACCTTTTCTCCTCTTCAAGACCCATCCGAGGATATTCGATTGTCGAGCTCTTCCTATCCCCAGCGCACCGGGAGGAACATCTTCGGTAATTACTGATCCAGCTGCCGTGTATGCGCCATCACCAATACTTACTGGCGCCACCAGCATTGAATCACTACCAATTCTTACATGATCACCAATCACCGTCTGGTGTTTTTCAACGCCGTCATAGTTAACAATCACAGTTGCGGCGCCGATATTAGTCTCTGTTCCGATGGTTGCATCTCCAACATATGAAAGATGTGGAACTTTAGATGCTGCTCCGATTGTTGAATTCTTTATCTCGACAAAAGAGCCAACACGAACCTGCTTTGCAAGCACTGTTCCACTGCGCAGATGAGTATAGGGGCCAACTTGGGCAGATTCTCCAATTTGTGAGCTCTCACAATGTGATTCAAATACTCGTGCCTGCGCGCCTACCTCGCAATTAATCAAAGTAGTTCGCGGTCCAATCACAGCTGCTCTTCCAATTTTTGTACTGCCCTTGATCGCACTACCTGGCTCAATCGTCACATCAATATCAATTTCACTTGTTATATCAATCCATGTGCTCATCGGATCTGTAATTGTTACTCCACTTTGCATTAATGCATCGCAAATTCGAGCATTCATTATAAAACCTGCCTGCGAGAGCTGGGAGCGATCATTAATCCCTAGAATCTCAGTGAAATCTGGAGTTTGAAAGGCTACGACTTTCTTACCTTCTGACTTCAAAATGCCGAGTACATCAGTTAGATACTCTTCTTGCTGCGCATTATTTTTACTTAGTTTGCCTAGCGCTGCTACTAAATCTACCGCGGCAAAAATATAGACCCCTGAGTTAATCTCAGAGGTCTGCTTTTGAATCTCTGTGGCATCTCTTTCTTCAACTATCTCTGCCAGATCTCCACTTGCTTCTCGCAATACTCGACCATATCCGCTTGGATCTGGCATGTTGGCACTCAATACAGTTGCGCTGGCTCCCATTGAGACATGGTGTTTTAGCAAGTCTTTAAGTGTTGCTCCGGTGAGTAATGGAGTATCACCAGCGCAGACTAAAATAGTTCCAGATGGGTTAGAGCCAGCGAGCGCGATCTTTGCAGCATGGCCAGTTCCACCACGAACTTCTTGATAGATCGTTTTAGCATTTGGTGAAATTTGATTTAGATGTTGGATTACATCTTCTTTATCTGCTCCAACTACAACTCTTAACTCTTTCGCTGCTAATGATTCAACTGCTTTGATGACATGTGCGATTAGAGATCGACCGGCAATTTCGTGGAGAACTTTGGCGCGAGAGGATTTCATTCGTTTGCCCTCGCCAGCAGCGAGGAGTATTGCGAGATCCAGCTGGTTCAACTCCCCACCTCTCTGCGCTCCTGGCCCTATTCTATTTAATTTTTGAGCTATCACTTTCCCGCCTAATTCTCGCTCCTCCACCAGGTATCGATCCTGGACCCTGGGCTTCAAAGGCCCATGTGCTAGCCACTACACAATGGAGGAACCTGAATTCTATTGCCTCAGGCTGGATGCTCCATAACGCTCAATATTTATAGGCTCTCTATCACCCGAGCTCCAGGTACTGGCCCAGATGCTCTAACCACATTACCTACTACTCCGCTTGAGGTCAGTGCAACAACAAGATCTAGCGCATGATCTTCATGCTCTGCCAAAAATGCCACGCTAGGACCTGAGCCAGAGACAATTCCACCAAGGGCGCCATAATCCAAACCAACATCAAGAATCAGACGAAGCGCTGGCTTTAGTGAGCATGCTGCTGCTTGCAAATCATTACTTAGCGCTTTGCCAAGTTTATTGCTATCTCCAGAGCTAAGTGCCTGCAAGAGCGCATCACTAATTTGTGGTGGAGCAACTTGCAGACCTTCACGCAAGCGATCACATTCACTATAAACCGCAGGCGTTGATAATCCAGAGCTAGAGAGAGCAAGAACCCAACTATAGGTTCCTCTAGAAAGCACTGGAGTTATCTGATCTCCCTTACCTGTGCCAATGGCAGTTCCACCAGAGATAGTAAATGGAACATCTGCTCCAAGTTCTGCTCCAATTTTTTCCATATCGTTTCGTTTCAGACCAAGATTAAAAAGACTATCCATCCCAACTATTGCTGCCCCAGCATTAGCACTTCCGCCAGCCATACCACCAGCTATTGGAATCTCCTTTGTTAAGGTAATAGTTATTCCATCTGCGATGCTAAATTTCTTGCGCATTAGCTCGACAGCTTTAACAGCTAGATTCTCTTTATCTAGCGGCAGATGATTGTTGGTTTTTCCTGTCGATTGAACATGTACTTGCCCATTGTCATTGAGTTCAACTTTTACATCATCAAAGATTGAGACTGCTTGAAATACTGTTGCCACTGGATGAAATCCATTTTTTTGCAACGGCCCAACTGAGAGCTGAAGATTTATCTTTCCTGGAACTCGAACTAGAACTTGGGCGCTCATGTGGTGAGGGTATTACTACGGCGCTATTAACGCCTATCTAATTGACGAGCAATTGCCAGAAAGTCATCAATTGTTAGCGCTTCTCCACGAATAGTTGGCTCAATTCCTGAAGCGATTAGCAGCTGCTCGGCCTGGGCTGATCCCCCGGCAAGATCTGCATAAATTGAGCGCAGCATCTTTCGTCTCTGCCCAAATGCGCGATCAACTAGTTCAAAGGTGAGCTTTCGTAGCCTTTCATCTCCTAAAGGTTTGTGTCTTGTGAATTTCACCAATGATGAGTCAACTTTAGGAACTGGCCAAAAAATTGAACGTGAAACCGAATCAGCCAATTTTAGATCAGCCCACCATGCAGCCTTGGCGCTAGGGACTCCATAGATTTTGCTGCCTGGCTTTGCCGCTAGTCGCTCTGCAACCTCGCTTTGAACCATAACAATTCCTGAAGTAATAGAGTCAAACTTTTCTAGGAAGTTTAATAAGACAGGCACGGAGATGTTGTAGGGCAGATTAGCAACTAATTTATCTGGCCTTCCTACAATTTCATTTACTTCCATAGCATCAGCATTAACGATTATCAGATTTTTCGAACTAGCCCCATGAGACTTAGCGGTGAGTTCTAACTGATCGGATAGACGTTTATCTATTTCAATTGCTGTTACTTTATTGCTGGCTTGAAGAAGAGCTAGGGTTAGGGATCCAAGGCCTGGCCCTATTTCAACTACATGATCACTTGATGTAATTCCTGCTAACCGAACAATTTTCTGACAGGTATTGCTATCAATTACGAAGTTTTGACCAAGTGATTTTGTGGGGCGAAGGTCTAAGGACTCGGCAATCTGCCTAATCTCACCTGCGCCAAGTAAGGTGATGCTCATCTGATGAAGGATCCAAATACGCGCTCTGCATTATTGCTAATAGCTTTGGTAAGAGTTGCTAGATCCTCTCCCCTACGCTCTGACATAAAGCGCAAAATGTGTGGAATTTGGGCAGGGGTGTTTTGAGCCCCTCTATTTGGAGTCGGAGTTAGAAAGGGAGCATCCGTTTCTACCAGCAAATTTTCTAACGGAACATGCATTAGCGCTTCGTGAAGAGTGGGAGCATTTTTAAAGGTCAGCGTTCCTGAGAAAGAGAGTAGATAGCCCTTAGCAACGCACTCTTTGGCCATCTCAACACCTCCAGAGAATGAATGAAAGACAGTATGGGTTGGCGCCCCTACTTCATCAAGAAGATCTAATACTGCTCGGTGAGAATCACGATCATGGATCATGAGAGCTTTCTTATGAGCTTTAGCAATTTCAATATGCTTTTTGAATGAATATTTCTGTTTATCTCTTAGGCTCTCTTCGGTACGAAAGAAGTCCATCCCAGTTTCGCCAATTGCGCAGACTCTCTTTTCACCAGCTAACCGATTAATCTCCTCTAAATCTGATTCAAGATCTTCAATTAAAGGCGCATCGTTGGGATGAAGCGCAACAGCTGCTAAGACCTGGTTACTGAACTTGTTGGCACAATCAACCGACCATTGAGATTCCTTAACAGAGATACCGACTTGAACTACCCGATCAATACCAACGCTTCTAGCATCATCTAAGACTTTCTTAACATCATCATGATCGGCCGCTGCGCCAGTAACTATCTCAAGGTGGGCATGAGAATCTACACAGGTTGTTGGCAATGGCTCTGGAAGTGGGGCAGCTCTGCGATCACCTTCGCGATTATTTCGATCAGCCATTTGCTAAGTTTTTTAACTCTCTAAATCTGGAAGACGGGGAAAGAGAATATCTCCTTTAATTATTTTACTTCCGCCCTTTAATTGTCCCCATTTAGCAACATCTGAAATTTTCTGCGAACCAATGGGTCCAAGTGAACCTTCGGCACCTAAATATGACCATAGCTTGCTAGTTGAAAGTGGCATCACTGGATGGAGAAGAATTGCAAGGGCTCTTAAAGATTCTGCCGTGTTATATAGAATTGCATCAAGTTCAATCTTTTTACTCTCATCTTTAGCAACAACCCATGGCTGTTGTATCGTGACATAGCCATTAACAGCCTTACAGAAATCCATGATGGCATTTATTCCACCTTGAAAATCTAGAGCCACAATTGCTTTATCTGCGCTCTCGACAGTCTTTGATAGTGCGCTTGCTAGCTCTTCATCTTTTGCTGGATTTGGCAGAACGCCATCGCAGTACTTCTCAACCATCGCTGC
>SXGT01043826.1_pt1 | contig 19476 bp, 18 predicted proteins | sample 3176221 | NCBI WGS metagenome assembly SXGT01 (sample SAMN11356862, study PRJNA531348) | freshwater metagenome | isolation source: freshwater sample F1-120 | place: China: Fuxian Lake, Yuxi | collected 2017-12-25
ATTCTCGCTCCGCTTCAATTGGCGATGGCCTTGTTCTTTTCGGCGCTCTTGGCCTCCAGCGGCGTGGCGCAAGAAAAGGACCGGCGCACGCTGATCCTGCTGCTGCTCACGAATCTCTCAAATAGCGAGCTCGTGCTGGGCAAGCTCTTGGCCAGTATGCTGTTCGTGCTGGCGCTAATGGGGGCGGCGCTGCCGCTCTTCATGCTCTTGTGGATGTTGGGGGGCGTTGGATTCGATCAGATCGGACGTGTCTACGCCGTGACGCTTTCAACCGCACTCGTCGCCGGCAGCCTGGGATCGGCGCTGGCCTTCTGGCGCGAAAAGACATTTCAGTCGCTGGCGCTGACCTTCTTGGGGCTGGTCTTCTGGCTGGCCGCCGGCGAAGCGGTTGCCGTTGGTATTGGGGGGGAAGCCTGGCGGGGAGTCTCGGCCGAGGCGTGGGGCACAATCGTCAGCCCCTGGCGGGCAATCCTCGCGGCGGCAAGGCCCGTCCTTCCCGATGCCGATGCCGCGGGGCAGACCAGCGGCGCCATTCCCCTGTATGTTGGGTTCACGCTTTTCGTGGCCGCGGCATTGAACCTGATTGCCGTCGCCAGGGTCCGTGTCTGGAATCCGTCGCGCGAGGCCAGGCCGCAGCGGAAGGGGGCGCGGGAATCGGGGAGCATCTGGGGAGCGGCCTACGATGTGGCGACCGGGACTGCTCGAACCGAGCAGGCGGATTCACCACGTTCCGTCCACGCCGCGCCAGGTGCACCGCGAACCGTTTGGACCAATCCGATCATCTGGCGAGAAATACGTACCCGGGCCTACGGGCGAAAGGTACTCATGATTCGCCTGGCCTACCTGCTGCTGTTCGCCTTGGCGGCGGCGGCCATTCACGGCATGCTGAATCGTCCCTCCGGCATCGATCGAAATGGCGCTCTGGTTGTCTTGGTGCCGCTGTTTCTTGTGAGCCTCACGCTGCTCAACGCGCAGGCCGTCACGTCGTTGACCACTGAGCGCGACCTGGGCGCCATCGACTTGCTGTTGGTGACGGACCTGACGGCAAAAGAGTTTGTGTTTGGCAAACTCGGCGGAGCTTTGTACAACGCCAAAGAAATGGTCGTCCTGCCGCTGGCGCTGTGCGGTTATCTGGGGTGGACGCAGACGTTATCATTCGAAAATCTGCTTTACGTCGTCGGCGGACTCGCAGTCCTTTATGGTTTTTCCGCCATGCTGGGCGTTCACGCCGGCATGTCGTACCTCAATAGCCGCAGCGCCATCAGCGTCAGCCTGGGTACGATCTTTTTCTTGTTCCTGGGAATTGCCACCTGCATTCGCATCATGGTCGCGTTCAGCGGTGAATTCAGCCTGCAATTGCAGCCGTTCGTTGCATTTATGCTCGGCGGCGGAGCTGGACTCTACGTCGCCCTGGGTGCGCGCAATCCATCGCAGGCGATTTTCTGGGCGGCGTTCCTCTGTCCCGTCGCCACGTTTTACGCAATCGCCAGCGTTTGGATTGGCGACACGCTGGGGCCGTTTCTCGTGATTGCCGGGACCTACGGCTTTACGACGGCCGCGATGCTGGTGCCGGCGATCTTTGAGTTCGACGCGATCACGGGCAGATCGACCAGCGGCGAATAAGGATACTCGCCGGCCGCGTTCCCACTCGCCCGCGGCTATTTGCGATAGCCCAGTTCTTTGATCACGCCAAGCATTTCTTCGTACGTGACGAAGCGGCGGCGGTGGAGAAGCTTGTACTCGTCGATGGCCCGGGCCAACTCGCGGGCTTCCGGCGTCAGCTCGTCGTGGCGGTTCGTGAACTGGCGGCGCTCGCGTGCCGGCGTCGTCTTGTCTGCATCGTAATTGCGGCGATCGACGAACTCGCGGACCGACGACTCAAGCAATTCGGTCATACTTCTGGCTCCTGCAAAGAAGGGCGACAAGGTTTCCATGGCAAACCTAGGTTGCCCGCTGCAACGGGTCAAAGCGGCGAATTCGCGCCAGAACGGTCTGTAGCGATTATGACAGCTTGGAGTTCCGGCGTTCGCCGGTACCGCATGCCAACCACGGCCGGTCAGTGTTTTACATTCGGCGTAACCGTTCACGGGCCAAGAGAGGGGGCCAGGCACATTTTCCCGGGAACCACGTTGGACAACCTTCTGACAGAACGATGCGCCTCTCGCGAATTCGCCGGGAAAATGAGCCAGTCCCCGGCCCGTGAACGGTTAAAGTTCGGCAACCTGGCAGGGCCGGCTTTGCCGGCCGTGGATGGGAAAGTCACGCGAATCCGGCCGGCACAGCCGGCCCTACAGCGGATAACTGATTGGCCCTGGATGCCAACCTGTCGGGTTCGTGCTGCCGGCCGCTCGCGCCAGTTCTCATGCCCACTACTGTCGGATCACATCGGGCAAAATTACCCCTGCCACGTTGAGGCGCTCAGCCAAGGCACGGCCCGGTGGATGGTTAGGAGCGATGGCGAGCGCTTTTTCGACGGATCGTTGTGCATCGTTGCGCCGTCCGGCGGCGAGCTCTGCTTCGGCCAGATGGCAGAGCAGGTCGGGGGACGGGCCGCCGCGACGAATCGCCAGTTCGTAGCTTTCTGCGGCCGCGTCTTGACGGCCGAGTGCCGCAAGCGCCAGCCCCTGCATGTGCAGTGCTCGGGGCGGCTCCTCGCCTGGCGGATAACTGTCGATGAGCGCCTGGAGCGCCGTCAGCGCTCGCTCGGGCTGGCCCATGCGTCGGTAGAGTTCGGCCAATTCCGTGAGCACGACCGGGTTGTTGGGTTGGTAGGCAAGCGCACGCTGGAAATCGGCCATCGCCTGCCGCATCTCGCCAGCACCCTCGGTAGCCCGCGCTCGTAGTGACCAGGCAGCCGGATTCGCCCGATCGACCGCAAGCGCCTGATCCGCGGCGCGGCGTGCGTTCTCCCAGCGCTCGAGCGCCAGGTAGATTTCACCCATGCGAATCGCCAACTCGGGCTTTTCGGGCGAGAGTCGGGCCGCTTCTTCCAGTTGCCCCATCGCCGCCGCGGCGTCGCCGCGATGCCACAGTGCCTCGGCGTAACGTCGGCGGGCTTCCGGATCAACGGGACAGCTTTTGATGGCCGAGCCGAGCAGCTTTTCGGCATTATCCCACTCGCCGCGCTCCATCGCCGCCATACCTTGCGCCGAGAGCTGCCGACAGTTTTGAACTTCCTTGGAAACCGGTCCGCGCCGTGTGAGCGACTGGCAGCCGGCGAGCGCGCACAGCGACAGTGCGCAGAACGCGGCGCGGCGGGAAAATGCGCAATGGCAGAACATAAGCTGCGAGACGGTAGCAGGTTGCCGTGAACAAGGCCAGACCGCCAACTAGCAAGCCGGTTTTGCTAGCGGTAAAATGCCCGGATGCCAGGCGTCTACCACAAACGCGGTGTCCGCTTTCAGTACCCGGAGAACTGGCAGCTCGACGAAGCCGAGGCGGACCAGAACTCGGTCACGGTCTACAGCCCCTGTGGAGCGTTCTGGAGTGTGGTGTGGCGCGATCCCAGCGAAGATCCGCATGTACTGGCGGTCGAAGCCTTGCAGACCATCAAGCAGGAGTACGCCGAAACCGAATCAGAACCAACGACCGAAACGTTGGCCGGACACGAAATCTCAGGTTTCGACGTCAGCTTCTACTATCTCGACTTAATCAGTACGGCACTGATCCGCGGCTTTCGCACGCCGACGGCAAGCTGTTTGGTGTTGTGCCAGGCAGAAGACCGGGAATTTCGCGATCTGGAAGCCGTCTTTCAGGCCATGACGGCAAGCCTCATGAAACCGTAACGCCGGTGTCAGTGTTGGGGCCCAGCGAGGGTGACAGGCACATTTTCCCGGGAACCACATCAGGCAATCCGCCAACAGGACGATGCACGTCTCGCGAATTCGCCGGAAAAATGAGCCAGTCCCCGGCCCGTGAACGGTTTCAGTTTTGTAATTCTTACAGCCGACTTGAATTATCCAGCAAGCAAGGCGAGGGGGACGGGCAGCTGTTCCCAGGAACGATGTAGGACAACCACCTGACCGTGGCGACACACGTTTCTCGAATCCGCCGGGAGAATGAGCCAGTCCCCGGCCCGTAGTTGTCAAGGATTGCTTCAAGGTTCGGCACCTGGATGCCGATTGGCACGCGACCTGCTAACAAGTCGGCTGCAGTCGATTGACCCCCGTTGGCTTCGGCGTCCACCCGCAAGGGGCCCCTGGCCATGGAAACACCGGAACTGGCTGCACCGTGGATCTTAGCAAACCGTCGCCCTCGTAGGGCGATCCTGGCCCGCATCGGGACCGATGCAGTTTTTCACGGTTGAAGGGCCCGGTTGGCAGTTGGCCAGCCGGGCCCTTTATTTTTTCCTTATTCCAGCTTCGCCCAAAACGGGTGCAGGCTGTCGCCGCGGGTGCGAACGTCTTCGAGCATCACTTCCAGGCTGGGCTCGACCAGTCGGCCCTCGCCAACGTTCAAAGACTTGCCGTTGGCTTTGACGCGGATCGGCTTTGAAAAATCGACCAGCTCTGGCGATAGGAACGCCCGCACCTTCTCGGCGCCGCTGGTGATAAAGACGTTATTGCCGTGGATCTTGGCCTTAATCTCCATCGCCCGATAGCCCGGCTTGGTGGGCCAGTCGCTGGGTTCGACGACGCCCCGTGGCGGAAACTTCTCGACTTCCAACCACCAGAAGAAATTATCCCAGGTGCGCATCGAGGCGACCTCAAACTCCTTGAAGTGGAACTCTCGCACGTGCCGCCCCATCCAATCGAAGATGCGTTGAATCTCGTCCGAGAAATTCTCATGTCCACGCCCCATGTATTCCACCAAAGTCACGTCGTAACGGCGAATCAGCATGCGGTCCAGATCGCGGGCATTGCGTTTGGTTTTGTCGCCGTCGAGTTCTCCCGCCACGATATAGAACGGCAAAAGTTTGGCGTTCCTGAAGTAGTGTCCGCAGTAACGATCGGAGACGGCCACGATCGGAATCACTCCAGCCCACAAGTCGGGATGTGCCAGTCCAATGTCCCAGGCCGCATCTCCGCCCATCGAGTGCCCCGAAAGAAACACACGATCCGTATCGATCGAAAATCGCCGGCAAGCGTCTCTCAGCGCGGCCAGCACCGCATGATGTTCGCGCGCCGAGTAATCGTATTGCCACTGTCCTTCCTTGGTCCATTCCACGGCGATCACGATGTAGCCGAACCGCGTCGCCTGACCAAGCCGCACGTTATTATCGCCGAGCGCCCCGGCCCACCAGTCGATTTGCTGGAGTGCCGTCGTGCCACCACCATGCAGGCTCAGCACGGTCGGATATCGCCGATACGGATCGTACTGCGGCGGAAGCTCGACGTGATAGCGGACGTCGGGCTCTTTGTCGAGCCCTGGAATTTCGCGCGTGTACAAGCCAGGGGGGCCCTTCTCGGGAATCGCTGTCTCGACGGGGGGCTTCATATGGGCCAGGATTTGGGCGACCTGCGTGGGCGAAGCGCCTTCGAGCGTCTTGAGCTGATCGAGCAGCGCGGCGCGCTTATTACGCCCGGGTTCCGCCAGGTACTGCCGCACCAGATCTCGCACCTGGTCTTGCGACAGCGCAACCGCCAGATTCGTGGACGCCGCGTTGCTGCCGAGCAGCCATCCGCTGGCAGCCAGCGAGAACTTCTGTTCGCCGCTCATGGCTTCATCGCTGGCAAGCCGCAAATAGTCGGCCATGCGGTCGAGGGTGTTGATATTCAACTCGGCCTTGATCTCTTCCAGCACCTTCAAGCACTGTTGGCGGGTCTGATAGTTCTTGATGCCTTCGACGTTGGCCGTCAATTGCGCGAACAACTCTTCGCCTTGCTTGCGCGCGGCTTCGTATTCGCCCAGCAGCTCCCGTACCTGCTGCAACGTTTCGCCGGCCACATCTTCCGAGGGAAATTTATCAAGCAGCGTGTAAGCCAATTGGTGCTGCCCCGCTTTGCGGCGCAGTTTGATCTCGTCGATCGTCCGCCGAGCCGCGAGCTGCCGCAGCGCGCGGGCCTCTTTCTTGAGCTCCTCTTCCGCCGGAAAATCCTGCAGGATCAGCTCCAGCTCCTTCTGCGCGTCGGTGTACCGCTCACCTTGCAGGAACAGCCGCACAAGTTGCAGCCGCTGGTCGAGGTTCTTGGGGTCGATGTACTTCGACAAGAGGCGGCTGAGCGTGGCCCGCGGAATGGCCGTGGTGGCGATCCGCATGTCCCAGATGAACGGCTTGCTGTTGACCAGACCTTCCACCTTCGTCCAGAGCGGCGTGATCGTGGTGATGCCTTGGATGACATCGATCGGACCTCTCTCACTCGCCATGGTGAAGATGCGCCGGCCCCAGGGGTCGAATTCGGTGATTCGGATCGGTGCACCGACACGGCCGATGCGCGATCCAGCTTGGGCGACAACTTGTTTAATGATGATCTTTTCGAGGATCTCGCCCGCTTCGCCTTCCTCAACTCGGGCAACCTGATACTCGGGGACGAAGGTGCGCCGCAGATTATCGTCAATCACCAGGATCGGACGTGCTCCTGGTGTTCCACCGGTCCGGCCCATCTGAATCGCGTTTTCACCCAGGCCGCCAATCTGGCCGATGCTGCCTGCCAGAATCCGGCCATCGCGCATCACCAGCGTGGTAGCGGGGCAGGGCAGGGCACGGGCCAGGCCCGCCGCCACGAACAACAGAGCGAGGACCGCGCTGCGGAAGTTTCGTCTCATGGTTTCATTCTGGCTGGGGTTTGACCGGTGTCAAACTTCGGCCGTTGGAGTTCCTCCTTGAGGCGGTAAGGGAAAGCCGCCGCACGGCGAAACCCCCAAGCCTCCTGATTGCCGACCCCTTTGGGTTGCCGCGATAAGCTATTACAATCCACTCCAAGGTTGCAAACCTACTGTATTATATTCTGGGACTTCCGCCTCGTGATTGCTCGCACTGTTCTGACCGGCCTGGTACTCGTGGCAATCATCGCACCGATGGTCGTGCTGGTTTTGCTGGGCATTGGCAGGTTGTTGGCCGGCATGGGAGATACGACCGGAGCGGTTTGGCTTGAGCGACTGGCACTTTCGGGCGGGATAGGGTGGGGAATCGATCTTGTCTTGCTGTTGGTGGCGCTGGGCGTGAATGCGACGGTTCGCCCCGAATGAGCACGTTCGCGAAATGAATTCTCCCTCGGCCTGTGCCACGGGCCACCAGACCGGCGTGGCGGGGAAGTGGGGTCCGGGGCGAGGGGCCTTCGTTCGCGTTGCCGGCAAGTACAATGAAGTTGAATACCTGAAGCTCAGGGATGGCCATCCCTGGGCTTTCCTCCCTTCTGCCTTTGCGTTGACGCCCGATGTCCATTCGCTTTGCTTGCACGAACTGCCGCCAGGCATTGGGGATCGCCGCGCGCAAAGCGGGCAGCACGGTCAGGTGTCCCAAGTGTCAAACCGAGCAGACGGTTCCGACGATGGAACCACCCGCCGCGATTGTCCACTCGGTTGCTCCCTTGCAGCAAGCCGATGTCGAAAAGCAATCCGCCCAAGCGACAAGCTCCGCGGCCCCGAAAGTGGCCATCCGACCATCGGTCGAGGGGAGCCCTTCCTTTTCTTCATTAACCATCGAAATCGCAACCCCAATCAAGCCGAGTTTTTCCGGACTGGTGTTTGACGAGGTCGGGGCGGCCCTCGACACTCCTCCCGCGCGGGCGGCGGCCGCCGCGACCACGTTGGCGCGTACTTCCGAGACTCACAATCGCAGTTTGGAGGGCCGCAACCAGTTGCCAGTCGATCGATCGCTGGTCGCCATACCCCGCAAGGTGCTCTACGCGCAAGCCATCTTGATTGCCGTCGTGGCGGTGGCGGCCTTTAGCATTGGATATCTTTCCGGGCGTGGACCACGGCAGCCGACTCCCGAAGAGTTGGCCGCCCGCGAGCAGCCGGTGGCCGTCATCGGTGACGTGCTGTATCGCAATGCCGCCGGCGAGGATGCGCCGGATGCGGGGGCGGTGGTGATCGCGGTTGCGCACGACGCCGGGCCGGGCCAGAAGTTTGCCATTGCCGGCTTACGACCGACGGATCCAACGGTTCACGAGGGCGAAGCAAACCTTGCGGTGCAAGCGATCGAATCGGCAGGGGGGGGATTTTCGCGGGCCGACGTGGGGGGGCAATTCCGCATGCACGTGCGGCCGGGCAAATACTTGATGCTGGTGATTTCTGCCAACGTAGCGCGGCCGGCCGGGGTGTTGCCAACCACGCGCGACGTAAGGACATTGGGTCGTTACTTCCATGGCGCCGCCGACCTGCTTGCTGACCGCCGCTACACCTTAGTCGAGCAGCAGCTTCCCAGCGACGAGCAACTGGAGTTCGCGCTCGACGCGAAGTAGCGCGCCCAGGCGATCAACATCCCAGAGCCGCGGCCGATCCGTTTTCGCGTAGGGCCTGCGTTTCGCTTGCCCCACCCTGCAAATTTCCAGGGTTGGCATCTCTGCCTTTTGGGGACTCCGCGCCCTGGCAGAAGGAAGGATGGCCTGGAACCTCGATCCCCCTCCGATTGTCTTCCACGATGTCACACCATTCATCCTCTACCCACGGCGCCGACCACAATCTAAAATTGTCACTCCGCTCGAGGATCGATCAGACAAGGAGTTCACGGTGTTCAATACGATCGCGGTTGTCGGTGCGACGGGTGCGGTTGGCACCATTATTCGACAGTTGCTCGAAGAGCGTAAGTTTCCCTCCGGCCAGGTCAGGTTCCTGGCATCCAGGCGCTCCGCGGGGAGGATCCTGAAGTTTGCCGGTCGCGAGGTGGTCGTTGAGTAGCTCAGGCCGGAGTCGTTTGAAGGGGTCGATCTTGCGATTGGCAGTACGCCGGACCAGATTGCCGGCGATTTTGCCCCCTGGGCGGTCGAGCGCGGCTGCGTGGTCGTCGACGAAAGCGGCTATTGGCGGATGGATGACAAAGTGCCGCTGGTGATACCCGAAGTGAATCCCGACGCCGCAGCCCAGCATCATGGCATTATCAGCAGCCCCAACTGCTCCACGACGCAAATGGTGGTTGCGATCAAACCCTTGCACGACGCCGCACGCGTTCGCCGAGTGATTGTCAGCACGTATCAGGCCACCAGCGGTCTGGGCGTATCGGGCAGCGCCGAGCTCATCGAGTCTTCGAAAAGGCATCTTGCCAATGAGCCATTCCAACCAATCGCATTCGCGCACTCGATTGCGTTTAACCTGATTCCGCAAATCGGCTCCCCCAAGCATCTCGGTTATACCTCGGAAGAGATGAAGATGGTGCATGAGACTCGCAAGATCATGGGGGACGATTCGATCCAGATCTGCCCGACCTGCGTGCGCGTGCCCGTGAGTAATTGCCACAGCGAAAGCATTTTGGTCGAAACCGAACGCAAGCTCAGCGTGACCGAAGCGCGCGAGTTGTTTTCGGCGTTTCCTGGGATTGTGGTTGTCGATGACTTGGGATCGAAGGCTTATCCCATGCCCAGCACGTGCGACGGGCGCGACGAGGTGTTCGTTGGTCGAATTCGCGAAGACCTCTCGAGCCAGAACGGTATCGCGTTCTGGTGCGTGAGCGACAACTTGCGTAAGGGCGCCGCCACCAACGCGGTGCAAATTGCGGAGTTGTTGGCGACGCGGCAGCCGGCGGCAGCCCGGTAGGACGGATTTTCAATCCGTCCTTGAGTGATGCTTTGGCGGGACGGATGGAGAATCCGTCCTACGACCCATGCGGACCTTCAAGTTGACTCTGGCCTACGACGGCACGAATTACGCCGGCTGGCAATCGCAACCGGATCGGCGGACGGTGCAGGGATCGCTGGAATCGGCTCTACTGACGGTCACCGGGAAATCGATTCGCACGATGGCGAGCGGCCGCACCGATGCCGGAGTGCATGCCGTTGGTCAAGTGGTGGGCTTTCGCTCGGAATCGCGGCTTGAGCCCGATGTCCTGCTGCGCGCGCTCAACGCCAACTTGCCGCATGACATCCGCGTTGTTGCCTCGCAGGAAGCGGCAGCCGATTTTCATCCGATTCGCGATGCGCGTCGGAAAATCTATCGCTACTTCATCGATGATCATCCGGTTCCCGATCCCTTTGAGCGGCACTATGTCTGGCAGTTTCCCACACGACTGGATGAAACCGCGATTTGCGACGCCGCCAGAGCGCTCATTGGCCGGCACGATTTCGTCAGTTTTCAGACCCGCGGGTCGGAGCGCGAATCCACGGTTCGAGCGGTTAGCATCTGCGTGGAACGGCAGGTTAGTGTCCGCGCCCCGGAAATCCCGGGGAGTCGGCTGGCGATCACCGTATCGGCCACTGGATTTCTTTACAACATGGTGCGAAACATCGTGGGAACGCTCGTCGAAGTGGGGCGAGGTTCAAAAGCTGCCTCCTGGGTTGCGACCGTTCTACAAGCGCGGGATCGCCGAGCCGCCGGGCCGACCGCACCACCCCAAGGGTTGTTCTTGTGGCACGTCGAGTACGATTGGCATTGAGCCACGCTTCGCCTGTTCCCATGCCCCACCAAGGATAAACGATCCTGCCCATGCGAATTGCCCATGTCATCACGCGAATGATTCTTGGCGGGGCGCAGGAAAATACCTTGCTGACGTGCGAGGACTTGATTCGTGATTTCGGCGACGACGTGGTGCTGATCACGGGACCGCCGTTGGGGCCGGAAGGCAGTTTGTTGGAACGGGCGAAGGCGAATCGTGTTCCGGTGGTGGTTGTGTCGGCGCTGCGCCGCGAGATTCATCCGCTGCGCGACGGGATCAGTTACCGTGCCATCAAACACGAGCTGCGTTCATTTCAGCCCGACGTGGTTCATACCCACAGCGGCAAGGCGGGATTGCTCGGTCGCATGGCGGCCACGGCGGTCAACGTTCCCGCGATTGTTCATACGGTGCACGGGGCGCCGTTTCATCCATACCAGGGCAGGGGGGCGCGGGGGGTGTTTCGCTGGTTGGAGAGATTCGCCGCCACGCGCTGCGATCTACTGGTAAGCGTGGCCAACGCCATGACCGAACTTATGGTCGCTGCGCAGGTGGCGCCCCGCGGTAAGTTCGTCACCGTTTACAGCGGCATGGAAGTCGAGCCGTTTCTTGCGGCGGGAAGCCTTCGCGAAGAAGTTCGTGCGCGCTGGGGATACAAACCGTGCGACGTCGTCATCGGCAAGATCGCGCGATTGTTCAGACTGAAAGGCCATGAGTACGTGCTTCAAGCCGCCGAGCGGGTGGTTGTGCGGCATCCGCATGCCCGGTTCTTGTTCGTCGGCGATGGAATCCTCGACGCGCCACTGCACGAGCAGGTGCATCGTCGCGGGCTCGATCCGTTCGTGAAGTTTACCGGACTCGCCCCTCCCGAAGATATTCCCGGCCTGCTGGCCGCGACGGACATTGTGGTTCACGCCAGTTTGCGCGAGGGCCTGGCTCGCGTGCTGCCGCAGGCCCTGATCGCCGGACGGCCGGTGGTAAGTTACGACATCGATGGCGCGGGCGAGATCGTTCTTGCGGGCGAGACGGGCTACCTGTTGCCACCGAAGAGCATCCAGCCGATGGTAGACGCGATCGGCGAGTTGATCGAACGGCCGGAACTTCGCGATCGGCTCGGCAGCGAAGGACGCCGTCGATTCACCGAGCAGTTCCGCCATGAAAGCATGACGTTGCGACTGCGCGAGCTGTATGAAGAGCTGTTAGCCGCGAAGCGCGTGTAGCAGGCAGGCTGGGTACCCTTTGGGTCATGCCGCAGCGGGCATGGCAATTCACCATTGGGCTGCGGACGGCGCAGCCGGCGTGCCTGCCACTTGCGAACTTCCCTAGCCGCTGCTTGCCATCCGGGGTATCCTATCCAGTTGGCGATCGTGTTGTACTTGAGGAACCTGACGCGTGCTGAGGGCGCAAGACTATCTGGGTGGCAAGTATCGCTTGTTGAATTTGCTTCGCGTTGGCAAGACGTGCCAGCTTTGGGAAGCCATCCACGACGGCGAGGGAAAGCGGTACGCCATCAAGGTGCTGTTGTCGGATTACATGAATGACAAGCAGGAAGTCGCATTTCTCCGGCACGAGTTTGAGGTGGGCAACAAGCTGAACCACACGCGCGTGGTGCGTCACTACGCCTACGGCAGGGACCCAAAAAATATCTATCTTGTGATGGAGTTGTTTCAAGCGCCCAACATCAAAATGATCATTCAGCAGGCCGGCATCGATGAGATTGCTGTCCACATCACGAAGGTCATTACGCAGGCGGCTGAGGGGCTCTCGTACTTTCACAAACAAGGCTGGGTCCATCGCGACATCAAGCCCGACAACTACCTGATGAAACCCAGCGGCGAAACAAAGCTTATCGACTTCGCACTTGCCACGAAGAAGACGTCTTTGTTTTGGCCGCGACTACCAAGCCGTTTTCATCCGGTGCAGGGCACCCGCAGCTACATGTCGCCCGAGCAAATTCGCGGGCAGCGACTCGACGAACGGGCCGACATCTACAGTTTTGGATGTATGCTGTTCGAGATGGTCGGCGGCAAACCACCGTTCACCGGATCGACGACGCAGGAGCTGCTCAAAAAACATCTGGTCGCCGCTCCGCCGCCGATTCAAGCGTTCAACAAGAACGTGACGGAATCGTTTGGCAATCTGATCAAGCGGTTGCTTTCCAAGAAACCCCAGGATCGCCCGAAGTCGATGGACGACGTTCTGTTATTGTTCCACGGCATGCGAGTGTATGTCCGCGAACCGCGCAGGGCGGCGACTTGACGCCTGAACAATGTCCACCGCCAATCAACGACTGACGTTTGAACGGCCAATCGCCGAGTTCGAATCGCGATTGCGCGAAACCGAGGCCAGGTCGTCCGGTGATCTCGCTGCACAAGAGGAGGTGCGGCGGATGCGCCGCGAGTTGGCGGAGTTGAAGAAGAAAATCTACAGCGGCCTCTCCCCCTGGGAAACCGTGCAGGTGGCGCGGCATCCTGATCGGCCAATGACGTCCGATTACCTGGCACTCTTGTTCGACGAATTCGTGGAACTGTTTGGCGACAAGTTTTTTGGCGACGACCGCGCGATACGTGCCGGCTTCGCCAAAATCGATCAATACAAAGTGCTCGTCGTCGGTCATCAAAAAGGCAAGACATTGCAGGAGCGGCAGGCGTGTAATTTCGGCTGCGCGCATCCAGAGGGCTACCGTAAGGCCCTCGGCAAGATGAAACTGGCCGCCAAGTATGGGCTGCCGATCATCTGCTTCATCGACACGCCCGGCGCGTATCCAGGCGTGGGGGCCGAGGAACGCGGCCAGTCGCAGGTCATCGCTCAGTCAATGTTCGAAATGGCCCGGCTGAAGACCCCCATTATTTGCGTGGTGATCGGCGAAGGGGGCTCGGGCGGGGCCTTGGCGATTGGTGTTGGCGACAAGGTGGCCATGCTGGAGCATGCCTATTACTCGGTCATCAGCCCCGAAGGCTGCGCCGGCATCCTTTGGAAAAGCGGCCAGTTCGCCGAGCAGGCGGCCAAGGCCCTTAAATGCACGTCCCGCGACCTGAGTAGCCTGGGTGTGATCGACGACGTGATCGAGGAGCCGCTTGGCGGCGCCCACCGGGACCATCACCAAATGGGCGCCAGGATGAAGATGTACTTGCTCAAGTCGCTGCGTGAGCTGGTCGGTATGCCGTTCGAGAAGCTGCTCGAAAACCGCTACCAGAAATTCCGCCGGATGGGCCAGTTCTTGGAGCGGCCTTTGTAGCCGTCGCGCGCGGCACGTGTAGCCGTCGCGCACTGCGCGATGCGCATGCCACGAAGTCCAACCGGCTGGACGCGATGGCTCCCCCCAACGTCCGATAATGTTTCTTATGTTCGGTTGAGAACTCGATTTTTCCGGCGAAAGTAGCTTCGAAGATGTCCCATGTCGCCTTGTCGCTTGAAGCGGGTAAATCTTTTCCGGTCGTTACCGCAGGGCTGGGCGGTCGACGTCGGCGTCGCGGTCGATTGAGTCGTCGCGGAAACTGCGGCGCCGGTCCAACCAGCTTCGATCGTCCGACTCCTCCGCTGACTCGCCGAATCGGTCCCGCCAGGTGTCGCCAACTGCCTCGCCAGCTTCCTCGATCCGTCGTCCGACCTGACGGCCGACCGTATCGCGCAGAAGGTCTCCTTGCTCAGCCGTGGCCGGGTCGGGTTCGTCCGGGTTCAGCCCGCGCTCCAGTCGATTCATGTACGGATCGAGCACGTCGTGCAGTTCTTTGGGCATTACCGCGTCGGCCTTGGTAAGCAGTTGGGCGATGTAACCGCCGCTGCGGCTTTTGAGCACCGAGCCGCGGGCGTTGGCTGAAAGTGTGACGGCGAAGAAGGTAATTGCCACGCAAAGCAGCACACCTTTGGCCGCTCCAAAAATGGCCCCGATCTGGCGATCGAATTCCTTGAGTCTGACCCGGTCGATCGCGCCGGCAACGACGCGGAACGCCAGCCATACGGCGAACGAGGTCAGCACATACAGCACCAACATCGCGATAAAGCGGTTCCAAGGCGCTTGCGCGTGGAAGACGGGCGCAAGCGACTCGCTAAAGCTCAGCGCCACCGAATAGCTGAGCACAATTGAGCCCAGCGACGCCATCTGCCAGGCCATGCCTTTCATGGCGCCAAACAAGGTTGCGCCCACCAGCACAACGATCATGAACAGGTCGTAGGGTTGCATCATTCCAACTCGATCTTTGGAACTGGGGACGAGGAACTAAGCTTGCTGGCAAACGGGCAGGGGGCCAATGGCGGGGGAGTATAGTCGGTGGTCGAAGGGCGAAAAAGGTCAATTGCACTCGACTATTGCCGGCATTTCTCCTACAGTCCCCTCCCCTGTCTTTTTAAGGTCCGAGTTCCTGGTTGCCCCCTGGGTGCCCCGTTCCGCGTTTCTCCTGTGGCCGGATTCAAAACGCACATCACGGTCAGCACATCGCTAGGAGTCGCCTATGGCGCCGCCGGTCATTTCTACGCCGGCATGCCCCCAGGGGTGTGCTTGCTCTCGGGTGCCTTGTGCAGCGTGAGCGGAATGCTGCCCGACTTGGACAGCGACTCGGGCGTGCCTCTGCGAGAGAGCCTGGCCTTCGCGGCGTGCGTGGTGCCGATGCTGATGATTCCGCGGTGGCGCACGCTGGGACTATCGCCGGAATCGATGGTGCTTGCCGGCGGCGCCGTCTATCTGGCCGTGCGTTTTGGCGTTGGCTGGCTGCTGAAAAAGTACACCGTTCATCGGGGGATGTTTCACAGCCTGCCCGCGGCGCTGATCGCCACGGAGATCGCATTTCTGGTGTATTCTCGCAAGGATACGAACCTGCGCTATTTTGTGGCGCTGTCGGTGGCGGCTGGCTTCATGTCGCACCTGGTTCTGGACGAGATTTGGTCGATTGGCGTCAAGCGCGGGCAGATCGCGCTCAAGAAGTCGTTCGGCACGGCGCTCAAGCTCTGGGGAGACAACCTGTGGGCCAACTTCAGTTGCTACGGCAAATTGGTGGCAATCTCCTACGTGGTGCTGCACGATCCGATTTGGATGTACGACAGCCCGCCGGCGACCGAGAACATTCGGATGATCGCGCAGAAGCTCATCGACCGCATCCAGGGCAATCCGAGCGACGAGGAGGAGTTGCCACGGCTGCGCGCGATTCCTCGTTCCGGCACCTTCGAGCGTCGCGAGATCCGTATTGAAGAGCCGCAACCCGTCGAGGGGGGACGCGCCGGCTACGATCGCAACGACCCCTTTTGGCAAGATCGTGAGCGCCAAGAAACCGTCGATCCGCGGCCGCGCAATCGCAACGAGCGGTTTGATGACGACCGCTGGATTTATCAGCGCTAAAGTGGCAGGCAGACTGGGTACCCTTTGGGTCGTGCCGTCGCGGCAGAGCAAAGAAGAGGTACAACGTCGGTTGGTCGTCCGATCGAGCGAACGTTCAGTCGCTCGTCAGCTACGGCACACGGAGTGTGCCTGCTACTTACCAGTCCGCGGTATCCAACAGAAGCGTCACTGGTCCATCGTTGATGAGCGCAACCTGCATGTTCGCGCGAAACTTGCCGGTGGCGACGGAGATTGCCTTCGCTCTCACTTCGGCGACGAACCGCTCATACAGCCGTTCCGCCAACTCCGGCGGCGCGGCGCCGATAAAACTCGGCCGCCGTCCCTTACGGCAATCGCCGAGCAACGTAAATTGACTCACCACCAGCATCGCCCCGCCAACATCAGCCAAATCCAGGTTCATTTTTCCATCGCCATCTTCAAAAATCCGCAGCCCGCCAAGTTTCTCTGCCATGTTTCGAACTACAGCATCAGTATCCCCGGCCGCAATTCCAATCAGGACCAGCACTCCGCGGCCAATCTCGCCTACGATCTCACCGTGCACCGTGACTCTCGCCTCACTCACGCGTTGAACACAAGCCCGCATTCGGCTACCGCTCGCTTTCCAGTGATTGTCTTCCGCAAGTAAACAACTCAGAGTATATCACTGCGTGACGCATCACAGTGCGTCGTATACAATTGATGAATGGTGGCGGCGGCGCCAATTGGCTCTGGCGACCAAAGCGAAGCAGGACAAGACGTCACGAGACGACCTCGTAAAGCAATTCGACAACCTGACGACAACCCTCTAGCTGTGAACTCTCATTAAGTGGGCTTCATGACTTGCGGAATTGGCGACTGCTCACCATACTTGCAACTTCCTTGTAAGTGAATTTGCGCGTCATTCTGTCAACGTATCGCTGATGTCCCCTGCTCTGCTGCTCGTCATTTATTGCTCGATGATTTTGCTCGCTTCGCTTTCGGGCGGGTGGATTCCGATGCTGGTGCGCGTCACGCACACGCGGATGCAGGTCGCGATCAGTCTGGTGGCGGGTGTCATGCTGGGCGTCGGGTTGCTGCACATGATTCCGCACAGCAACTACGAGTTGGGCAACATGGATGTCACCATGTGGTGGGTGATGATCGGCTTCATGCTAATGTTTTTTTTGGAACGGTTCTTCCATTTCCACCATCACGATGCACCCGATGATGGCGCGGGCGAGCACGAGCAATGTGGGCACGACGATCACGATCACCCGCCTGCTCACGATCTCAGCACACCGACCGCCCACGCTTTTTCCTGGGGCGGCGCGTTTATTGGTCTGGCATTGCACAGCGCCGTGGATGGTATTGCCCTGGCGGCCGCCGTGGCGGTGGAAGAGCACGACGGTCAGGTGCCACTGCTGGCCGGATTAGGCACTTTTCTGGCCATCTTCTTGCATAAGCCGTTTGACTCGCTTTCGATCGGCACGTTGATGGGAGCGGGCGGCTGGTCGAACCGCGCACGGCACTTTGTGAACGTTGCCTACGCCGCGGTGCTCCCCCTGGGAGTGTTGCTGTTTATGTTTGGCGTCGATCGGTCAGGTCAGGGCTACGAAGCTTTTTTGGGCCGGGCTCTCGGTTTTGCCGGTGGGGCTTTCCTGTGCATCGCCACAAGCGATTTATTGCCGGAGCTTCAGTTTCACAGCCATGACCGCGCAAAACTCTCGGCCGCGCTCTTGGCGGGTGTCGCGCTGGCATGGGCAATTGGGTTGGCCGAGACGCGGGGACACACGCATACGCCGCCGGCGAGTGTGCATCACACGCATGAACCCTAACGTCGTCCCTGTGCGCCGGGACGACATTATGGCAGACCACGCTCCTCGCGGATGCGTTTCACCTCGGCCAGCACACCACCGATGACTTGTTGATTCGCGTGGATGTTATTCCACTCCACGACGCTGGACCAGCCCATGAAGCCGACCACCACAAAGGCCGCCATCAGATGCGACGTCACCCAAGTCTCGGTGTTGGGCTGGCCCGTGCTGGGATCGCAAGCGCCGCCGCTGGCGATCAACCCGACGATCGCCAACATGCTCAACACAGCCCAGGGAAAGGTTCGCCGCTTGAGGCGATTCGATTCAGCGATGAACCTGGGTTCAAGATGGTACGTTTCGCTGACTTCCTTGACCCAACGGCTGGTGCCGACAAAGTAAGTCACCACGATGCTCTCCACCAGGACCACGGTCAGCGCCGCCGCCACGCCCCCCAGTCGATGCACGCGGGCCCAGGTCAACGTATCGTGCGCCACCGGCGGCGTGCGAATGTCCCCCAGCATCAGCCCAATGAACAGATTCGCCGCGACGGCCAGCAATGCGAACCAGGCGAGCGTGGTGAAGATCCGTGTCATAAACGGGAGGCAGGAGTCAGGAGTCCTGCTAAAATACGTTAATGCACCGACCACTTCTAGCCATCACGATGGGCGATCCCGCGGGAATCGGGCCTGAGGCGATCGTCGGCGCCTGGCGAAATGCCTCGATCCATGATTCTTGCCGTCCGTTTGTCGTCGGTCATCCGGAGATTCTTCGCCGCGCGGCGCAAGGAATGGGATTTCCAGGAGAAGTGCGAGCGATCACTTCACCGATGGAGGCGCAGCCTTCCCTTGAGCAAATTCCCTGCCTTAAGGCCGTGTGCGACGATGTGCTGGCGATGGCCCCTGCCCTTGTCGACGCGCGCGGCGGACAGGCTGCGTACGACTCGCTGGTGACGGCGGCCAGGATGGCAATTGCCCGCGAAATAGCCTGCGTCGTCACGGCGCCGTTGCACAAAGGCGCGCTGTGGCTGGCCGGTCATCGCTATCCGGGCCACACCGAATTGCTGGCCGAATTATGCGGCGTCGATCGGTTTGCCATGCTGTTGTACTTGCCCCCCTGCGCCGCCATTCGATCGGCCCAGGGCCTGGCGATTGTCCACGTAACCCTGCACAAGGCGCTGCGCGATGTCTTTGCCGGCTTGACGGTCGAAGAGATTGTGGCAAAGACGCTTCTGCTCGACGACTTCTTGCACCGGCTTCACCTGGCACGCCCGCGGATTGGTGTCTGCGCGCTGAATCCGCATGCGGGCGAGGACGGACTGTTTGGCAACGAAGAGCAATTGCTGATCCGGCCCGCCGTCGAACGAGTGGTTCGCCAGTGCATCGACGCGAGCGGCCCCCTTCCCGCCGATACCCTGATTGCCCGAGCACGTGACGGCGAGTTCGACGGCGTGGTGGCCATGTACCACGATCAGGGACACATCCCGATCAAATTACTGGCGATGCACGATGCGGTGAATGTAACGCTGGGGTTGCCGATCATTCGCACGAGCGTTGCCCACGGCACCGCGTTCGATAAGGCATGGCAGGGTCGGGTGGAGTCCAGCGGCATGGTCGCGGCAATCGTCACCGCGGCGCGATTGGCGAGACAACAAAACGCTTAGCCAGCAGCCTTGGTCGCGGTATGGCGCGGCACTCCCCGCGGGCAAACCCGCTCACGAGACCCGGATCATCGAGTTTTTTCTTCCGCGTAACCGTTCACGGGCCGGGGACTGGCTCATTTTCCCGGCGAATTCACGAGAGGTGCATCGTTCTGTCAGGAGGTTGTCCTACGTGTTTCCCGGGAAAATGTGCCTATCCCCCTCTCCCGGCCCGTGAACGGCTACTCTTCCGCTAGTCCCATGTGCACGA
>SXGT01242394.1_pt1 | contig 19476 bp, 13 predicted proteins | sample 3176221 | NCBI WGS metagenome assembly SXGT01 (sample SAMN11356862, study PRJNA531348) | freshwater metagenome | isolation source: freshwater sample F1-120 | place: China: Fuxian Lake, Yuxi | collected 2017-12-25
GGAGCCCGAATACGTGCGCCTAAGGCCGATAACTTCTCAAATCAGCAACCACCGATTCGAATTCCCCCAGCCAGTTAACAAGCAACCCAATCCCCAGCCACCCCGCCAAACTGGCTCAGTCTCAAACCGCCATCGACAGCGAAATGCCAGATCGAAGTTCCAGACGAGCCGTAGCCCGTCCTCCTGCACATCGAGAACCGCCGTGGCCCGGGCGGTCAGACTCTGATCCACGGGCGCGCGTCCCAGTTTGGGTCGCCATTGCACGTGGATTGTGCCATCGGCGGGCAAAGCGGTTTCGAGCGTTTCGTCGTCGCGTTTTGTCTCAAACACGCCACGATCGACGCCGCCTGACACGATCACCTCGGTATTCGCCTTCGCCACGCTCAGCGAAAGTGCCGCGGCGGGAGCGACGGGTAAACGTCCCACGGCAATCTGCCAACCGCCTCGGCGATTGATCGGAAAACGAATCGCCAGGTCGATGCGATGGCGACGGCGTCCCGCGAGCACGAGCATCAACGACGGCTCCGCGGGCTGCGGTATCGCTTGCTGCCCCTTCCCGGGCGGCTGCGGTGGCGGAGCCGGGGCAAGGCCGATGCTGGCCGACTTGTCCTGGCCATCGACGGTAACCGTCGTGAGCGCGCCGCCGGCGAGTGGAATCGGGACACTTACCGCGTGCTCCACAAACAGGTCGATTTCCAGTTTGCCTTCTACAAGCAACGATTCGCCACCATCGAGATTCGCCCGAAAGTTCGCGCCGGCAAAGGCGAAAGGGGCTGGCGTCGGCCGCTGGATTTCCGCGGGGTTGGCGGCTTTTGTCAGGTCAACGTACTTCGCGTAGGGCACGAGAATCTGGCGAGTCTTCTCGGCGGCAAATGGATTGTTCTTTTGGTCGCCATCCGAGACCGGCCCCATTGGTTGAAGGGGATCTCCTTTGGCTGGATCGTAGGGCACGATGATCGCGTCCGCCGGAATTTTCACCTTAGGTACCGGCGGGTCCTCGGCATACGCCCACGTTGCAACAGCAAGCAACAGCAGGCCAGCCAAACCGAGCGTGGCTCGCAACTCCTGCATTTTCCGCCCGGCGAACTGGCCCATCCGGCGAAATCGCTTGGCGATCGCCGCCATCAGGTAATAAGCAGCCAGCCAGCAGGCGGCGAAAAACGCCATATCGCACAGGGGCGCTAGTGGCTCGAACCACGGCAACGCCAGTGGCAGGGCCAGTGCCACGACCATCACGGTCGCGACGTAGCGAAGCCGATGCCCCGCATGCGCCTTAGTGAGCAACACGCCACGCGCGAAGATCACGAGAGCGACTGCCCAGGCCAGCAGATGGAACCGTCGGCGATCGACGATGGTGACACTCAATCGCGGCGACTCACCCAGACTCTGAAACGTGGTCTGCACGCCATCCGTTTGCAGCTCGATTGGCAGGCTTCGCAAGCCTTCGAGCGCCCAGGACGATTTTCGGAACGGCGCCGTGAGGTCCGAGGTGAACTCGCGAGCACGTCCCATCGCCAGCGGGGGTGTGGCAGTCGCTGAGGGATCTCCCAACTCCGCTGCGACTTCGCCGGTTGGCTGGTTGGCTTCAGACGGAGACTCCAAATCCTCAACCCGGACTATCGGTTTGCGATCAGCGTCGGCCGACGGCGCGTCGGCGGCCTTTTCTGAGACGATGCCAGACTCTTCAGATGTTGCCCCGGCCGCGGGTTCGCTGCCGTCGGCCGGAGCGGGCAAATTGCCATATCCATCGTGTTGGTCTTGCAGCCCGCGCTCAAGTTCGTTCAGACGATTCAATGCCGACGCCCGACGACGTGATTCGCGGGCCGCCTGAATTGATACAAACGGCGAGTGCTCCATCACGGCACGAAGCGCCACCCGCACCGGCGAATTGCGCGTCTCTATGTCTTCGCTGAATACTGTGCCGCCGCTGCGTACGACTTGATAGCCGCCTGGCATGTTCAGCCGCCAGACAAGATCGGCCATCGGCACTTCCTCCCCCAGCTTGTCTTGCTCGGCTCGCAGGAAGAGTTGCGGCGCGGGAAATTCCAGTCCGCTCGTCAATCCAATCGAATTGACAGGTGTTTCATATACCAGTTGCAAATCGCGACGTAACGCCTCGGACGTGGCCGGCAGGTTGATCAGCACACTGCCACTGCTCGGCTCACTCTGGGGCAGCACTGGTTGGCCATCGAAGTGAGCCGACCACAGCGTCGAACCCTCGGGCAGCCGCACCTCGATCATCTGTGCCTTCGATCGAAGCTGAAACCTTGCCGCGGTCTGGCTGCGTCCGCTGGCCGACACGGCGGTGATCAGTTCTGCCCGTTCAACGAGCACGGTTGGCAGTTCGTAACCGGCGGGGCGCGTGATGGATAGGCTGATATCCGCCTTGTCGCCGCCGTACCCGAACGCACCCAGCAGATGGCGACCCGGTTGATAGTCAGCTTCCGCTAGTTCGCCCACGTCCACCTTGCGAAGCTTTGTGGTTACTTGCACATCTTGTTCGGCGGTACCCTCAACAGCGACCGTGCCCGATTGTTAGGCGACCTCAAGTGCCTTCGCAATCGGCAAGGTGACAATCGTTGGAGTCCCGCCTTTAGGCGGTCTTGTTGGAGTCCCGTCTTTAGGCGGTGATTGAATGCCGCCGAAAGGCGGAACTCCAGCATCCATGGTCGGAACCACAGGCTGCTGAAAATCGATCGCCAGGCGAATCGGTCCGACGCGCGGTTCCGCAAGTTGGACGGTCCATGCTCGCAAGCCATCCGACACTTCACTCGACGATTCCTTGACTGCCACACCATCCAGCCCCGTGATGGCAATCTCCGCAGGAGTGCCATGTGGCAGGGCGAACGACAATCGACTCGTGCGGGCCTCACTCACTTCGTACACAATCTCGTCGTGAACGGTGAGCAAATCCCGATCGAATCGAAAAAACGACAAGACCCGCGCCGTACTCCGTGGGTGGAGGCGGGCTACCGTGAATTTCAATTCAAACGGTTGGGCGTCGTAGCGATACGCCATTTCGGTCGGCACGTCGGACAGTCCATACTTGCCCTTCTCGTTGGCGTCGAGCGGAGTCAACCGATCGAGCTGATCCGCGGTGGCTCGCATGTCGTCGCGGGCCTGGATGGCGATCGCTCCAAAGTCGCGCGTCGCATTAAGGACTCGGAACACCGGAAAGGCGAGCTGCTTTGTCTGCCAGTCGTCGAGCCATCCCTCGGGCGTTTGAATTGCCTGGAAGAATACGGTTTGCAATTCTCCGGCAGACACGGATTGCGGTAGCTTCACTTGAACTCGCGAAGCTCCATCAGCCGCAGCGAAGGACTCGAACGAGAGTGCCGCGCCTCCGTCGAGCGTAACTTCGGTCACCTGCCATCCGGCAGGCGCGATCATCTCGAAGCCCAACAGTTTTTCGGTAACGCTAACGAGCCCAAAGCTGCCGCGCACGTCCAGAGACTTCTCCGCCAGCGACAGGAACACGCCCGTTGTCACGAGCAGCTCAGCGGGGGGAGCCGCAAAGCTGGCCTGCAAGTCGTAGTCGACTTGCGGAGCGTAGAACGCCGCCAGCGCGATCTCGCTCGTCCGCCCCGCCGCCCTGCTTGAAAAACTCTCGGGCATCGCTTGCGAGAGCACTTCGGCATCGATCGAAATCAAGTTGTGAGGCCGCAGTTCGCGGGGTTTAAGGCGATTTTCGATCAACAAGCCGATCACGGCGGCTTGCCCCACCACATCCATCGCCTTCAGCTTTGGCAGATTCCATTCTTCGAGTGGCGCAGGTGAGCGGACCGCTAGAATATTTAGCGAAACCGTTTCGCTTGTCGGCTCGTGCAACGTCACTTCGAGCAGATTCCGGTCGCCTGCGGCCGAAACCGCCCACCGCGCCACTTGGGGCGCCTGGACACTGAGCACCTCGAAACCCGCGGGCACTTCGAACTGAAACTGCTCCGCCGCGCCGTGCAACACGGAAAGCGACATCGTTACGTGCAGTTGCTCGTAGGCGGTGGTAATTTCGTCGAAGAGCACGCTATGGGCGACGATGATTCGATCTTTCTGGAGTTGCCGGTTGTTGAGCGACATGACCAGGTTATTTTGCCTGCGTCGGGGCAGCAGTTCGAAGACGGTTTGTTGCCTGGCCGCGTCTTCGTTGCGCTCGATGATCGTAGCGCCGCTTTTGATTTCAACGTTGCCGGGAACCGTCAGTCGTAAACGAGCGGCCGGCGGCGTCGGCACCTGAAATGAAAACGTGCGCTGGGCCGTCGCCGTCTCGACCGGCGCCAAGATTTCCAGCCTGAGCTCGTGGCGGCCCGCACCGCTGACGAAGAGCACCGGTAGGCCGGCCGGATTGCGACCCAGCGGCGCCGGCCTTTCGTCGAGCGTCGCTGAGCGCAAGGCCACTCCCGATAGATCAAGCTCCACCGCACTCAGATTGTCATCGGGAGCAGTCACCACGAGATTGCCCACAATGCGAGCTCGGTTTTCTTCGATCGTAGCCGTGTAGTCGGCCGAAAGCACCGCTGCCGGTTGCGTGGTCTCCGCGGGCTTCGTGGCTTGTTTGGCTTTCTCGACGAGGGCCTCATACTCTTCCCGCGACATGAACACTCGCTCGATTTCGCCAGCCAGAATCACGTGCAAATCGGCAAACGGCACGAAGATTTCGCGCACCGCCGGCTCGGGAACGTGCTCCTCGGCGCGACCAATCGCGGTCGTTGCCAGAAATGCAAGAACCAGGAAAATCCCAAATACAAACTTGTCCGGCTCCCTCCCCCGTTGCGGGGAGGGTCGGGGAGGGGGAGTCGCCTTGTTCAGGAAAACCGATCCGCGTCGGAGAAAGCCCCCCTCCCCAGCCCTTCCTTCCGAGGGGCGGCAGCCATACAGGAACGTTCGTGTTCTGATACTAAACATGAGTCTCGCCTCCTTCGCTCGGCGCGTCGGCGCCTGGCGGCGGGGTGGCAGGTTCTGACTGAAGAGAAGGCCCTGGCTTTGGTTCATCGGGGCCATCGCTTCGCTCTGACCCCGGCACCCTCGCAACTTCGGTCGGCGTTGCCGCTACTTGTCGCGGAAGTGTGCGGCGTTTGATCGCCCACGCCGCGAACCAAACCAGCGCCGTCAGCACCATCGCCAGCCACAATCCGCCATACATCACCTGGGTGGAGAATATCGGCAGGAAGACGCCGATCAACAATAGTCCGATGACAATTGCGACCAGCGCCACCGCGCGATCAGCGATAGGTCTGCGAGTCAGCGCGATGCCCAGTCCCAACACGCCGACAAAGATCAATCCATGCAGCCATTTGCCATTCATCGTCGATAGCCGCAGGCTGCCCGCCTCGCCGGGCTCTGGTCGTAGCGTGCTGTAGACAAACGACTGACCGTCCGTCGGAAATGTATCGGTCGGGTTGCCGCTCAGCGCAACGCCCTCGCGCACCCAGTTCATCAAGTGCGCATCGGTGAAACGCGGCGCGGGCAGCCGTCGGTACGGCGTCGCGTAGTACCAGTCTTGTTCTTCGGTCCATGGTCCCTGATATCCCAACAGACTGAGTTCCTGCGGAAGGAATGCCGAGATAAACACTTTTTGCACCGCCGGCTCGTCGGGAAAGGCCGGGAGTTCAATACGAGTCTGGCTGGCCGGCAAGGAATAGCGCAGCTCCAGCAGAAATGCCTGGTTGTTGCCGCGTCCCACCAACGGCACAAAGAACTCCCCCTTAGCGCCACGTTCCAGCGGAGCGGGCTGGTCGTCGATACGCAGCGGCTCGGTGTCAAATTCCACGCTGGCCGGCAATGCCACGGCCAGACGTTGCCGGGCACTGCGCATACGGAATAGCGCCTGCACGGCAATCTGACCGCCGCGAGTGACCATTGCGCGAATCACGCCGCGCTCGATACTCGTATGCTTGACCGACTCAAGCTGATAACGCGTCGCGGTGACGCCCAGTGACCAATCGTCATGAAACTCAAACGCTAGCGCCGCATCAGGCACATTCGAGTTCGGCATCAGATCGTGCTGAGGATCGATCGGCCGTAAGCCAGCCGGCGTTTCCGAGGCGACCAGGTCGATGGTCTCGGCCTTGACCAATACCACCTGACCCCACGCGCGATCCACGTCGCGTGGACGCAACTGGGGCGTGATCAGCTCGATCCGCTTTCCCGCCTCAAGATGCTCGAGCTTGTGCTCCCACGACAGACGCACCACCACGGCGCCCATCAGCTCGGTCTCGCCCGTCAAGCTCCAAGCCGTGTATCCCTTTTCAAGATCCGCCGGCGCAGGCTCCATGGGTTTCTCGGAAATGCCGGGGGTATTGTTGCGAATCTCGGCCGCCAGCTCGGTGGGCACGTCGATTCGCAGGTTCTTCACGCCGCTGTAGCGGATGTCGTAATGGAAGCTCGCCTGATACTTCACCATGCCAGGATCGACGCGCATCGCCAACAGCTGGCCCACCGAAACGTAGGGCTTGCGACGCTCCACCGCGAGCATCAATTCCGCCGGTGCCTTGGTAAACACAAAGGATGAAACAGGTCGGGCGGCCGCACGTGTTTCTTGGGGTGGCGGCGCGGCGTTCGCAAGCGATTCCGTCAGCGACACGCTCCGCAGGCCCAAGTGCTTGCCGGGAGTCGCGCGCAAACTCTCGGGCGTGTATAACACCAGTCGACCATTCATGCGTTCGATTGATTCTGGCGCCACGCGTGGAATGGGCAGGGCCAAGTCCGACGTTTTGCCGGTTGGACCCAACAGGTTCGCATCGTCGAGCCGCCGTTGCAACTGCACAAAAAGCCCGACCCGGCCCAGCGCCTTGCGCGATAGATGGACGACCAATCGGGTCTTATCCTCGCCTTCCAGGCGATAGGCTTCGACCTGGGCAGGTTCTGCGCCGCTGATGGCGTCGCCGCGCACCTCGCGCAGTTCGAACCCGGCAGGTAGAGCGAATTCGAGCTCAAAAACCCCAGCGCGTTCCAGGGTGAATGCCACGTGCAGATCGAGTGTCCATTGCTCGGGTTCCAGAATGGCGAGCAGCAGTTCATCGGCAGCGACCCGCGGCCTGACCTTGACCGAGTCAAGCGTCAATTTGAACGGCAGCGCGGCATAGCGAAACGCGAGCGCATGCGGTTGTTGAGCCAGCGGCGGCGGCAATTCCGCCGCGTCAATCTGCACCAATCCATCGCGCCTGCCGGCTTCCACCTGCAGCCCCTCGACGACGTCCACGACCACCACGCCCTGCTGCCGCGAGGCATCCAGAACCTTGATCAGCGGCACATCGATCGTCCGCCGACTGCCCCCCTCCACAGGTTTTGCGTGATCTTCATCTGCCGCGCCGGGCGGATCGACGATTTGTTCGAGTTCAATCTGGACCGTCTCTGTATGTCGCGCGGGCTCGAACAGTTGCACGCTGATCTTCTGCTGTTCGCCATCCGCCTCGACCGACCATTGCCGCACATTCGCTTCCGAAACGTTGACCACTTTCTGAGTGGCCGGCACCGCGATCGTCAACTGCGTTAATACGGCTCGGCTGATCGTGTACGTCAGCCGAGCGCGCGTGCGAATTGCTCCTTCTTCGACACGCACCACCTGCTGCGTCTCAACGCTGGCCAGCGCCGCCAGGCCGCTGGCTCCTTCCGCTTTGGCCGTCCAGTCGATCTTGACCGAGGGCGCCGTGCCGACGAACGCCAGGAGCACCGTCTCCGCGGCTGGCTTTAACTCTTCGCCGGGCTGTGCTTCACCGGCTTTTGCCGGCGCCTCCGTCGCGGCAATCAGCGGATCGATGTTAATCTTCACGCCGCTTTCGGGCACACGCACGCGCCAGCGATTCACCGCCGCTTGCGGCGCGGCAAACGAAACATCGTTGCGCCCCGGCGTCTTGTTAAACTTCTTGGCGTACTCCAGTCGCAGCACGACCGATTGTGCCGCCTTGTTCCTGTTCTCAACGAGCAATTCGTGGCCGCCGGCTTCGCCGATGGCAAGCCGGGCTGGTTCCTCCTTGCCGTCCGCCGACACCAGCACCGCCGAGATAACTCCCGCGTCGTTGAGTCTCAGCGGCACCTCGATCCAACCGCTGGCGAGCAGGTCAATCATCAACCGAGACTTAACCTGCACGGTTTCCTCAGCGATGGTCGCTTCGTTGTCGGCCTCGACGATCACGGCCGCGACCGGGGGTTTTACGTCGGTGACCGGGCGTTCGTGTTTGCGAGCCGCCTTCCATAATTCTTGAAAACGCTCGTAAGGAATGAACACGCCGCGCCCTTGCTTCTCAAAGGTGTCGCGCAGCTTGTCGTAGGGTACGTAGATCGTCTGCTCGCGCGGAGGGCTCGGTGATGATGCGTCGGAAAGCGGCGCGTCGCCGGGTTTGGCGGGCTCCTGGGCCACGAGACGAATCGCACCGGTCACCAGGGCAATCACCAGCCAAGCACCCGAGGATCGCATGTTCGGTTCCTGTGATAAAGATGGGAAGAGCATCGATCAAGTCATCTGACCGAGCGTGGATAGTAGTTTGACGCCCGGGGGAGGGGGAAAGTTTCCATGCCATAACCAGCCAGTAAATTCGATGGGATGGGGTCCACCAGGGATGACATGGGGATCGATTACGCTACATTAACGTGGATGGGATTCTTCAGACTATCCGCTCTGCTACTCGTTGTTGTCGCGACTCTGGTGGCTGCCGATCTCCTTTTGGCCGACGAGGGTGGGTCGGGGCGACCGCTTCAGGAGCAGAAGTTGGATGGCGCGAAAAACCCGCCGTCGTTTTTTGCTGACGACGAAACGACCGCAGTTTTTCAGCTCACCGATGCTCAATCCCCCGATCAACCCTGCCCTGAAAAAGAATTGCTGCATGCCAATGCAAATCAGCAGGCCATCGCACAGCTTCTCAAAGACGAGCGCAACAAGAACATCAAGCCAGGGCTGACGCCGCCCGACGATAAGGATTCTCCGGGCATCAAGATTCGTTTTGACGCCATCCGCTTTCTTCAAGACCCCAACGACCCCGGCCGGGTGCGAATCCGGCTTGTGGGTCCTATCAATGAGGTGGAGTGCAAGACCCCGCTGGCGATCGACACGCTCTTAAAATCCAACGAACCCGTTCCCGTCCGGTTTAGAAGCGTCACCAATCACACCGGCGTCACGGTCACAATCACGACGGATCTCAAGCTGAAATTGCAGAACGGTGCATTGTCGGTCAGCGACACCAAGGGCACGATCGACTTCGCCGTCGGCACATTTTCTCCTGCGAGATTGTTGTATAGCAGCGAAACCGACAGCGTCGCCCTGCCCGATCTTGCCGGCAAACGCTTGGCCAACGGTCTACTCAGGCCGCGCAGCCTGCTCGAACCAGAAAAGCTGTAGATTGATGGTAACCGTTCGCGGGCCGGGGCCTGGCTCATTTTCTCGGCGAATTCGCGCGAAAGGCGCATCGTTCTGTCAGAAGGTTGTCCAACCTGGTTCCCGGGAAAATGTGCCTGTCCCCCTCTCATGGCCCATGAACGGTTACCATACGCCATCCGCTCGACCACGGTTCGACCCAGGAAGAATGATCCACCCAGGATGACTCTCTTCGCCGGTTGACGTTGCGGCAGGAACTTCTTACACCAAAGGAACAGTCGGCGGTACGGTACGCGGCCGGCTAGTTGCCGTCCCCCATGTTGCCTGCCATGCCGTCCTCCCCCCCAATCCGCCGTGCCGTCATCAGCGTCAGCGACAAGACCGGGCTGGCCGAATTCGCCCACGGATTGGCTGCCGCCGGAGTGGAGCTGTTTAGCACCGGCGGCACCCGCACATTTCTAGAAGATCAGCATCTGGCTGTCCGCGACGTGGCCGAGTACACCGGTTTCGCGGAGATGCTCGATGGTCGCGTCAAGACCCTGCATCCCAAAATCCACGGCGGCATTCTGGCGCGGCACGACCGCCCCGAAGATATGATGGCGCTGGCCAGGCACGGCATCCTGACCTTCGAGTTGGTGGTGGTCAATCTTTATCCGTTCGAGCAGACGGTCGCCAGGCCGGAGGTAACGTTTGACGAAGCGATTGAAAACATTGACATTGGCGGCCCCAGTCTGCTCCGTGGCGCTGCGAAGAATCATGCGTTCATCACGGTCGTCTCCGATGCCAGCCAGTATCGCGACGTGCTGGAAGAAATCCGCGCCGGCGGTTGCACGACGCCAGAGCTGCGACGTTCGCTCGCTCAGGCGGCGTTCGCCCGCACGGCCCAATACGACGCGGCGATCGCATCCTACCTGGCAGGACAGGTGCATTCGGTGGAACTGTTTCCCGCGGCGCTCACGTTGCCGTTGCGGCGGCGCGCTTCACTTCGTTACGGCGAGAACCCCCATCAACAGGCGGCGATCTACGAACAGCCCGATCTGGTGGGAGCGAGTCTCGTCCATGCGCGGTTTCTCAGCGGCAAGGAGCTCTCCTACAACAACTTGCTCGATCTTGACAGCGCGCTGGCCATTGCACGCTCGCTCAACGGCTCCTCAGCGGTCGTGATCAAGCACAATAATCCTTGTGGTGCGGCTACCGCGCAGGCGCTCGCCGAAGCTGCGCGGCGGGCATTCGACGGCGATCCTGTGAGCGCGTTTGGATCGGTGCTTGGCTTCAACCGCGTGGTGGATGCGGCGACGGCGGAGGTGCTTGCCGAGCCAGACCGGTTCATCGAAGCCATTGTGGCGCCAGGATTTGCCCCGGAAGCGATCGAAATTCTCACCACGCGACCGAAATGGAAAGCCAATGTCCGGCTACTGGAAGTCGGTTCGCTCGAAACTGCCAAACCGTCGCTGGAGGTTCGCCAGATCGTCGGCGGTTTGCTGGTGCAACAGGCGGACAACCAGCCTGACCCGGAGAGCCCCTGGCGCGTCGCGACAACGAGGCAACCCAGCGATGCCCAGTACTCCGACCTGCGATTTGCTTGGGCCATTGTGCGGCACGTTAAATCCAATGCGATCGTCGTCGCCCAAGAACGGGCCTTGTGGGGCGTGGGGGCGGGGCAAATGAGCCGCGTTGATTCCACCCAGATCGCCCTTCGCAAAGCGGGCAATCGTGCGCGTGCAGCCGTCCTGGCCAGCGATGCGTTTTTTCCGTTCCCCGACTCAGTCGAGCAAGCCGCCGCCGCCGGCATCGCCGCAATCATCCAGCCCGGCGGTTCAAGAAAAGACGACGAGGTCATCGCCGCCGCAAACCAGCACGGCATAGCCATGATCCTGACCGGCCGCCGCCATTTCAAGCATTGAGCACCATTCTCGACAAGATCGTCGCCACCAAACGGCAGGAGATTGCCGCGGCCAAGGCCGCGCTGCCCGAGCGCGACCTCCGCGAAATGGCCGCCTGCGCTCCAACGCCGCGCGATTTTTTTAGTCCGCTGGCAGTACCCGGGCCGATCAAGCTGATCGCGGAAGTTAAAAAGGCCAGCCCCTCGAAGGGTCTGATCCGCGAAGATTTCGATCCCGTCAAGATCGGCAAAATCTACGAAGCGCATGGAGCCAGTTGCCTGAGCGTGCTCACCGACGCGCCTTATTTCCAGGGCCACCTCGACGATCTGCGCGACGTGCGCGCCGCAGTTGGAATCCCGCTGCTGCGGAAGGATTTTATTCTGGACGTTTACCAGCTTTACCAGGCTCGGGCCCTTGGCGCTGACGCGGTGCTCTTGATCGCCGAATGCCTCGACGACTGCAACCTCCGCAAGCTTTACAACGAGGCCGTCGCGCTGGGGATGACGCCGCTGGTGGAACTTTACGAGCCGGGCAACTTGCAGCGGGTATTCGATGCCGGGGCAACGCTGATCGGCGTCAACAACCGCAACCTGCACACGTTTGAGGTTGACCTGGAGCACACGTTGCGACTTTGCGATCGTGTTCCCGACCTATGCGTGCTGGTCGCCGAGAGCGGCATCCGGAGCCGTGATGATGTGCAGCGACTGCAAGCCGCCGGAGTAGATGCGATGCTCGTGGGCGAGTCACTGCTGGCCCAAAGCGATATCGGTGCAGCGGTTGACAGATTGCTCGGAGTATCGGGTACGTAGCATCCAATCAACCGCAGATCAACGCTGATGGACTCCGATCGGAAAAGCGTTGTCGGACTGTGAAATCGCATAGCCGCGGACAGGGGGTATGCCGTATAATTCCGCGAAGAATGCGGGACAAGCGATCGGAGATTCATCGATGGCGAATGCGCTTACGGCGATCGGTAATCTGGTGCGAGGCGTCGCCACGCTCGGCTTGGTTGTGCTATTGGGAGTCGGTGGCTTCGCCGGCTACCAGGCTTACCACCGGCACTTTCAGCTCGAAGAAGATCTGCGCCGATCGGCCGAGCAGCTCAGGCAGCGCGACCAGAAGATCCACCAGCTCAATGCCGATATCGTCGTCAAGGATAAGCAGATTCACGATCTTGATCTGGCCAATCGGCTGTTGAAAGTCGATCGTCGGATGGCCGAGATCAAAGTGCTCGATCAATCCAAAGATGCCGAAGGCAAAACCGCCACGACGATTGAGTTCGTCGAAGTGGACGATTCAGGCAACCCGCTTGATCGTTCGCACAAAGTCACAATCGACGGCGACCTCGTGTACATCGACGCCTGGGTTGTCAAGTACGACGACCGACTGGTGGAGTCGGGTAATCCGCTGGGCGCCACTTCCGTCTGCCTCTTCCGCCGCTTGTTCGGCGAAACGCAAAAACCGGTCGATGGCTTTCCACTCGACCGCGAGGGCGCCGAGCCGGTCGTCTATCGCCATGGCGAGCAGGTGAGCGCCGATGAACGGAAGATCTGGGAACAATTCTGGGAGTACGCCAACAATCCAGCACTGGCGGAGAAAGCCGGCGTTCGCGCTGCCCACGGCGAGGCTCCCTCGATCAAGCTCCGCCCCGGGAAACTCTATCATGTGGAGTTGCGCGCCAGCGGCGGCCTGACAATCGTCGCCGAAGATTTGCCCGCCGCAGCTTCTGCGCTGTAACCGTCGCGTCACTCCTCAAGCACTCCCCACGACGCGATCAACACCGCCAGCTTCCGGCCGCTTGCACTCAAGGGATATTCGCCCAATCGACAGGGTGTGACCCACGCCATGCTGGCCCGGCGCGAAGCCGTCGTGGCGCCCGAAAGATACGCACACTCGAAACATTCGAGCGTGATGCGAAAACGAGTGACAGCATGTTGGATCGTTGTCCTTAGTTGACCTGGCTGGATCTTCACTCCAACCTGTTCGTAAACCTTCTGAGAGAGCTCGCGCGTCAAATCGTCCCCTCGCAGCGCGCAGAGCGGAAACCGCACGAAATCCCACAGGCCAGCCCAGCGCTCGCCATCAGAACGCTTGCGCAGCAGAACCTTTCCCGATCGCCTGACTACGACCGCCGCTTCACGAACGTTCTCAAACTTTGTCTTGCGCTTAGGGGCGGGAATCACGTCCTGCCAACCACCGATTTGCGTCGGACAAAGCGATCGCACAGGACATGCCTCGCAGCATGGCGCGCGGGGGGTGCAAATCAGGCTGCCCAGTTCCATCAGTGCCTGGTTGAGATCGCCCGAACCTCGCTTGGGTAAAATCGCCTCGGCAAATCGCCACAGCAGCCGCTGGCCCGGGACGCTGGTCGGGTCGCCGCGAAACCCCAACAGCCGGCTGTGGAGCCTGACGGTGTTGGCCTCGAGAATTGGCGCCCGCACATCGAACGCGATCGAAGCAATCGCCCCCGCGGTGTAGCGGCCGATGCCGGGTAGCTTCTCCATCATGTGCAAGTCGCGGGGAAACCGGCCGCCATGCTCTGCGACAATCCTCTTCGCCGCCGCGTGCAGTTGCCGAGCACGGCGGTAGTAACCCAGTCCTTCCCATTGCCGCAGCACGTCGGTTTCCTCGGCGCCGGCGAGCGCGGAAATCGTGGGAAATCGTGAGAGAAATCGTTGGTAGTAAGCGGTGACCGTGGCTACTTGCGTTTGTTGCAGCATGATCTCGCTCAGCCAGATTCGATACGGATCTTGCGAGCGACGCCAGGGTAAATCGCGCTGGTGGCGATTGAACCACGCCAGCAGCTTGCGGCGGAATGATTGTCGCCAGCGACGATCGGGAAGAGGATCATGAACGAGCGCTTTCGGCATGGGCCGCATTGTAGCGTTGCCGTAGCGAGGTCGGGAGCCGGGTTCGCGGAAGTTCCGACCTGGGGCGGTCTTTCAGCACGGTCGAACGGGGAGGTTCCGGCAGGCAATACTCCGACCCCGTAACTCCACCTTTACAGCGCAACTCCGCCGTTCGATAATCCCGCTCGATGGCCAAACGGCGTCCGCAAAACGGCAAGTCAAAGCCCCCACAGCCGAAACCGGTGGGCCGATCCCCCACACAACTGCGCGTCCGCAAGGTCGCCGGAGAAAACGCCTGGGAGTTCATCCACCCGCGCTGTGCTCTCGATCGGATGGACGACCTGGAGGAAGTCCATAAAATGATCGAGGCGGACGAGATCGACATCGCGATCGACGAGCTGCGCTGGCTGCTCAACGGTTGCAGCGACTTTATGGAAGCCCATAAAACTCTTGGCGAGTTGGCCCTTCAGGAAAACGACATCACGCTCGCACGCGGCCATTTCGGTTACGCATTTCAGATCGGAAAAAAGGCGCTGGACGCCGCAGGGTGCCCTGGTCCGTTGCCGTACCGGTTGGACACCAATAAAGCTTTTTACGAAGCCGGCAAAGGGCTGGCACACTGTTTGAAGCAGCTCGGCAAGCGCAAGATGCTCTCGGACGTGATCCGAACGCTGACCCAATGCGACCCAACTGATCCTTTGGCCGTTCGCCTGATCTGCGAATGACATTGACTCTGCGCAACAGGATCGCCCACCAGGCGGCCCCATCAGGTGCGAAGTGCCGGCGGCGCGCCGCTGATCGTGCGGAAGAAGATCAGAAGCGAAAATCCAAACCCACGTTGACACCATGGGCCCAAAAATCGCTATTGCGCCAAGCGAAGGCGGGACGTTCGGGGCCTTCGGGCATATCAAATGCACGCGGGATGAACGTTTCGTTCACGTCCAGGCTGATCTGGTCGCCGGCCCGCACCACGGAACTCCAGTAGATCAACGTGTAGCCGCAGACGACTTTCAATCTCCGCGTGATGTTGTATCCCAGGTTGGCGTTCAACTGGGGGATCACGGCAAACGTGCTGCGGTTGTAGTTGCCAATGTTCGTCGGCAGCGCGAGCAGACCTCCCACATACTCGCCGTCGTCGGCGAGGCTGTTGGTGATGACGGTCGAGCCGTTGATGCGCACGCGCTGCTTGTTGCCGCCGATCGCAATTCGGCCCATCAGCTCCGCGGTCCAGCAGGCCCTGCGGGCGTCCACCACGAATCCAATTTCGGCACCGTCGAACTTGTTACTTGTTGAGAAACGGTCGTTGATCAGGAACTCACCTGGCTCTTCGGTCAACAGCGACCGCAAATCTTCAGTGATGCTGACGGAATCTCGAAGCTTGTAAAAACGGTAGCCGCCGATCAGGCCCACGCGCAGGCCCCCCGGCGTTCCACGCGACGCGTTGCAGGGATCGCAGCAGCAGCAAGCGGGCCAGCACATGTTTTTGCAGCAGATGTTGTAGCGCAGGTAGCCCCCCGCTCCTTGGAACGCGGTGCTCGTCTCCACCTCGACACTCCCCGCAATCACGTCATCCAGAGCCACGAGCTCAGCGTTTTCGCCGGCCGGTTTAGGTGTCCCGTCGGCATTGAAACCGAAGACCGTGAAAAACGGCCGTGAAATCGTCGGCACGCCATTCACATCCGATTCCGCAAAGAAGTTGGTACGCTCGTCCTCCAGGGCAAAGTATTCACCGCCGACGCCCCACGTTTGGCTGCAATCGAGCCAGTTGCCAAATGAGATCCGCCCGCCGCTGCGAATCTCGTTGTTGATTGTCTGGTCGCCAAAGAGAATCTCGGTGCCTGGCTCCCCCAGGATGCCGGGATTCTGAGCATTGGGTCCCGTGGTCACCAGGGCCGGAATGTACATGCCTTTGGTGGCCCAAGCCAGATACTCGGCCCGTACCCACCACATGCCAGGATCGTTCGCCCGGCAGCACTCAATGCATGCGCCGCACGGGCGCGCGGGGCAGCAATCATGATCGCAACGACCCTCCTCACAGTCGCCGTGACCGAGGTCGTCCCCCTGCCCGAACGATCCCGGTTCATCGTGGAACTGAGGTCCCACATTGGGGCCGGCCATCGCGCCGCCGCCGGCTCCGCCTTCAACGATGGTTCCACCGTCGATCTCTTCAGGAGCACTTGTCATGGTGTTTCGGGGCTCTGCGGTGGGCGAGACCAGTTCTTCCGTGGCCGCGGCCAGCTCCACCTGACCACCAGCCATGTTGTCGGGGGGCTTTGCGGCCGTGGACGCGGGATCGGCGACGGGTCGCACGCCACGGGCCACGATGTGCGGCAAGGGATCGCCGGCGATGGCCTTCACCGAGCCTCGCACGCCGACTCGCGCGTTGACCAACGAACGAACATCGACCCCCTCGCCGGGGGTAATGTAGCAGCGCGGCTTCCCGGTCTTGTCCAGCAGCACGTACGGAGGAGAATCTTTGCCCTGGCCTTGATGATTGCGCACAAGCCGTCCCACGGCGTCGTAGCGCCATGAAACGCTCTTGGGGGGTCGATCCTCGGAAGTCTCCTCGGCGCGTGCAATCGACCAAGGGCCCAGGAGGGACGACAGCAAGGCGGCAAACAGCAGTGATCGGCTCATGATTCAGCTGCGCACGGCTAGTGCGCACCGCGAGTTCGTGATCAGACGAGAATCCTGAAGGGGCGAGAGAAATACCAAACCGTCGCGCCGCACGTCAACGTCACTTGCCGGATTTGTGCAAGAATTATTACACCCAGACTGACGAGTATTCGCGTTCGGAAGGAATATGATCTGATGAACAAACCGCGAGAAGTGTCGGGGCAACTCCTGACAGCCACGGCAGTTGCAGACGAACTTGATGCCATTCGAAGAAACGACACCAGGCTGAACGGTCGCGGCCGCGAATTACCAGGGGGGCAAGCAGCGGGTGCCTCCCTCCAAGTAGACCACGCTGCCGTTGATGAAGCCGGCCTGATCACTCAACAGAAAGGCCACCGTATTGGCGACGTCGATCGGTTGACCCAGGCGGCGGACGGGAATGCGCTGCGCCACGTCGGCGTAGATCGCTTCGCGCGGCTTATCCCAGCCGGCGCACGAGGCGGCCAGCATCGGCGTGTCGATCGTGCCCGGACTCACGGCCACGAAACGCACGCCGTGGGGGCTGTGATCCGTAACGAGCGAGCGCATCAGCGCAACGATAGCCGCCTTCGTGGCGCCGTAGACACCGTGGGCTGGGAAACCTATCTCGGCGGCGACCGAGGTCGTGAAACAAATCACGCCTTGACCTTGCCGTTCCATGACAGGGACGGCGTACTTGCAGATCAGCGCGGGCCCCAACACGTTGACGTTAAACAGGATGTGAAAATCCTCGACCGTGAGATCCGTGATCTTTTGAGTGCGCAGGACGCCGGCATTGGCATGTACCGCATCGAGCCGGCCGAACTTCGCGACGGCCATTTCCACCGTGGCCTTGACATCCGCTTCCCGGCTGGTGTCGCAATACTGGAATTCGCATCGGTGCCCTGCGGCATTCAGGCGATTCGCAAGCTCTCTGCCCGCTTCTTCTTGAATTGAGGCGGCTATGACTTTTGCTCCGTTTCGGGCAAACAGCTCGGTGCAAGCCGCGCCGATCCCCGAGGTGCCCCCCGTAACCAGAATCACTTGATCTTGCAAGTTCATCGGAAAATTTCTCCAGGTTTTCGCCGGCCCCCCTCACCTCAGCCCGTCCCCTCCGGCACGGGCAAAGGGGGTTGCAAGTTTACGCCCCTTAACCTTGGTATCCCGACCGCGGACGGCGCTTTGTTCCCGAACGGCGAAAGTCGACGGCGCGATCGATCAGGCCGTGAATGTCGCACTGGGGCTGATGGCCGAGCACGTAGCGAGCCTTACAGGTATCGATGCTGAAGTCCTGAGCGACGGGATCGACGAGATCCAGGACGTCCAGGTCCAGCTTTTTTGCGGCATACTGCGCGGCCGCGAGGTAATCGAAAGGATCGTTCATGGCGATCATGAAAGTTTCACCTTCGATCTGTTCGCGCTGCAGCGCAAGCAGAAACGCCTGCACAACGTCGTCCACGGCGACAACCTGCCGGCGCACGGGCTGACCATTTGGATGTCGCAAAGCCACCGCGGCGTTGCGCGAGTCCCTGTAGTAAGCCCGCTGCTCGTCGTTCATCAAATCGCGCCATCGCGGTATTCCAAACGACTCGCCGGCGACGGTCAGATGATTGAGAATATCGTCCTCGGCGTGAATCCAGGAAATCCGCAGGCAGACCGTGGGCACTCTGGCCTGGTAATAATACTGCCGAAACATTTCCTCTTCCAGCACTTTGGAAAGGGCATAGTAGCCGGGATATGCCTTGCACGGCATATCTTCGCGAATTGGCACTGGCTGCGGGTTAAAGTAGATTCCATTGACGGCATCGCCGCTTGCCAGAATCACTCGTTTGGGCGAGCGCGTGTGCATAGCCGCTTCCAGCAGGTTGAACGTTCCTTGGATGCTGACCGGAATAAGCGCCTCGCGATCCTCCTTGCTGGTTGCCAAATGAATGACGGCGTCACTTCGACTCACCAATTCTTCCATCAACCTGGCATCCGCCACGCTTCCCTGAACTTCTTCCACGCCTTCCACGCCGACCGGGAAGCGATGCTTGAGCGCTACCACGCGATATTCGCGTTCCAGCAACGCCCGGCACAACGGCGCGCCCAGCTTGCCGCTGGCGCCTGTGATCAGCACATTCTTGATCGCGCTGGGCATGACAGCTAGTCTTTCGGGTACTCCATGAACTCAACCACCGCGCCATCGATCGTTTCATAAAAACCAACCACGGCGATTCCGGCGTCGAACGGTTCCAAAAGCACCTTCAGTCCCTGGGCCGCTTTCGGAATGCTGTCGACGCGATAGGCGACGTGCGGCAGCTGGCGCACCGGGCCGGTCACGGGGCTATCCGGCTCGAAGCGGAGCCACTCAACGCGATAGGGATGATCCTGAAACCGGGTGACCCAAACCTTGGTGGCCGGCACGTACATTTCGTCAGCCTTCTTCTCCGTCGTGATGATGCCGACATGATCGAACTGCATCGCAGGGACCCTTTCGCAGATAACGTGTCACGATTCCCCCGCCGCCGGGAAAAAAGAACCGAGCAGGAACGTATCATGCGTGATCGTAATGGCGCGAGGAATGTTCGTACAAGGGGCGGGCAGTTCAGGCAGGGGCAATCAGTTATCCGCTGTAGGGCCGGCTGTGCCGGCCGGATTCGCGTGACTTTCCCATCCCCGGCCGGCAACGCCGGCCCTACGAGGTTGCCGCATGTAAAACACGGATTGGCCCTGGTTGACCTGGCAGGGGCAATCAGTTATCCGCTGTAGGGCCGGCTGTGCCGGCCGGATTCGCGTGACTTTCCCATCCACGGCCGGCAAAGCC
>SXGT01235049.1_pt1 | contig 19473 bp, 18 predicted proteins | sample 3176221 | NCBI WGS metagenome assembly SXGT01 (sample SAMN11356862, study PRJNA531348) | freshwater metagenome | isolation source: freshwater sample F1-120 | place: China: Fuxian Lake, Yuxi | collected 2017-12-25
ATCCAGACCGACGCCGCGATCAACATGGGTAATTCCGGCGGCGCCCTCATTGATGCGCGCGGTCGTTTGATTGGCATCAACAGCGCGATCTTGTCGCCGTCGCGCGGCAATATCGGAATCGGTTTTGCGATTCCGGTGAATCTCGCGCGCTTCATCATGGACAGCCTCGCGGAAACGGGGACCGTGGCCCGGGGTTATCTCGGGGTCACCAGCGACACGGTGACCGCCGATGTCGCCGAGCAACTCGGGCTCGCCAAAGAAACGCGGGGCGTGGTGGTCACCGATATTGACCCGGACAGCCCGGCGGAAACCGCGGGCTTGAAGCGCACCGATGTCATTCTGGCGATCAACCAGCATCCGATTGCCACCTGGGAAGAGCTGCGTTTGCTGGTCTCGCAAATCGTCCCTGAGGCGAAGGCGAAGCTGAAAATCATGCGGGATGGCAAGCCGCAGACGGTTGAAGTGACCATGGGCCGGGTGGTCGAAAATCCCGATGAGCTCTTTGCCGGAGTGGATGTCACGCCGCTGACCCCCGAGATCCGCCGGCGCATCGGGTTGAACGACCCGCGGATTACCGGCCTGTTGATTACCAAGGTGGCGGAGGATTCCCCGCATCGCGACCGCCTCGCGCCGAACATGGTCATTCTCGAATTGAACCGCCAACCGGTGCCGGACCTGCGCGTCGCACGTGAGCGAGCCAAGCCCGGGCGCAATCTGGTCGCGATTTTCGACGGCCGGGCGATTCGCTACGTCGTGATCACGGTGCGGTAGGGCTAACTGCCTGGTTTTTGCACCGGAATCCTGGCCAGCCAATCGGGCACGGCATCGGCAGGGTAGGTTGGGAAACTCAGTTCGAGCAGCGACACCGCTGGAACCGCAAAGCGCGCCGCCCCCGCACTGCGGTCGACCAACATCGCGATGCCGGCGGCGTGGGCCCCCCCCTGGCGCAGAATTTCCAACGACTCAAGCACTCGTCCACCGCGCGTGACAACGTCTTCCACGACCAGGACGGATTCCCCGGGAGCGAAGGTGAAGCCGCGCCGCAGCACCAGGGCGTTGTTTTCTTTTTCCGCGAAAACATAACGTGCGCCAGCCTGCCGGGCGATTTCCTGGCCGATTACCAGGCCGCCCATCGCGGGAGCCAGCACGGTTGCGAAACGCAGGCCCGCGGCACCCACCTTGGCGAGCAGCAATTCGGCCAGGCGCTCCACCGCATCCATCCGCTGGCATACCTGCGCGCATTGAAAATAGTGTCCGCTGTGGAGCCCGGAGCGCAGGACAAAGTGCCCTTCGAGCAAGGCCCGGGTGCGCGTGAAAATATCCAAGATTTCCTTTTGGGCGGCGTCCATCTCCCGACGATGCGCCAGACCGCGGAAAAAACAAAATCAATTTTGCGTGTTTCAACCGGCTGTGCCTGATTGGTGGTTGTCATGAATACCGCACCGCCACTGCCGCTGGAGGACGAGATTGGTGATGTCCTGGAGAAGGCCATGGACCGCGCCGGACTCAACGCGGAGGCGGTGGCGGTCCGTGCGGACGTACCGCTGGAGCGCTTGCGCGACGCGATTGATTACCGCGGGGATCTCACCTGCGCGGAACTCCGCCGACTCGCGGCCGTACTTGGCTTGAATGAGATTGGGGTCTGCGCCCTGGGGGTCGGGGAATATCCGCGGCCGGAGATCGGCCCGCTGCCCTTCCGCGTCTGGCCATTGCGCATGCCGCATGGGATTGGTGTCGCCAACGCCTATTTGGTGGGCGAAGCCGCATCCTCCCGCGCGATCCTTTTCGATACGGGTGCGGGGGGCGATGCGCTGGCGGCGGTCTGGCCCGGGGCGGTCCAGCACGTCGACGCCGTTTTCCTGACCCACGTGGAGCAGGAACACGCCGGTGGACTCTGTGGTGTGGTCGCGCGATTTCAGGTTCCGGCGGCGTTTGTCCCGCTGGGAATTCGCGTGCCTTGTACGGTGGGAATGGGAGAGGGGCAGACCCAAACGTTCGGCTCGTTGCGAGTCAGGGCACTGGCGACTCCGGGGCACGTCGCTTCGCACAACTGCTATCTGGTGGATGTGCCCCGGGAAAGTTCCTCCGGAACTCTGCTGATCTCGGGTGATCTCGTGTTCGCCGGATCGGTTGGTGGGGCATTTTATTCCCACGCCCAACTTCACGAAAATTTGCGACGAGTCTTGGGCTCGGTCCCCAGAGACACCGTCATGGCACCGGGACACGGTCCCCTGACGACGGCAGGTCACGAGGTGCGCTACAATCCGTTCTGCAGCTTCGTGTGAAAATGGTCGGGGCGGTCGGATTCGAACCGACGACCTCTACGTCCCGAACGTAGCGCTCTACCAGGCTAAGCTACGCCCCGACTTGGACGGCACGAGTGGGGCACATCCGACCCGCGACTCAAGGTAAATGTGGAAAGAGGACGCAATTGGCGCGATTATTTTCCAATTGGACGGGATTCGCCCCCAAACGAGGACCTCCTGAACGCGGGCGACGCCGGTCAGCGGCTTCGCGACTACGCGGCCGCAACCGGCGGAATTGCCACGCCGCCAACTCCTTCTCGGATCGAATCCCAATGAAGTTCTAGCGTCTTGTGCGCCGGCGGTCAGCTCAGGAAGGCCCACAGGCCGACCCCCGCGCCGATGACGGAGAGCAGAACGCCGACCAGGAAAAAGGTTCGCACCTTGGTCAGCAGGGTAATCGAGCAAAACACGACGGCGATTTGCAGGAAGACCTCGGAACGGTCGAAACGGTTGCCGCGGAGATCCGCGATTTCCGCGGCCTGCTTGGCAGCTTCGGCCTCCTTGAGGATCTTCTCGTTCTCAACCTTGTATTCCTCGTTCTTGGCGGTGAGCCGGGTCTCCAGATTTGTGATCGCTTCGCGCTGTGCCGCGGAGGGCTGGCCGGCGAGCTCGATCTTCATCTGCTCCATCTGGAGCTCGTTCATGCCGGAACGAATGCGCTTCGACTGGTACCAGGCGAAACCGTTGGAGGACTCGATCTGTTTCACAATCTTCTCGTTGTCCTGCTCGTTGCCGAGCGCGGACACGACCGCCAGCAGAATGGCGAGAATGGCAATGGTGAGGCCCACCTGCCTCTCGCGGCGATCCTTCAAGTCTTCAGGAATTTCAATGTCGTGCATGGAGGCCGGGTGATAGGGCTCGTTCCGCCCGCTGACAAGAAATGAGATTGTCAGCGGGTGTTTCACCATCGGTGAGATCGCCGCGATGGCGGCAAAGCTCGCACGCCCAAGAGGCGATCGCTGGCGGACGCATTGTAGTCGCACGGCGGCCCTTTCAAGGGGCTGGGAACGCGGCCCGACGGGGCAGTCCGTGAATTGCCAATCCCTGCGCACCACTCTTGGTCCTGCGGCGTGCACATCGGCGCCGCCGGAACCGGGCTTGTCGTTGCGCAGCTTTTCGTTGAGCCGTCGCGCCCGGTCGGCGCACCTCAAGCCAGGAAGCGATCTCGCCCAAACCCTAATGTCGGACAGGTCACAGCGCGGCGTTCACGGCTGACGCGGACTGACAATTCACGGACGGACCCCGGCGGATACGTTCCCAATATTGGATCAATATCAGCCTATCGGGGTAACACTAGTGCGCGGCGACGCGGCGCACGGTGCCGGGGATTTGCGGCTGGCCAGAGTCCGCGCTGGCCAGCGCCGCGAAGCAGAGCGCGAGGCTGTCGAGGTTGTTGCGCGCACTGTGCGTGGGCTCGCGGTTCTCCTCGATGGCGCAGAGCAACTCGCCCATCGCGCCCTGGAAACCACTCGTGAACCACGTGCCCTCGAGCACCGCCGTGGCGTCGCCTCCCGGCGTGTGCAGCGTGACGGTCTGCTCGGAGAGGCTCGGGCCAAAGCTCCGCAAGGTGCCGTCGCGGCCGCACACGACCGTGCGATCCTCCTGACCGTGCCGCACGTGGCCGTTGAAATTCAGGCGGACCTGCGTGCCGGGAAAATCAATCGCCACCTGCGCGAGCATCGGCGGCTTCATCCGCTGGAATTCCGTGCGGCCCGTGCTGGCCCACACGCGGGTCGCCTTTCGTCCCCGGGTGAATTGCGCCGTGATGTCAAACCAGTGGATGCCAAAATCGAACAGCACGAGATGGTGGATCGCTTCGAAGGGCGTGCCGGCGGTCCACGTGTGGTCCCATTGCAAAGTGAAATCCACACTCGCGACGTCGCCGATGATCCCAGCGTGAATCGCCGCCGTGAGATACGAGAAATGCGGCGCCCAGCGGCCGTTCTGGTTCACCGCCAGTTTCACGTCCATCTCCTCCGCGAGCGCGACCAACCGCTCGCCGTCGGCGAGATCGAGCACGAAGGGTTTCTGGCTGACCACGTGCTTGCGGGCGCGCAGCGCCGCCTCGATGACCGCGATGCGATCCGCCGGGTGCAGCGCCACGTCGACCACCGCGATGTCGTCGCGCCGCAGCAGTTCGCGATAATCGGAAAACACCGCTGCCTGGGGGTAAAACTCCTGGCGGCGTTTTTGCGCACGTGCCGTGTCGCGGTCGCACAACGCCACGACGTCGAGGTCCATCGCCCGATACGCCCGCAGGTGATATTCTGAAATTCCGCCGCAACCGATCAGGCCGAGGCGCGGCCGGTAATGGCGGGGTCGCGGTGGAAGATAGGTGAGAACGGGCGCCGTGGTCGCGCCGCCGGTGGTGGCATTGCTCACACCGTAGGTGCCGTCCGGGGTTTTCGCGCTCATGGCTCAGGCGACGAGTTTCACGGTTTTCCCGAGGCGTGCGCTCAGCACGGCGGAATCGACGATCTGCTGGCCGATGCGCGAAATCTTCGGTGAGAGCGGGCCCTCGATCGGCCGGCCCTCGCGGATGCAGTGCACAAAATACTGGATCGGGTCCTGCCACGGCGCGACCAGCGCGTCCACGGCGACGTCCTCGCCGCCCGGGTTGGCGCGCGTCTGCGCCCGGATGGTCGGTGCGTAGTCGTAGGAGCTGATCGTGCCGTCTTCGCCTTTCAGCACAAAGCCGCATCTCGGCTGCGGCTGGTGGATCCAGGGATCGGTGAACGTCCCCCAGCGGGTTTCGAATTTGGTGAGCCCACTGGCGTAGCGCGCGATTGTGATGCTGTGTTCATCGACCTCGAGACCGCGCGGGCGGTCGACGACGGCGGTGACCTCGATTGGCTTCCGACCACCATGAAACCAGGTGCCGAGGGTCGTGCCGTAGCCGAGGTAGTCCAGGAGCGAACCGCCGCCGCGTTTCGCCTGATAGAACCAGCTTTTCCGCTTCGTCGCGGTCGTCGGGGTCAGCTCGAGCTTGTCCGCGCCATGCCACAACGGCCCGCGGTTGCCGTCGTAGAAATGCACTTCCTGCAGCGCGCCGATCCGACCTTCCCCGAGCAGGCGGTGCGCCGTCACATGGGCCGGCACCCAGCGGAGCGGCCAGTTGATCGCGAGGAGTTTTTTTGATTTCTTCGCAGCGGCGATCATCCGGTCAGCCTGCGCCAGTGTGGCGGCAAAGGGTTTTTCGACAAAGAGGTGCGCCCGATACGGGGCGACCAGTTCGACATACTCCGCGTGCCGCGCGGTCGCGGGACACAGGACCACGAAATCCGGTTCGGTCGCGGCGAGGCACCGGTGCGGATCGGTGAACACGCGCTCGGCCGGGATCTGAAAATGGGCGATCGCCCGGGCCATCCGCGCGGGGTCGTCGTCGCAGATGCCGGCAATTTCCACGTCGGGGTGCTGCTGGCATTGGCGCAGCAGATCGCCCATGTGCATGTGATCGAAGTTCAGTCCGACAACCTTGAGTTTTTTCATGTGGATAAGAATTACGGTGAGACAGCGGCGAAGGAGAAGGTGGCGGCGGGGGTGGTGACAAACAAGCGGTGCAGTGCGTTGGCGGTCATGCCCGCCGCGCGCAGTTGAGCGGAAAAAACGGTCGGCGGGAAACTGAGCGCTGGTGCACCGCCGGACGGCGCCGGTGGCACGTCGCTCAGAACCGTACGGACAAAACTCATGGGCGGGCGCGGATTGTCAGGCGCTCTCCGGCCCGGGGCACCATGCACGCCTGGCCGAGCCGCGCACATTCGGTGGCGAAGGCCACGGGCGAGGCGGTGTTGAATTCGAACATCTCGTAGTGGCAGGGCACGACGCAGCGCGCGGCGATGGCATGGGCAAGTCGCGCGGCTTCGAGGCCGTCGAGATTGCCGGACACGCGGCGCTCAGGAGCGCGGCCGTTGATGGGGAGGAACGCGAGATCGACGGCGTACGGGCGCAGCCGCGCTTCCATGCCGGGGAAGAGCACGGTGTCGCCGCTATGGTAGAGGCGAAAGGGGCCGACACTGACGACGAATCCGGTAAACGCCGGCGACCGTTCCTCGTGGGCGGCCGGGACCGCTTCAATCGTGAACGGACCGACCGTGGCGCGCTCGCCGTCGGCCAGCGGCACGCAGCGCGACCGCGAAGTCTCGCCGAGGCGCGGCGCGGCAAAATCGACGTTGGCGGCGGCGAGGACGAGTTTCGCCGCAGGTGACGCAAGGAAGAGTGGCCCGAGGGTTTCCGCGTCGAAATGATCCGTGTGGTTGTGCGAAGACGTCACGGCCTGGACGAAGTCGAGTCGTGCCGGATCGATGACGCGCGCGGTCATTCGCACGTGGGGTTTGTCCGTCGCGGCATATTTCTTCGTCAGTGAATCGCTCAAATACGGATCGAAGAGCAGACAATCGCCGGCGTGGCAGAGCAGAAAACCACTCTGGCCAAGCCACCAGGTGAAGAGGCGGCTGGGCTCGCGGTCAGCCCGGGCCGAGGCGATATTGGCGAGCAGGGCGTCGTCGCGGAGGAGGGGTTGGATCATGTGCAGGGGACGTTCGTCACCCACGGCTCAATTCGGACCAACATTCGTCGGTCCATTTCGAATCAACTCGTGGCTTGGCGGTGGGGCCGGTTCTCCGAACCGGCCTGGGTGGGCGTCGAAAAAGTTCATTCGGAGGGCGCCGCTTCGTCGGCGCCGCGAATGAAAAAACGGCTGCGACGAAGCGCAGCCCTCCGCAAAAATATGCCTCGCCGAGACCTTTTTCGACGCCCTCTAAGTTCCAAGGGGCGATGGATGGCCGATTCGAGTGACCTATCGGCCAACCCAGGCCGCCTCGCCCGTTCGACAAGCTCAGGGTCCCGAGCCTGTCGAGGGAGTGCGCGGGGCCCCACCTCCGGAAAGCGAGGAAGTCTTTGGCTCACAGCCCGAGCTCCTTTTTCACCTGCCGGATGCCGGTCACCAGGTTGCGCAGTTTGGGTTGCGCGGCCCAGCGGGCGGTCTGGCTCAGGCCGCAGTCCGGGGCAAACACGAGCCGATCGGCCGGCGTATGTTGGAGACACCGGCGCACGCGCTGCGCGATGTCGTCCGGCGTTTCGACGTAGTAGCTCTTCACATCGACGATGCCCACGGCGACGTCCATCCGCCGCGCGATCTCCGCGATCACCTCGAGTTCCGCGAACTCGCGGCTCGCCATCTCGACGTGCATTTCATCGGCGTGGAAATCGAGAAACGCCGGGAACATCGGCGCGAGGCGGCGTGGCGCGATGGCGCGGCCCTTGTAGTTGCCGAAGCACAGGTGCGTGCAGACCCGCGTGCGACCGACCACCGGTTCGACGGTGCGGTTGAATATTTCGACGAACCGCCGCGGGTCCTCACGGTGTGCGTAACAGCTCATCGACGGTTCATCGACGCTGACTTCCTGGCAACCTGCCGCCACGAGGTTCGAGAGTTCCTGGCGCACGACGGGCAGCAGTGCCTCCGTGATTGCCCAGCGGTCGGCGTACTGCGCATTTGGGAGCAGGCGGCCGCTCAAAGTGTACGGGCCCGGCACGCTGGCCTTGAGCGTCGGACCGGAGGGCGCGAGGCGTTGCAGGCGCTTGAACTCCTCGACCACGCCCAGCCCGCGCGGAGCGCGCAGGTCGCCCGTGATGGCGTGCTTGCCGCGTTGGTCGTGGGCGGGTGGCCCGAAGCGGCGGGGGGAGGCACCCTCAAGCTCGATGCCCTCGAGGTAGCCGTAGAAGGAGAGATTGAAATCGAGCCGCGTCTGTTCGCCGTCGGTGATGACGTCGAGCCCGGCGTCGACTTGATCGTGCACCGCGGCGATCACGGCATCGTCCTGAATCTCGCTGCGGTCGGTGCGGCCGAACACCTCGAGATGCTGGCTGGCGAACTCGAGCCAGCTGGGAAACGGATAGCTGCCGATGACGGAGCTGCGGAGGGGACAGGATTGCATGGAGTGGGGGAGAGAATGCGTCGCGCGTCAGGTCGGCGGCCAAACCAACATGTAACGTATTACGTTACATGTTGGTTTCGCCGTACCGGGCCCGGGGGCGCGTGGGTCAGGTGGTTTTGGGGAAGTGGGGGCGGAGGTAGTCGAGGTCGTAGCGGATGCTCGGCTCGACGCCGAGCGGGGTCTTTACTCCCTCGATCCCGAGCCAGCCGCGATAGCCGGACGCATCGAGGGCGGTGCGCACCGCGGGAAAGTCGATCGAGCCCTTGCCGTAGAGATCGTCGTAGTCCTTGAGGTGCACCTCGCAGATGCGTTCACGTCCGAGCCGGCGAATCGCCGCGCCGATGTCCTCGCCGACTTTCTGCATGTTGCCGACATCATAGTAGATCCGGATGGCCGGTGAATTCACGGCATCGAGGATCCGTTCCAGCACCGGGGCTTTGAGCCATGATTCGATGCCGTACACGACGCCGGCCTCCTCGGCGCGCGGCGCGAGCTTCTTCAGCCGGCGGATGACCTCGGCGATGCCGGGTTCGTCGTCGACCAAATCGCCCTTGCCGAAAAACGCGAGCAGGGTGACCCGTTGCTTCAGGCGTTTCATCACGCCCACGCTGTCGAGTACCCACTGCTCGGTGGCGGCGTCGCTCTTGTAGGCGACGTTGTTGAGCACGCCCATCGCGAGCGAGGCCACCACCACCTTGTGCTGGGCGGCCGCGGCAAGAATCCGATCCTGGTGGGCTGGATCGAACAAGGGCAGGCGGGTGACGCCGTCCTTGAGCCGGCCAAAATCCACCTGCACGCCGTCGAGCCCGATCCGGGCGGCGAGTTCAAAGGCTTCGGGACTGCAGGTCTTCTGCAGGGTCCAGTCGCAGGCGAAGATCCTGAAGCCGGTGGGCGGTGACTTTGAGGCCGCCCGCAGCGACAGCGGCAACGCGGCCGCGCCGACGGCGCCGAGGGAGTGTTTGAGGAACGAACGGCGGTCGAGTGGGTTCATGGCGGAGGAGTTGTGTGGGACGGTTACGCTTGGAGGCCCGAGAGGTCGACGGACAGTTTCTTCTTCGAAGCGATGACTTCCGCCCAGGTGACGGTGCGTTTTTCGTAGGCGGCCATGCGGCCCATGATGGCGACGAGGTTGCTCGTGGTGCCAGGTTCGAGCGTGGGGTTCTTCGTGTCCTTGGCCAGGATCTGCGCGTGGAACGCCTCGATGTTGGCGACCGCGCCGTCCTTGTAGATCGCCTTGGTTGAGCCGCCGCGATAAAACGAGTCCGCGCCGCCGCGGATCATCACATCGCCGCCGTACTTGCTGAGGAAGACGCCCTTGGTGCCGAACATGTGGTTGATGATGCCACCGGGCTCGCCGTGGGCGTCGAATTGACGCGAACTGAAGGTAACGCCGACGTTGTTGGGGTACTCGTAGACCATGGCGAAATGATCCCAACAATCGCCGACATCAATTCGGACCCGGCGGCCACCGGTGCCGGTGCAGCGCAACGGCGGCGCGTCCTTCATGATCCAGCTCATCACGTCGAGGGTGTGGATGTTTTGTTCGACGATGATGTCGCCCGACAGGCTCTGATCAAAGGCCCAGTTGTGGAGGCGGGACTCCTGTTCGGTGCCGGGCGTCAATTTGCGCGCCAGTCGGCCGGCGTGGTAGAAAGCCTCGCCGAAGCAATAGTCGCCGAGCGCGCCCGCATGCAGGCGCTGGAGGGCCTCCAGATAAAAGGGGTCCGCGCGAGTCTGGAAATCGATCAGGAAGACCTGGCCCTTTTGCCGCGCCATCTTGCCGTCGTCGGCGATGGAGAAAACCCCGGGGACGTCGACGGCCGGGGGTTTCGCCAGGTAGACATGCAGTTTGGCGGCGACGGCGGCCTTGACCTGGGCCGGGTGAAAGTACGGCGGGCTGATGATCGCGACCGCGTCGAGCCCGCCGGCGGCGATCATTTTCCCGGCGCACTGGAGTCCGGTGTACGAGCGAACGCCCGTGAGTTTGGTCTTGGTGATATTTTCGTCGATGCGGCTCTGGAAGTAGTCGGCGATCGCGACGATCTCATAGCCGCCGTTCTCCTGGAACAGTCCGGTGATCCACTGGCCGCGGCCGCCGCAGCCGACGACGCCGAGGCGGATCTTGCTGTTGGCGGCGCTGCCCTGGGCGACGGCCAGGCTCGTGGTTGAGACGGCGGCGAGGCCGAGACCGGCCTGCGCGAGGAAATGACGACGGGTGACGTCGGAGGCGGTTGAGGTGTTCATGAGTTCGGGGAGGAGGATTGGCTTTGCGGAGAGGAGGCGCGCTTAACGTTGGTTTTGACGTCAGTCGTCACGCGCGGTTGCAGCGAACTGGCTGGACGGGGCCGTCAGGCCGGGCCGACGTGGGCGTAAAGTTGGGCGAGGCGATGGGCGTGCTCGTCGTAGGCGGCCTCGAACAATTCGGTCGCGCGCGCCGAACCGACGATAACTCCCGCGCTCAGCACCTTGGGCGGCTGGCCGGCGGCGGTGAGGCGGGCGGCGACCTCGGCCTTGATCGCGTTGACGACGAGGCAGCCGCCGACGGTCGAGCCGGGGGCCACCGGCGTATCGAGTCCGTCGATGCGTACCATGGCGTCGCCGACCGGTGCGCCGGTGTCGAGGATGAGGTCGGCGAAGTCGGTGAGTCTCTTCCCGTCGGCGCGGCGCGAGACCGAGGCCTCGGCGTGGGCGCGGCTCACGAGGGCGACCACACGCACGCCGCGGCGCTGGAACTGTTCGGCCATCTCGACCGGCACGACGTTGCAGCCGCTGGACGAGACGATGAGGGCGGTGTCAGTCGGTTTGAGGTCGTAGTTGCGGAGGATGCGCTCGGCGAGCCCGCTGACGTTTTCCAGAAACATCGCCTGCCGCTGGCCGTTGGCGCCGACGACGAGGTTGTGAAACGAGAGCGACAGCTCGACGATGGGGTTGAAGCCGGGGAACGAGCCGTAGCGCGGCCACATCTCCTCGACCATGATGCGCGAATGGCCGGAGCCGAAGAGATGCACCATGCGACCGGTCAAGATGGTCGCGGCGAACCAGTCGGCGGCCGTGGCGATGGCGGGCAGTTGGGCCGCGACGGTCTCGACGATGGCGCGGGCGCCGGCGAGGTAGGATTCAGCAGGTTTCATGCGGCGGGGCGGTAAGCGAGCGCGGCGTCGAAGAGCGCGACGATGTTGGCGGGTGGGACGTTGGCCTGGATGTTGTGGACGGACGCGAACACGAAGCCGCTGCCGGACGTGAAGCTCGTGAGATGGGCGCGGACCTCGGCCGCAACCTGCGCGGGCGTGCCGCGGGTGAGCGTGCCCTGGCAGTCGCAACTCCCGCCCCAGAACACGAGCCGGTCGCCGAACTCGGCCTTGAGCCGGCGCGGGTCCATCCCGGCGGCGGTCGTCTGCACCGGGTTGAGAATGTCGACGCCCATCTCGATGATCGAGGGCAGGAGCGGCACGAGGGCCCCGTCGGAGTGCAGCAGGACCTTCCACGGCGTGCGGGCGTGGATCCAGTCGAGCCCGCGCTGGTAGGCTGGCAGCAGGAGCTCGCGAAACGCACGCACGGACAGGAACGGCGCCGCCTGGGTGCCGAAGTCGTCCGCGATCTGCAAAATCTGGATACGGTCGCCGACCGCGCCGTGAAACGCCTCGAGGTTTTCCAGCCACGCGTCGGTGAGCTTGCGGTAGAGCCGGGTGACGTACGCGGGCTCGCTGCCGAAGGTCACCATCCAGTCCTCGAACCCGCCCTGGCCGATGCCGTTGAACAACTCATAGGGCGGCCCGAGTGCGGCGATGATCGCCTTGTCGGTGGTGCGATGGAGCCGCTCCGCTTCGCTGCGGAAATGGGCGAGGTCCGCCGTCGTCAGGCGCGGCGGTTCCCACGCGTCGAGGTCGGGGTGGAGCGCACCCGGGTACTTCTCGAGGCGGTCGAAATAGAAGCCGCGCGCCGGCATCTGCGCGATGATTTCGCCGCCGCGGCGCAGCACGAGATCACCATCGGGTAGCGTCTCGGGAGCGAAGGCCCCCGGGACTTCCACCGCGGTGCCATCGTAGAGCTGCCATGGTTTCCAGTTTTCGTTCACCAGGCCAAACGCCACCGCCCGCCGGTTGAGCGCCACGCAATCGGCCCCGAAGCGCGCGGCGATCGCCGGCTCCACTTCGGCGAGCATCTGGAAGAGATCGAAGACGCGAATCGGCGGGAGCGCTCCCGCGGCGGCCGCGCTGTGTTTCCCGGTTGCCGCGAGGTGCCGGCGCAGTTGCGCATACGCGAAGACCGAAATCCCGCTTTGCCGGGTGCCATCGAAATCGATCGGTAAGCGGTCGACGGGCGCCCGCGTCATCGCGGCGAGGATGCGTTCGCGGGAAGTCATGACCGGGAGGGAACCTCCGGTTGGGAGGCCTGCCAGGCCGCACCGATGGCCCCGGCCCACTCGCCGAGCACGGCCGGCACGACCGGCACCCGATGCCCGCCGGGACGCCATTCGATGCGATCCAATTCGATGGCGAGCGGCCCAAACAAGGCCTCACCCGCCGCGGAGATCCCGCCGCCGAGCACAATAATTTCGGGATCGAAGAGGTTGATGCACGAGCCGAGGGCAAACGCGAGCGAGCGGACGGAGCGTAGCCAGAGGCGTGAGGCCTCCGAATCGCCGGCCTGATGCGCGGCCACCAGCGCCGCTGTGCTCGTGAATCGGCCGCCGCTGCGGGAGGCGAGGGTGCAATCACCGATCATCACTTCGATCGCGCCGGGCATTCCGACGATGCTCGCGGGGCCATCCGGATCAAGCGACAGGTGCCCGATGTGCCCGGCGCGGCCGATGGCGCCGCGCAACAATCGTCCGTCGCTCATCACCGCGCCGCCCACCCCGGTGCCGAGCGTGAGCATCACCACATGTTGCCGGCCACGGGCGGCGCCCGTCCAGGCCTCGCCCAACAGAGCGGCGTGGGCGTCGTTGCGCACCGGTACCACGGCGGCGCGCTCGAGCGCGCTGGTCCAGTCGAGGCGCTCGAGACCGGCAAGTTTCCCGGGAAGAGGGGCGATGCTGCGGCCGTCGGCGGCGGCGAGTCCCGGGGCGCAGACGCCGACGGCGGCCGGTGCGCCGCCACGGAGGCGGGAGAATTCAGCGAGGGTGGCGCGCGCGTGGCGGGTCCAGTCGGAGGCGGTGGCGACGCCGTCTTCACTCGCGCGGGAGGCGCGGTGCAGGACGGTGCCGTCGGCCGCGACGGCGACGGCCTTGAGGTTCGTGCCACCCACATCGATCCCGACGGCCCAGTTCATTCGCGTTGGGTCCGATACCCCGAAGCTTGCTTCGGCTTGGATTGCTGTAGGAGCGGCTTTATGCCGCGATTTGGGAATCTATCGCGGCGTAAAGCCGCTCCTACAAAAAGGAATGATGATTGGCACATGGAGTGAGGAGGCCTGGATCAATGCCCCGGGGATTTTTACAGAAAGAGATGCGCGACGCTGCGGCGGTAGCCCTCGTAGTAGGCTTCGAGTTGTTCCTCGGCGGCATGGGTGGTGGGCGTACCCGTAAACTGGTGACTGGGGAGCATCACCGGCGGGTGGCCGCGCTGCAGGAGGCGCGCGGCGGTTTCGCAGCGCAGCATGTTGATCAACATGGCGCCGGTGACAGTCGATGTCGGCCCGGTGCGCCAGGCGAGGCCGGGCAGCTCCACGACGCAGTCGCCGGGCGGGCATTGGTTGTCGAGGACGAGATCGGCGACATCGATCAATTTTTTCCCGGACGAGTGGGTGGGTTGGGACTGCGAGCAATGCGCGACGGAGACGACGCCGATGACGGGCAGCCCGCGCGCCTTCGCCCCGAGGGCCATTTCGACGATGAGGGGGCGGATGCCCGACGTGGAGATGACGATGAACGCATCGTGCGGACCGAACTTGAAACCGGAGAGGAGTTGTTCGGCGTAGCCCTCGATCTTTTCGAGAAAGAGGGGGCCGCGCAGGCCGTTCATCCCAATCGTCGCGCAATGCTGCGACACCGCCTGTTCCGCCCACGAGTAGAAACCCACGAAGCAGCCCTGCCGTGGCGCCATCTCCTCGCACATCATTCGCGAGTGGCCGGCGCCGAACAGGAAGATGAGTCCACCCCGGGCGATGCGTTCGGCGCAGAGCTCGGCGGCGCGTGCGATGGCGGGCAATTGCGTGGCGCGCAGGCGCGCGAGCAGCGCCTGGGTCTGGTCGTAGTAGTCGGTGGCGGCGCTCATGAGGAGGATTTTGGCGGGCGCGGTTGGGAGATCGGTTGGGCGATTGGGAATAATTCCGCGAGGTTCATTGGCCTTGCCGCCAAAATCCTTGGCTCGCTGTTTTGGGGAGGCTCCGCGATCCCGATGGAGAAATTGTTCAAAGAAGAGACTTTTACGGCGAGTCGGCTGGGCTGCTGGCCGGCGGGATCTGGCCTTCGCTGACGGTCCAGCCGCCGTCGACGGCCAGGACCTGGCCGGTGACGAACCGGGCGGCGTCGGACAGGAAATACACCGCGGCGGCGTCGCAATCCTCGGGGCGGCCGATGCGGCCGCCGTCGAGTGGTTGCTTCGTGGCGGTGAACTGTTGGATCGTCGCATCGCCCGCCGCGCGGCGCGCCATGGGAGTTTCCACGAGGGCGGGGGCGAGGACGTTGCAGCGGATGTCGCGCGGGGCGTAGTAGGCGGCGGTCGATTTCGTGAGACCGATGATGGCCGCCTTGGCCGAGGCATAGGTGTGCGTCGCAAAAAACGTCGGCGAGGGCGACCAGGCGAGGACGGAGCTCAGGTTGAGAATGGAACCGCCGGAGCCCTGGGCGAGAAACTGCCGCACCGCGGCGCGGTTCGAGAACACGACCGAGTGCAGGTTGAGCTCGAGGGTGGCGCGCAGCCCCTCGTCGGTGATTTCGTGCAGGGGCCCATCGCCCATGCGGCGGCCGCTGCCGCCGGCGACATGATAGAGCCCGTGAAACCCGCCGAAGCGTTCGCGGGCGAGGGCGATGGCGGCCGGCGCATGGCCCGGATCAATCGCATCGCCGGCCAGGGCGGCCCCGGCGACGCCCAGTGCGGCGGCGGCGTCAGTGACGCTGCCCGCGTTGCGTCCGGTGATGACCACGCGGGCGCCGGCGCGGACACAGGCGCGGGCGGCCGAGAGGCCAAGCCCCGTGGTGCCACCGATGATGACGATGACCTTGCCCTCGAGGAACGCACCGCGGCTGCTCATGGCGGCAAGGTTGAAATTTCCGGGTGGGTGGCGCAATCGTTATTCAATCGCTTTTTGTAGGAAGTGATATGATAACGCCGTGATGCCCCGGCCCCGCACTCCGAAAGTCATCGAAGCCAAGGAGCGGATCATCGGCCGGCTGCGGGAGGGATTTCACCGCCCGGGGCAGCGGTTTCTGTCGAACCGCGCCGTGGCGCAGACGCACGGCCTGAGTTACCAGACGGCGCATCGCCTGATGACGGAGCTGCAGGCGGAGGGCTGGCTGGTGCGGGCCCCGGGCTCCGGCAGTTATGTGCCGGGGCCGGCCCACGAGCTGCGTGGCGTGGCCCTGGTTTTTCACGCGCGGGCAAAACGGCAGGGCAGCTTTGGTGCGCAATTGCTCTCGGTCGTGCGGGAAGCGCTGCGCGGCGTCGCGATCGATTGCACGGTGGCGTTGGCGGAGACGACTTCCCCACTGCCGCCGGCGGACCAGCTGCCGGTATTTTGGGAGAGTCCGGAATTGGCCGCCGCCCTTGGCCCGCTGCAGCGGTTCGCCGTGTTGCTCAACGATCGCCCGCCGCCCGGGCTGGGCGCGACCGTGGTCGACAGTTTTTCCGTGGACGATTACTCTGGTGGTGCGGCGGCCGCGCAGATCCTCACGGCGCGGAGCGGCCGGCGCCGGCGGTTTGCGGTCTTGGCCGGGCCGGCGAAGGATGTTCGCAGCGGGGAGCGGGTGCGGGGGTTTCTCGACCACGCGCCGAAGTGCGAGGTCGTTTCCGCGGGAACCTGGTTCGCGGAGGAAGCCGGACCGGCGGCCCGCCGGGTCGCACGCGGTGGTTTTGACGCGGTCTTTTGCTGCAACGACCGGCTGGCGGCGGCGTTGCTGGCGGCGGGCACCGAACTCGGCCTGCCGCGGCCGGCGGTGGTCGGTTTCGATGACGCGCCCGTATCGGAGTCGCTCGATCTCACGACGATTGCGATTCCGTGGGAGCGCTTTGCCGAAGGGATCATCGAGGTTGCCCGGCGGCGGCTGGCAGGCGACACGACCAGCGCGAGCCAGCGGATCTTCGCCCCGCATCCCGTGATGCGGCGGAGCCACCTGGCGATTTGATCGCTTCGCGAAGGCAGGGAATGATTTTGCACCGAAGCCGGTGAAGCTGGCCGAGCTTCACCGGGCGCTCGTGTCAAAAATCACCACCGCCAGAATCACCACCGCCGGAATCGCCACCGCCGATGTCGCTTCCGCCTGAGTCGTCACTAAAAGTATCCCCCGATCCGGAGTAGTCGCTGTCCCGGCGGCGGGACTCGGAATCGTCTCCGCCACCCTGCTCGGAGTTGGAGCCATGATGGCCCGAGAATTGATTGTAGAGCCACATGCCCGCCGCCGCGCCGAACATGCCGCCGAGCAGCGAACTGAAGAATCCGCCACCGCCCGCCCCCGGGGTTGCGGCGGATCCGGCCGCGCCGCCGCCACTGAAAATTGAACGAATAACTCTGACCACGAGCCAGGCCGCGCCGGCACCCAGGACTGCCGCGATGACCCAACCCCACGGATTTGGCTTTTCGTCCGGCGCCTCAACCTTGGTCGGAACGGGACCACGGCTCCGCGCCAGCGCGTGGTTTTTCATGGCGGAACCCACGAAATTTACGCCCGCCAGCAGGGCGGCGTCGTTTTGTTTGCCGCGCAATTTGGCCAGCATCGTGCCGACCAGGGCGTCGCGATCGCCGAGAGTGAAGACCGTCCGTTGGGTTTCGTTGCCAACCACCACCTGCAGATGGGCCGGATCTTTTGAGAGCAGGATGTAGATGCCGTTGACGTTTTGCTGCCGGGCCTGCTTCACCGTCCACTGTTCAAACATGCTCTTGACCGCGGCCCGGTCCCGGAGATCCACGCCTTGCTTGATGTCGTCCGGGACCGCTCCGAAAGTTTCGACGACAAGATCTTTTTTGAAACGCCTGCCAATCTCCGCAATATTGCGGCCGGCCTCGGCCTTGGCCGGCTCGGAAAAGAACGCGCCATTGTCGCGAATGCCGCTGAATTCGGCCGCGGTGGCGGTAGGGCTGAGCAGCATTGTCGCGACAACGGCAAGCAGCGCGCGGATCTTTGGATGGGTAAACATGGGTATTTGGTTTGAGCGGGTTGGTGAACTTGAACTGTGAAGCAGGTGCGGTCTCGAAAGGCTACAGGAGAATTCCGCCGTGTCCTACTGGGGAAGTTCGTAACACGCGGCTTCCTGATCGTTGCGCACGAGCAGGTAGCGGCCGGCGAGGGTGGGGTGGTTCCACGTCTTGCTGCTCAGCGCGGCGAGGCGGCCGAGTTCGCGGAAGCCGTCCGGCTTCGCCTCGGCGAGCACGACGGGACCGGTTTCAGTTTGGACGATGACGAGATCATCGACGAGCAAGGTCTGGCCCGAGCCGTACCGACCGTCCTTCCATTTGCGTTCGCCGCTCGTGATTTCGAGGCACGCGAGCAGGCCGTCATCCAGCCCGTAGAGATATCCGTCCCGCTGGGCCACGCTGTTGAACTGGTTCTTCATGCGCATGTTTTTCCAGAGCTGCGTGGCGGTGAGTTGATTGCCCGCGCCCGCCTTGATTTCGAGCAACTGGCAGCCCTGGCCATATCCGGCCGAGAGGAAAACCCGATCGCCCGCGAGGACGACGGGCTGCGACGCTTTGGGAATTCGCTCGGCCCAAGGATAGGTGAGCACGACGACGCCAGTGGACGGATCGTGCGCCGTGAGTGACGCCCCGTTCAACGCCAGCACGACGCGCCGGCCGGCGAGCGTCGCCAGCACTGGCGAAGAGTAACTGGCCCGGTCGGTGCCGCTGCGCCAGAGTGGTTCGCCGGTGGTTCGCCGGAAGGCCAGCAGCGTCGGCCCCGGGGTGTTGCCACCGGTCACGACCACGGTTTCGTCGAAGACCAGCGGCGAAGCGCTCAGGCCCCATTCGAGGTTGTCGAGTTTGTTTTCCTTCAGGACCTCGCGCGACCACACGCGCTCGCCCGTCGCCGCATCGAGGCAATCGAGGATTCCGGTCGCCCCATACGTGAATACCTGCCCGCGATCCACCGTCGGTGTCGCGCGCGGACCTTCGCCGCCCTGCCATTGGTAGAATCGCACCGCGCAGGCGTGCGACCAAAGTAGTTTTCCGGTCAGCAGATCGTAGCAGGTGACCGCCTCGCTGTCGCCGCGTTGCTCCTGGGTGTAGGCCCGGCCGCCGACCACGACGAAGGCGGACCAGCCCCCGCCAATCGGCTGGCGCCACAGCTGCTTGGGCGGCGTGGAAGTCCAATCCCGGCCGAGCTTCGCGCCCGTGACGATCCCGTCTCGGTTCGGGCCGAAGAACTGCGGGATGTCGGGAATGTCCGAAGTGCGGCTGATGGTGGTGGCCGTCGGCGGCAACCTGGCGAGTTGCGGAGCGCGGGTTTGCGTCCATTTCCATGCCAGTCGAGGCAGACTGGTGGAATTGACCGTCCCGGTCACGCGCACCAATTGCGAAAAGCCCAGGGCGACGAACCCAATTGCGGTGAGCACCAGCAGCCGCCGCCGCCACGGGTAGCGGCTGAGAAAGGAAAACCAAACCAATACCAACACGAGGCCCAGCGCGAAAATGCCGGCCGTGAGCCAGGCCTTGAAATTACGTTCCAGGTCCGACTGGAGGTGAACTCCGGCCAGCGCGACGATGACCAGAAAGGCCGTGAGCGCCAGGAACCAGAGACGGCGGCTTTTCGAGGATTCGGCGGAGTTGGACGGTGGAAAGTTCATGGTTAAAAGGTTGCCGGACGTTGGAGCGACGCTGCAAGAAGCGAAAGGAGTCTGGTGGGCCCGGGGTCAAAGACCCGATATCCCCGCCAGGTCAAATCAGACGCCGCCGCGGCTTTCACGCCGCTCCGTCGGGGGGCAGCCCAGGCGCGCGCCGCAGCCTCAGACATCCTGACCTGCACCTGAAGCGAAGAGGTGGAGAGAGGAACGAAAAAGAGACCTGAACCTGAGTTGGGCCGGTCCGGGATTGAAGGCGGGAACCAGCCGTGGCAAGGGAGACGAATGCCGCAAATTCAA
>SXGT01502287.1_pt1 | contig 19472 bp, 9 predicted proteins | sample 3176221 | NCBI WGS metagenome assembly SXGT01 (sample SAMN11356862, study PRJNA531348) | freshwater metagenome | isolation source: freshwater sample F1-120 | place: China: Fuxian Lake, Yuxi | collected 2017-12-25
GCCGCCCAGCCCGCGCCGACGACGCCCATGGCGGCGACGCCAGCGCCGACGCCTGCGCCAACGCCCACCTCGACGCGACCAGCTTCGCCGCTGCGGGCCAACCTCCGCGACGTCGCCATCGGCTTCGAGGATACGACCGGCGTAAAGATCGCCGGCGTGCTGCTGCGCCCGCGTAAAGGCGAGAGCAGCCTACGGGCGCCAGCGACGCCGCTGCCTGTGGCTGCAGGCCGCTTGCTGTTGGCGCCGGTGTTGCAGGCGCAGGGCGTGCCGCAAGACGCTGCTGAGGCGGCGATCGCGTTGATGGACCGGGACGGCCGCGTCATCGCTCGGACGCCGCTGCCGGTGCCAGTGCCGGACACCTTCGCCTACACGCCGCCTGCCGAGCTGCGCCTTGGCCCTGGCAAGATCGGTGTCGCCATCGAGGTGTTGATGGCGAGCGGCGACGGGCACCTCGACGGCTGGCGCAGCGCGCCGGTCACGCTGACGCTGATCGACGACGGCGCCGAGCTGTTGCCCGAGGGCGCGCCCGACAAGGTGGTGCGCGCCGATCTCTTCGCCGACGATGGCGCCCTCAATGAGTCTCTGCAGGATTGGCTTGGCCGACAGGTGCCGAAGTTCCAGGGCGACGACCTGTTGGTGGTCAGCCTGCACAGCGGTGGCACAGCGGCCTTGGGCCGGACCCGCGGCGCGGCGCCTCGGGTGCGCGAGGTGCTGCTGCAGGCCGGCCTGAGCGCTGATCGCGTGCTGGTGTTGAGCCTCGGCGCCAGCACCCCCGACGCCGATCCTGAGGGCTGGCGGCTCGGTCGCGACCGGGTCGAGATCCGCCGCCGGGTCAAGCGCGCCGGCGGTGAAGTCAGCGCCAAGGGCTTCGCTGTGGCGCAGGGGCTTTGGATCGATGGCCAGGCCGTGATTGGCACCGACACCAACGAGGCGCCGACGCGGGCGCGGGTGCGCATCGGCGCGCCGACGCTGGTCGAGCTGCAGATGGAAGACGGCAAAGGCGCCCTCTGGAAGCGCGTCTTCCCGACGCCACCTGGAGCCGCGGGCACCGCCGCGACGCCGACGCCGGCCGCCGAAGATCGGCAGAGCCCGTCGTATCGCCTCGGCGAGCAAGTGCTCGACGCCCTGCGCAAAGAGCTCGACGCTGGTAGGGCGACGACGTCGGTCAAGCCTGGCGACAAGGCGGCCGGCCAGGCCGATTCTCCGTTGGGAGCGCCCGCTACGGTCGCGGCTGGCAGCCCCGACAAGACCGCCACCGACAAGACCGCCGCTGCCGCAGGCGCTGACGGTCAAGCCACACCGCCCCAAGGCGCGACGGCGTCGCGAGAGGTGCCCCTGGCAGAGGCTGGCGATGTCGGCGCCGCCGCGCTCCAGCTGCGCCTGCCAGTCGACGGCGCCATCCTTGGCGCCGAGCGCTTGGCCGTGGCGGGTCGCTGCCGCCCAGGCGATACCGTGCGCATCAACGGCGCCGAGGCGCTGGTGGGCAGCGATGGGCGCTTCTCGCGCCTCGTTGATCTCGCCCCCGGGCCGCAGCAGGTGACCGTGCAGGTCCGCGATGCGGCCGGCAACGAGGCCAGCGTCGTCCGCAGCTACGTCGTCCGCGACCGCGCGTACTTCCTCATGGCCGTCGCCGAGGGCGCCGTCGGCCAGGTCGGCGCCCAGGTCCAGGGCATGAGCGACAGGACACGAATCGAGGCTGGCGGCGTGCTGCTCCACGGTCGCGGCGCGGTCTACCTCAAGGGACGAATCAAGGGCGATGTCCTCGGCTTCCAGACCGTGCGCTACACCGCCCACCTCGACACTGCGCGCAACGGCAACCTCCAGCAGTTTCAGGCCAACCTCTTCGATCCCGATCGCTACTACCCGATCTACGGCGACGCCAGCGTCGATGTGCAAGACGCCCAGGCCCGCGGCCCGCTCTACGTGCTGATCGAGGCCGATCGCAGCAAGGCGACCTTTGGCAATTTCCGCACCGGCGTCGATGGCTGGGAGCTCGTGCGCTACGACCGCACCATGTACGGCGGTCAGCTCGACCTGCAGCGCGTCTTCGCCGGCGACCTCGACACCCGCGCCAAGCTCTTCGCCGCTCAGGAGGACCGCACCCTCGCCCGCCGCACCGACATGCTACGCGGCACCGGCGGCTCGCTGTTCTACCTGTCGGGCCGCGACGTCCTCGAGGGCAGCGATCGGGTCTGGATCGTCGTCCGCGACCGCGACAACGGCATGGAGCTCGGGCGCTTTGCGATGAACCGCAACGTCGACTACGTGCCGGACTACCGCGAGGGTCGCTTGCTCTTCAAGTCGCCGGTGAACAGCGCCGTCGACGCCTTCTTCGCCATCGGCCAGAACGGCATGGCGGGCCAGCACCTGCACTGGAACGGCCACCCCGTGTTCGTGCTCGCCACCTACGAGTCGCGCGCCATCGACGGCGTCGGCGGCGCCAACGTCGGCGCCGTGGTCGAAGAGCGCGTCTTCGGCGGCAAGCTGCGCGTGGGCGCCGGCTACGTCCATGAGGCGCGCGACGGCGAGGGCAGCGCGGCGTACCAGCTGGCGGGCGGCCACGTCGAAGCGCGGCTTGGCGCGGCGAGCCGGGCGCGCGCGGAGGTCGCGTGGTCACGGTCACGCGACAGCTTGGTCTCGGTCAGCGACGACGGCGGCCTGACCTTTGGCCAACAGCGCGACGCCGGAAGCCGCGCCACAGCCAGTGAGGTCTCGGGCCTAGCGCTGTCCTTGGTCGTCGACGCCGACCTCGCTGACCTCGCCAAGGCGGTCGGCGTCGAGGTCGGCAAGAGCGACCTCAACGGCGCTGGCGCCGGCTTTGACGGCCAAGATCCCGCCCGCAAGGCCGTCGATCCACAGGCCAGCGCGGCGACCCAGGGCGCTGCGGGCGGCGCCGGCCACCTGCGCGCCCACTACCGCTGGGTGCAGCAGGGCTTCCACAGCAACGGCGTCCTCACCGAGCAGGGCCAGCAGAAGATCGGCCTCGACGCCCGCTTCGCGATTCACCGCGACAACGCGCTGTCGCTGCGCTACGACGGCATCCTCACCGGCGCCCGCCCTGACGCCTACGCCGGACTTGGCCTCGGCAACCAGAGCGGGCTGCAGGCCCAGTGGGGCGCCGGCAGCACCGCCACCGCCGGCAGCTTCACGCCGCTCGGCCGCCACATGGTGACGCTGCAGGATCTGCACCGCCTGTCGCCGCAGTGGAACCTCTTGTCATCGCTTGCCTATGCTGGGGCGGACACTAGCGACGGCGGTCTGCGCCACAGCGTCACGTTCGCCGAGGGCGCGGCCTACCGCTTCAGCGATCGCCTGACGCTGCGCGGCGAGCAACAGCTGATCTTGGGCGGCGACCCGAGCCAGCTGCAGACCCGAGCGCTCGACCAGCTGCAGAGCGTCGTCGGCCTCGAGTGGCGCATCTTCGATGGCCTCAGCCTCACCATCGCCGAGCGCCTAGGCTGGGGCGGCCAGAACGCGACGATGGCCGGCCTGCGCACCGCCATCGGCAAGGACACCAGCCTCTACGTGCAGCAGCGCCTGGAGGACAGCTACCAGACCGGGCGGCCGCTGTCGGCGACGGTGATCGGCGCCGAGCAGCGCTACGGCGAGGGCGGCCGCGCCTTTGGCGAGTACCAGGTCGACGCCCTCAACGCCGGCAGGATGAACCGGGCGATCCTCGGCCTCGGCAAGCGCTTCGTGCTCGCCCCGGGCCTGCACGTCGACGCCAGCTACGAGCGCGCCCAGACCTTCAGCGGCCCGACCGGCGCCACCAGCCGCGACGCGTTCTCCATCGGCGGCGAGTGGCTGCGCGCCAAGCACTGGAAGCTCTCGTCGCGGCAAGAGGCGCGGGTGGACCAAGGCGACGCGGCCCTTGGCGGCGTCCGCAAGCTGCAGCTCGTCAGCCTCAACGCGGTGGAGGTTCAGGCCACGCGCGCCTTGTCGCTCTTCGGCCGCGGCAACCTGATGCGGACCACCGACCAGTCCAGGGACGAGGTCGAGGCCGAGACCCTGCAGGGCACGATCGGCTGGGCCTACCGCTCGCCGGACAACGACTGGTTCCAGCTCATCGGTCGCTACAGCCACCTGCGCGAGCAGCGGCCCGCTGCCATCGACCTCGGCCTCTCGGAGCGCTCGCGCAAGCACATCTTCGCCATCGAGCCGATCATCGAGACGCCGTGGGGCTTCCAGTGGGCCCACAAGCTCGCCTTCCGCCGCGCCGACGAGACGCTCGCCGACGGCCCTGCGCTGCAGAGCGACACATGGCTCGGCATCAGCCGCCTCGGCTATCACCTGTCGAGCCGCATCGACGCCGCTGTGGAGTACCGCCTGCTTGTCACCACCGCCAGCCGGGCCCTCGAGCACGGCGCGCTGGTCGAGGCGGCCTGGATCTTCGCCAAGACGCTGCGCCTCGGCGCCGGCTGGAACTTCACGCGGTTCCAGGAGAACCTGCAGGGCGACTTCGTGCGCGACGAGGGCGGCTTCTTCTTGCGGGTGCTCGGCATGTACTAGGCCGGGGCGCTGGTGGGGCGTGTCGTAGTTGCTGGTGGCAGGCCCGCGCTGTCAGGCCGCTCCAGCCAGCAGGACCGGAGCGGCGGTTTTGGGCGCGCTCACGCGTGCGCCGAGCGACCAGCGCCCACCGACCTGCGCCGACGAGCGGCGACTACCTCACCGCAGCCAAGTCCGGCGGTGGCCGATCGGGCCACGGCGGCACCGTTGACGGCGATCGCCCTGGCTGGCAGCGTAGAGTCGCAACTCGACGGGTTCACAGAGGTCTCTGCGCTGCACTGGCCCAAAGGCCCGCCGGAGCGGCCTCGTCGATCGGCGACCCAAGGGGGGCAGCGCGTGGACCTGAGTCACCTCCGTCAATTCGTCACCATCGTCGACGCTGGCTCGGTGCAAGCGGCGGCGCGCCAGCTCGGCGTGTCGCGGTCGGTGCTGCGGCGCGGCCTCGATGAGCTGGAGCGTGCGAGCGGCGCCCGCCTCCTGCACCGCGACCCCTCCGGAGTGCGTCTCACCGCTGCTGGCGCCGTCGCGCTGGAGCGCGGACGGCCCCTGGTCGAGTCGGGCCACGCCTGGATGCGCGAGGTGCGGTCGGCGGAGCGCGAGCCTCGCGGCCTCATTCGGGTCATCTTGCCTGTGGGTATGCCGCAGGCGCTGGCCGTCGACACCTTGCTCGCAGGCCGCGAGGCTCTGCCCCACCAGGAGATCGTGTTGCGGCACTCCGAAGACCCGCTGAGTGACCTCAAGCTGCCCTTCGAGCTGATGCTGCACGAGGGCCCGCCCCCGACCGCAACCACTGGTTTTCGCGCGTGCTCACGCACATCAGCGTGCGCCCGGTGGCGTCGGCTGGCTACCTCGCGCGCCGCGGCGTCCCGACCTCAGTGGCGGAGCTGTCCGAACACGACATTTTGGGCTGGCGACGGCTAGGCCTGCCGGCTGAAACTTGGCAGCTGCGGTCTGGCGGTACCGTCGAGGTCAAGCCGTGGTTCTCGTCGTCAGATCCGCAGCTGCTCGCCGGGCTGGCGGCGCAGGGCGGCGGCATCTTTCTGGCGCCGGCGCTGCCGTTCTTTCGTGAGCAGCCGGAGAACGCACTGGTCGAGGTGCTGGACGACCTGGTGGGGGCCGAGTTCGCCTTCCGCGCCACCACGCCGTTCCCTGCCCGCGCCGACCCGCGGACGCGAGACACGGTGGCGCTGATCATGGCCCAGCTGGAGGCGATCGCTGAGGACTGAGCGGGAGGCGGCGCCGCGACCACCGGTGGGCCGCCGTCAAAAGGGGCCACGGCACGGTCCCGAGCGGTGCGCTGGCGGCGGCCGGGCCGGGCAGCTGGCGACGCCGGCCCGACGGTGCCAGCGCGACCCTGGGAGGTTGTGGCCCGATGCTGCGCCGCCGATGTGTCGCCGCTGCGCCGTCCATGTGCCGTCAAAGCGCCGTGGGCTGCCCAGTGTTGACGCGCCGCCCGACGCCGACGATGATCCTGGCCCCGGCGCGAGTCGGTCGGCGGAGGCGACAATGGCGCAGCAGAGCAATCCACAGACGGCGCGACGTTCCCTTGGCGCCGCCATCGCCGTCGGCGCGCTCGGCGCCGCAGCGTGGCTCAGCCCGCTGACGGCCTGTGAGACGCAACAGGCCTACGCCGCCTGCGCCTTGGACCCCGAGGTTACCGACAAGGGCGTCTGCGACGGCAAGGGCAGCTCCACCTCGGGCAAGACCAGCTGCCGCGTGATCAAGCACCCGCATTGCGCAGAGGGCGTCTGCCTGTCCTACTTCGGCACCGAGAGCGTCTGCACTGAGAACTGCGTCAGCGACGGCGATTGCGCCGGCGGCGGCTTCTGCTGGCAGTACGCCGAGGGCGAGAAGTACTGCGTACCGAGCGATCGTAAGCTCTGACAGGCAGTTAGCGACGCGCTCTGCCGAAGCGCTCCGAGTTATCCGCCTCCGCCACCGCGTTGCCGCGCCTTTCGGTCGCTGCCGGCCTGCGCCGCGCCAGATCGAGCGGCGGCGTCGTGCCAAAGCGACCGCGTGACGCGGGCGCAACCATTGCGCGCTTCGAGCATCGGAATACTGTGCCGGGCGTGCGCGTTGTGCGCCGACCGGCCGCTGGCCGGCACCGCCGCCGGGGGAGGGCGCGATGGCAGGCGAAGGCCACCGAAATTCACGCAGCCGCTGCCGGCAGTTCGGCGTCTTGGCCGTGCTGCTGTGCGGCCTCGCTTTGGCGTTGACTCTGCCTGACTCGGAGTCGCGCGCCGCCCCACGCAGCGGCGGAGGACGGTCGACGGCCAGCCGCGAGCCCGCCGGCGTGCCTGTGCCCGAGAAGCTATGGAGCGAGACGCAGCCCGCCGACACCGGCCTCAACGTCGATACGCCGGTCACGATGGGCGCCTTCTCCAAACTGGCGAAGGTCGTGTCGCCGAGCGTCGTCAACGTCGCCGTCACCCGCCTGCGCCGCGACGCCCTGCCTTCACCGGACAGCACTGGAACTCCGGTCCAGACCGGCGCCGGCACCGGCTTCTTCATCCATGAAGACGGCTGGATATTGACCAATCACCACGTCGTCGAGGACGCCGCGCGCATCACGATCCGCACTGCCGACGACCGCACCTTTGAGGCCATCGTCGCCGGCGCCGACCCGGCGACAGACCTCGCCTTGCTGCGCACCTCAAGCGGCGGCCCATTCCCCATCGTGCCGCTCGGCGACTCTGACGCGCTCGAGATCGGCGAGTGGGTGGTGGCCATCGGCAACCCTTACGGCCTCGGTCACACGGTGACGGCGGGCATCGTCTCCGCCAAGGGGCGCTCGACGGTGCAGCCGGGCCAGACGCGCTACGCCAGCTACATTCAGACCGACGCCAGCATCAACCCCGGCAACTCCGGCGGCCCGCTGGTCAACATCCACGGCCAGGTCGTCGGCATCAACGCTGCGGTCCACGGCAAGGCCCAGGGCATCGGCTTCGCCATCCCAGCCGCCATGGCCAAGAAGCTGGCGCCGCAGCTGGCGCGGGGACGCATCGAGCGGTCCTGGCTCGGCATCTCGGTGGGCGAGGTGACGCCGCAGGTGGCGCGCGCGCTGCGCCTGGACCGGGCCGTCGGTGCCCTGGTGCGCGAGGTGGTGGCCGGCGGCCCTGCCGACCGCGCCGGGCTGCGGGCGGGCGACGTCATCTTGCGCTTTGGCGAGCACGAGATCCGCAACGCCAATGATCTGCCGTGGCTGGCGGCGTCCTCCGGCAGCGGCAGCAAGATCCAGCTCGACGCCGTGCGCGAGGGCCAAGCGATGACCGTGACGGTGACGCTGGTGCCGATGCCTCGGCAATTCGGCGGCACAGCGGCGCAGCCGGGCGCAGCGCCAGCCCCCGCGCCAGCGGAGCCGGCCTCAGCCGACGTCGAGGTGCCCGGGCTCGGCTTGCGAGTGACGTCGGTGACGCCTGAGCTGCGCCAGCGCTATGGCCTTTCGCCGACCAGCGGCGCCCTGGTGGTGCACGTCGACGCTGGCGGTCCGGCCGATCTCGCCGGATTGCGCGTCGGCGACGTCGTGTTGCAGGTGGAGCGGCGGGCGATCCGCGCTGCGGCCGAGCTGCGCGCAGCGTCGGACTGGTTCCCTGACGCCGAGCTGGTGCCCCTCACCATCGCTCGCGGCCGCCAAGCGCTCTTTGTTACGCCGAAAAAGGGCCGCTGAGCGCATCACCGGGTGCCAAGCCTTGGCCTAGCGGCACGCCGTCGTGCTGATGCCAGGGAGGCGACTGGAGCTCGTCCGCGTGGCAGATCCGATCGACGCCGACCGCCCACAGGCCATCGTTCGCCTCCTGCCGCGCCGCTGAGGCCTCGGCTTCGAGGTGAGCACGCGGCAGCGCCAGGGCCGCGATCTGCCCGCGCAGAGGCGCCAGCACGGACGTCAGCGGTGAGGCGGCGTCGATTGGGATCACCGGCAGCCAGCGTGCGCCTGGCCCGAGCTCGCCAGCCACCAAGAGGCGCCGAGCCGTGCCATGCGTACCCGTCGCCCAGGACGCGCCTGCGTCCGCGGCCGCGTCGGCCTCGCAGAGCAACCCGGTTCCGATCACGGCGGCGAGGCGGGCCTCCTCAATGGCGACTCGGCGCGCCGCCAGCAGGTCGGGCGCCAGGGCGCCCGCCGGCAGGGCCTGCGCGACGTCTGGCGCCAATACGGCCAAGCGCGCCGCCAAGGTCGCAGCATGCTGCGCTGAGCCGCGGACCAGGAGCGCTCGCAGCGAGAGGCAGCCACGGCCATCGGCGAGCAGCGCCGCTCGCCACAGGGCGCGCAGCTCGGCGTCGCTGACCCCGCCCGCGGCGCCGCGCTCGACTGCAGCGCCATCGACGAGGCCGAGTGAGACCTTGTGGCCGTGGCCGCGCACCGGGCCGACATAGCCGAGCCGTCGCAGCAGCGCGGTCACCGCCTGTACCGCGGCGTCGCCGCCGAAGACCACCGCGGCGTCGCAGCCATCGACGAGGTTGGCCCATGCAGCTAGGTCGAGGCGGTCGCCTTGGCAGATCGCCACCCTCGCCGCCAGCGCTGGCGCCGCCTCACTGAGCCAGCGGCGAAACACCGCAGGCCCTTCGCGATCACCCGAGCCAGGGCGGACGCGCACCTCAGCGCCGAGCGCCAGGAGCTCCGCCATCGCGGTCCAACAGGCCATCGGCAGGTTGCCGGGCGCGATCAAGGCGACTCGACGCGGCAAGAGGCGCCCCGCCGTCCGCAACCGCTCGACAGCGCTCCGCATTGCGCCGAGATCGAAGCCGCGAGGCCAGGCCGCGATCAGCGCCTCCAGGCTCGACTCCGCGATGCCGGTGCTGGCGGTGAGGGCTCGGGCGGCCCTGGTGCGGAGCGCGACGTCGCCAGCCACCGCGCTCGCCAACGCCGCGAGGCCCGCTGTCACCTCGTCTTGCAGCGCTGCTTGGGATCGGTCCATGGCGCTGAGGCTGCCGCTGGCAACGCCAGAGGACAAGGCCCTTGCGCCGGCGGTCGGACCCGTGTAGAAGGCCGGTCCCGACGCGCGGTGGGTCTGCCCTGCCGCGCCCGGACTCAGCCGCGGCCCAGCGCCCCGACTGAAGCGCCCCCCTCACGGAGCGCACCGCCGCCAGGGCCACACCTCGGCGGCCAACTTGACAACCGACGTCGCGGTTCGGCCGCCAAACTACCGAAGGGGGAGTGGCCGAGTGGTTGAAGGCAGCGGTCTTGAAAACCGTCGAGGCGAGAGCCTCCGAGGGTTCGAATCCCTCCGCCTCCGCCGAAGGCGCCTGTGCGCCTGCGGGGCTTTCGGGCAATGAAGGAGAGCGGATTCGCAACGCAATGGCACCCGCGGCCATTGCGACGGGGTGGTGGCCGAGTGGCTGAAGGCGCGCCCCTGCTAAGGGCGTGTACTCCAAAAGGGTACCGAGGGTTCAAATCCCTCCCACTCCGCCGATTCGCTGCCAGGTCCAGTCCACTTCTGCCGCGCCCATCCCACGGTCCCGCGTTCTGACGCGCGCCCCGGGGGCATTGGCGTGTGCATCCCTCTGGGCTCATAGCTCAATTGGATAGAGCATCGGTCTACGGAACCGAAGGTTGCAGGTTCGAGCCCTGCTGAGCCCGCCCAAGCAATTGGCCTGCCGCGACGTTTTCGACGGCACCCCGCGCCACGACTGGCCCGGGGTGCTGACGTTTTTGGCGCCCGGGAGCGCGTGGCGGCCGGGCTTTGGAGCGCAGCGCCGGTGCGGGCGATCAGCGACGAACGATGGATGGACCTCGCGCTCGCCGCCGCCGCCCGTGCGGGCCACGCCGGTGACGTGCCGATTGGCGCTGTCTTGGTCCACGAAGATGAAGTCCTCGCCATCTCCGGCAACCGCCGCGAGCAAGACAGCGACCCGACCGGCCACGCCGAGGTCCTGGTGCTGCGCGAAGGCGGCCGCAAGCTAGGCAGCTGGCGCCTGCAGGACTGCACGCTCTACGTCACCCTGGAGCCTTGTCCGATGTGCATGGGCGCCGCGGTCAACGCCCGCGTCGGCCGCTTGGTTTTTGCCACCCGCGATCCGAAAGCCGGCGCCGCCGTCAGCTGCTACCAGCTGGGCACCGACGAGCAACTGAACCACCGCTTGGTGATCACCGAGGGTGTGCGGGCGCATGCCGCCAGCGCGATGCTGTCACGCTTTTTCGCCAGCCTCCGCGTAGGCGGTCGCGACATCGCTTGGCAGCCCAGCGAGGGCGCCGACCTCGACCTTGGCGCCGCCGCGCCGTCACTGGAGCGGTCGCCCTTGGTCGCGCTCCACGTCAGCGCCGACCACCGCCAAGAATGAAGCGCGGCGCCAGCTCGCCGCCAGCGCACCAGCTGGCGGCGTGACGGCGGCGCGAGAGATGGCCCAACAGGCGCGGGGACTGCGACCGCGCGGTCGCTCGGGCTGAATTCGCCGCGTCACCTGCCGCGCTTGCCCTGACTACCTCGCCTACCTCGCCTGCCTCGACGGGCCAAAGCCGGACGCCAGTCATTCGGCCGGCATCGAGGGCGCCACCCCCGCCGCGCGGGATGCCGGTGGGGGCGCCGTTGCGAGCGCCGCCGGCCGGCGTCGAGTCCGAGGAGCCGCTGGGCCCGCGAGCGGCTGCGGCGACTCGACTTTCAGGGCGCCGCTGAGGCCGCTGCCGCTGAGCGAGCGACGGTGTTGCATGTCGGCGAACCGCTGATCCAAGGCTTCGACGTCGCGCCGGCAGACAGCCAGATCGGCGCCCTCCGCGGCGTCGCAGCGGCCACGGCGCACGTCAACGCCGGCAAGCCTGGGACCTCGATCGACGTCGCCCCGCTCGCTTGTCGCCGCCGGCGCGAGGTGGCGCGGCCGCAGCGCCAAGTGCTGCACGTCTTTGCAGACAACAAACCGCGGGGAGCGGGCGCGGCCTCGCCTTGCGGCGCAGGCGCAGTGGTTGATCTGCGCACCGAAAGCGGGCCGATGACCCGCGACGCCAACGCCGACTTCGACCGGCTGTCTGGCCACCTCAGCCTGCTGCGTCACAAGAGCCCGCCGCCCTTCGCATCGCGCGGCGCGCTGGCGCGGGCTGGATCGACCCGCACGCCGCGTTCGTCAACGCCGGAGGTGGCTCTGCCTCTGGGGCTTTTCGCAGTGAGCGGCCGGACGACATCCATTGGACGGTGGAGGGTCACCACCGCGTCGTGGGCCTCGTCGCCGCCGCGCTGGTCGGCGACGCTCGCTAGACCGAGAGATCCATCGTTGGTTCCGGCTACCCCAAGGCGATCTATCACGCGGCGTCAGCATCCGGCGGGTTGTGCGGGATCTGCCATCCGTCAGCAGCCCGGATCGGACGGCGGGCTGGCCGCACGAGGCCAGTGGTCGCCGCGACGCCGGCAGGCCGACCGACCGCGACGTTGCGCCAAAGCTGAGCCCGTGCCGCTGACAAGCACCGACGGGGACGCTAGACTTCCAACGCCGATGTCGGCGCCGACGCCCTCAAGGAGATTCTATGCGCTCGCTCCCCACTTCGCCTGCCGCCCTCACTCGAGTCGCTAGCGCAGCGCTGATGCTCATAGCGCTCGCCGCCTGCCAGGGGGAAGACGTCGCCGTCGTCGGGCTCGACGCCGGGAGCGGCGGGGCTGCAGATGGCGGAAGCGGAGATGGGCTCGCGGGCGACAGCGCCAAGCTCGACACCGCCGGCAGCGACGCCACGATCGCCGACACCACGACGGCCGACCAGGTGGATGGCGACGGCGCGACCGACGCCGAGCCGGGAGCCGACGCCCTGGACGCCAGCGCCGACGCCGAGCCCTCGGACGGCGGCGATCCCGAGCTGCCGCCCCAAGACGTCGAGGATGGCGGCGCCGACGATGCCCAGGCCGACGGCGCAGGCAGCGACGACGGCGCTGGCGAGGACAGTGCGGACGCCAAAGCCGATGGCGAGCAGGACGCCGGCCCGAGCGACGGCGCTGACGATGGCGGCGATGACAGCGACGGCGGCCCGAGCGACGCCGGCCCGAGCGACAGCGGCGACGATGGCGGCGACGGCGGCTCCAACGACAGCGACAGCGGCGGCGATAGCGCCGACGCAGGCCCGGTCTGCCCGGGTGGCATCGGCTGCGTCTGCGCCCAAGACGCCGACTGCGCCCTGGCCCTCTGCCTGAGCGGCCTCTGCGCCGACCCCTGCGCCCAGAACCCCAAGCAGGCGGAGGTCGCCTGCAACGCCTTGGACGACAACTGCGACGGCAAGACCGACGAGGCCGTCTGCCCAGGCGCCGACGCCTGCACCGACGCGCTCTGCGTCGCAGACACGGTCTGCGAGTGGAAGCCGAAGCCCGCGTGCAACGACGACAACCCATGCACCACCGACAGCTGCGACCCGCTGATCGGCTGCGTCGCCCAGCCAGCGGCCGGCACCTGCAGCGACGGCGATCCCTGCACCACCAGCGACGCCTGCAAGGACGGCGGCTGCAAGGGCGCTCCCCTCGACTGCGACGACAAGAACCCCTGCACCGTCGACGCCTGCGCCGGCGCCAGCGGCTGCAGCGCCACGCCCGCCGAGGGCGCCTGCGACGACGGCGACCCCTGCACCGCGGGCGACGTCTGCCTCGCTGGCGCCTGCCAGGGCAAGTCGGCGGCGAACTGCGACGATGGCAACCCCTGCACCAGCGAGGATTGCGCCCCCGGCGCCGGCTGCAAGGCGACGCCGACGACCCAGCCCTGCAGCGACGGCTCGGTCTGCACCCTCGGTGACGCGTGCAAAGACGGCGCCTGCGTCCCCGGCAAGGCGCAGCCCTGCGACGACGGCGAGCCCTGCACGACGGACGCCTGCGACCCGCAGAAAGGCTGCGTCCAGACCGCCGCCACGGCGCCCTGCGACGACGGCAGCGCCTGCACCGACGGCGACGCCTGCCAAGATGGCAAATGCCTCCCCGGCAAGGCCAAGGTCTGCGACGACGGCAACCCCTGCTCCCTCGACAGCTGCCAGCCGAGCCTGGGTTGCAGCGCCAAGTCGATCGACGGCGCCTGCGACGACGGAAACGCTTGCACCAGCGGCGACGCCTGCACGGACGGCGTCTGCCAGCCCGGGGCCGCCGCGCTCTGCGACGACGCTAACCCTTGCACGACCGACAGCTGCGAGCCCAAGGCGGGCTGCGTCAAGGCCCCCGCCGCTGGCGCTTGCGACGACGGCGACGCCTGCACCGAGGGCGACGCCTGCAAGGACGGCGGCTGCGCCCCCGGCAAGCCCAAGGCCTGCAACGACGGCAATTCCTGCACCGCGGACGCCTGCGACGCCAAGCTCGGCTGCACCACGACGCCGCTGACCAAGCCCGACGGTTCGCCGCTGCCCTGCAACGACGGCAACGTCTGCACCCACAGCGAGGCCTGCAAGGCCGGCACGTGCAGCGACGGTCAGGTCAACCCGTGCGCCGACAACAACTCGTGCACCACCGACTCCTGCACCCCAGGCAAGGGGTGTAGCCAGGTGCCCAACACGTTGCCGTGCGACGACGGTGACGTCTGCTCGACCTCCGATGCCTGCAGCGGCGGCAAGTGCGCGCCGGGCGCCAAAAAGGACTGCGATGACGCCAACCCTTGCACCAATGACGCCTGCCAGAGCAAGACCGGCTGCACCTACACCGCCACCACCGATGCGTGCGACGACGGCGAGCCATGCACAACCGGCGACACCTGCAAGGACGGCCTCTGCAGCCCAGGCAAGCCGCCAGCCTGCGATGACGGCAACCCGTGCACCAGCGAGGACTGTTCGCCGGGCGCCGGCTGCAAGGCGACCCCCAACGACAGCCCCTGCACCGACAACGATCTCTGCTCCCAGGGCGATGCCTGCAAGGACAGCAAGTGCCAGCCGGGCGCCGCGGTCACTTGCGACGACGGCAACCCGTGCACTAAGGACGCCTGCGACAGCAAGCTCGGCTGCAGCCACGCCGCCGTCAGCGGCCCGTGCGACGACGGCAACGCCTGCACGACGCCCGATAGCTGCGCTGGCGGCCTCTGCAAGAGCGGCGGGCCCAAGACCTGCAGCGATGGCAACGGCTGCACCGCCGACTTCTGCGACCCGAAGACAGGCTGCACCGCCAGCGCCAACACCGATCCGTGCGACGACGGTGACGCCTGCAGCCAGGGCGACGCCTGCAAGGGCGGCAGCTGCCAGCCCGGCCCCAGCGTCACCTGCAACGACGGCAACGCCTGCACCAAGGACGCCTGCGAGCCGAAGTCGGGCTGCACGTTCACCCCGACGGCGGGCAGTCCCTGCGACGACGGCAACGCCTGCACGGTCAAAGACGCCTGCCAAGGCGCCATCTGCGCGCCGGGCGCCGCCCAGGCCTGCAATGACGGCAACCCCTGCACCTTCGACGTCTGCGACCCGCAGAAGGGCTGCGTCGCCTTCGACGCCGCGCTGCCCTGCGATGACGGCAGCGTCTGCACCGTCGGCGACTCCTGCGGCGGCGGCAAGTGCGTCTCGGGCACCAAGGTCAGCTGCGTAGACAACAACCCTTGCACGGCGGACGCTTGCGACGCCAAGACCGGCTGCGGTCACGCGCCGCAAGACGGCGCCTGCAGCGACGGCAACGCCTGCACCACCGGCGACGTCTGCAGCGGCGGCGCCTGCAAGCCGACGGGCCAGTTGATCTGCAACGACAACGACATCTGCACGCTCGACGCCTGCGACCCGAAGCAGGGCTGCACCAGCACGCCGACCAGCGCCAGCTGCAACGACGGCGACGCCTGCACCGTCAATGACGCCTGCAAGGGCGGCGCCTGCGTCGGCGGCGGCGCCAAGAGCTGCGACGACGGCAACAGCTGCACCGACGAGCTCTGCGACCCGAAGGTGGGCTGCCAGGCCAAGGCCAACAGCGCGCCCTGCGACGATGGCAACGTCTGCACGACCAGCGACGCCTGCGGCGGCGGCTTCTGCAAGGCGGGCGGCTCGAAGGTCTGCGACGACGACAACGCCTGCACCAGCGACGGCTGCAACGTGACGTCTGGCTGCACCGCCACCGCCAACAGCGCGCCCTGCAGCGACGGCAACGCCTGCACGGTCAACGACGCCTGCAAGGGCGGCAGCTGCCAGCCCGGCACGGCGCTGAAGTGCGACGACGGCAACGCCTGCACCAGCGACGCCTGCGACAAGTCCGGCGGCTGCGTCGCCGTCGCCAACAGCGCCCCCTGCGACGACGGCAACGCCTGCACACAGAAGGACGCCTGCAGCCAGACCGTCTGCAAGGGCCAGAGCGTGGTCTGCGACGACGGGCTGCTCTGCACCGAGGACTACTGCGACCAGGCCAAGGGCTGCCAGACCAGCGCCAACGCCAAGCTGTGCGACGACGGCGACGCCTGCACCAAGAACGACGCCTGCAGCGGCGGCACCTGCGGCGGCGCCAAGGTCTCCTGCGACGACGACAACCCCTGCACGGCCGACAGCTGCGACGTCAGCAAGGGCTGCGCCTCGACGAACGTCGCTGACGACACCGACTGCGGCGACGTCGGTGTCTGTCTACAGGGCGCCTGCTCGCCGGGAGCCGACATCACGCCGGCGATCTCCTGCGCTCAGGTGTTGTTCGCCTGGCCGGCAGCGCCGAGCGGCAGCTACTGGCTCGACCCCGATGGCGCCAAGGGCGCCGGTGGCAAGTACCAGGTCAAGTGCGACATGACGACCAGCGGCGGCGGCTGGCTTGTCATCGATAACGCCATGGCTTTCAAGCTCTTGACGCTTGAGAACCTCTACCCAGGCGGCAAGTGCGAGCTGACGCAGACCTGGTGGCGCAGCTGGGATGGTTTCGCCGGCGCTAGCATGGACACCCACTTCTGCCTCGGCAAGACTGGCGCCAACTTCATGAGCTACAAAGAGATTCTCAAGCTAGGCGTCCAGATCACCGGCTACACCGCCAGCAACAACGACACCTTCGACGCCGGGAAGGACTGCTACAGCACGTCGACCGCGGGTGGATTCTGCATCGGCCCGGACTCCGAGCTCTTCCCCATCAACACCAGCGCGCTCAGCCTCGGCAACGGCCAAAAGAGCCCGGTCTACAACGACAAGATCACGCTGAGCAAGAGCCACACCAGCTTCACCATCCGCTCGCGCGAGGAGGGCCCACAGGACGAGGGCATCGTCTGGGACATCGGCGCGTTCCTCTTGCGTTAGCTGCAGTTTGACGTCGTCCCTGCCCGGGTGTCGCTTGCAGAGACGCCTTGGCCCTGGCTATCCTGTGGCCCCACGCTTGGAGGCCTCGATGTCCCGGACGAGTCAGAACCCGCCACCACCCCAGAGCCGACGCTGGCAGGGCCGCGCCCACGAGTTCTTGCTCAGCAGCTTGGCGCCGCTCGCCGTGGCCTGTGCCGCCGAGGAGCCCGCCGGCGACAACGTCCGCGACGTCCGCGCCACGCTGCCGCCTGAGACCGACGGCTACCGCAACATCGTCGGCGGCGAGTACGTCATCCAGCCGGGTGAAGAAAAGATGATCTGCTTCCACCTGACGTGGAAGGACCCGACCATCGCCGTCACCTCGGTCGAGCAGCTGCAGGGCAAGTTTGGTCACCACTCGATCATCGTCACCACCAAGGAACCCAAGCCCGACGGCACGGTCGAGGACTGCACCGAGCAGAAGGACATGTACAAGTACGGCGCCTTCCTGATCCCGGTCGACGAGCTGCCGGCGGGCCACGGCATCGAGCTGCCGCAAGGCATGAAGATCGTTCTGCAGTCCCACTACGTCAACTACGGCGATCAGGCGATCCGCACCCGCGACGCCGTGCGAATCCGCACGATGCCGACGGCCGACGTCAAGACCTGGGTGTCCTCGCTGGCGACCAACTCGACGGACTTCTCGGTGCCAGCCAAGACAGTGGGCAGCGAGATCTTCGACTGCACCATCGACGAGGACTTCGAGCTGCTGCTCTTCGGCGGCCATATGCACGAAGACGGCAAGTCTTTTGAGGGCCTGATTGGGGCCGACGCCGCCAGCCTCAAGTCGCTGCAGCGGGTGGACGAGTGGAAGGAGGAGTACCGCGACTCGCCGCCCGTCATGCTCGCGCTCAAGGCGCCAGTTCCGCTGAAGAAGGGCACGGTTATTCGCACCATCTGCGAGTGGAACAACAAGGCCGAGCACGCGCTGGCGTTCCCCGAGGAGATGTGCGCCAGCTTCGGCTACATCGCCGGCACCAAAAAGCCCTACGACTGCCGCAAAGACAAGGGCAAGGTCTCGTGGTGAGCGGCCGTCAGTCGACGTCGTCGCGGCCGGTGCGGTCGCTGGCACGCCTCATGCTCGGCGCCGCTGCGCTGGTGCTGCTCGCTTGTGAGAGCGACGCCGGCGCCGACGCAGCGAGCGGCGACGCCTCGCGTGGCGACGCGCTGCTGGCGTTCACCTGCAAGGGCTCGGTCCACAAGGCCAGCAAGCTGGTCGACCCGCTGCGAGGCGTCGCCTACGGCAGTCTCTTTCTCTCCGAAGACGTCGGGGTGGCGGGGCCGATCGCCGGCGCACCGGACTTCGCCAGCGTCGAGGTGAGCGGCCTCGACTTGGTCGGAGAGGGCACGGTGGCCGGCGCCTTTCGCACGCCGAAGCTGAACCCAGGGTTTTACACGTTCCTAGGCTTCTTCGACGTCGACGCCAATGGCGCCGCGAGCAAGGACCCCGACGCTGGCGATCCGGTCACGTTGGCGATTACCAACAAGTTTAAGGTTGAGGCTGGGAAGACCACGGATTATACCGTGACTTTTGACCTCGTGTTGAATTAGGGGCGTTGTTGGGCCTTGACGGGGTCGTAGGCGCAGGTTCTGGCGGCGCTTTCGCTCGGCCTGCTGCGTTTGGTGTTTCGGTTGGCAGTTGCGATCCCGGAGGGCAACGGCGGTCGATGCGCTGTGGCTCGGCGGGCGCAGCGACTATGGCCGTTGACGCCGATTTCTGGCGACGCGAGTGTCTTGACATGAGGGGGGCAGCACAGGAATTCGCCTCACGCCGCGACCAGGGCAGCGCCGGCTGGCCCGCTCGGTTGCGTCCAGACGCGCCCGCACCCCACCCCTTGCGCCGGCCGGCGGATCGGCGATGCTGCGCCCAGCCGGGCTGTTACACGGTGCTCGGTGCGGAGGTCAGGGTGCGCGGGCGATCGGCGAGGATGGTCACCTTCGCGGCCCTCGGAGCCACGCTCGCCGCAGGCCTCGGCTGCGGCAAGACGCCCGCCGCCCCAGTCGCCCATCCGGCGGCACCCACCGTCGGCCCCGCGACGCCGCCCAAGCCGTCCACCCAAACGGGACCGACCGCATTGCCGGCGGCCGCGACGGCTGCTCACGCCGCGGCAGACGCTACGCCTTTACGTAGCGGTCAGAGCCCCCAGCAGGCCCTGCAGCTCGCCTTCGCCGCCACCAGCACCGACGACGCCCTGGCCGCGCTCGAAGTGGCGATGCGAGGCGGGGTGGGCCACGACGACCTGCGTGAGGCGCTGGTCATCGGCCACGCCCAGGTCGCGTCGCCGGCCAGCGAGACCGAGCAGCTCTCGGCCCTGCTGCGTCTGGAGCGCGCGTTGGATGGCAGCGAGCGGCTGGCGAGCTTGCTGCACGTGCTGGCTCGGCACCGCGACGCGCTGCAACGCCACGGCCTCGTGACGGCGCCGGACGCCGCCTCGCGCCTGCCGCTGCGCGGCCTCGACAAGGAGGGCCTGCAGGAACAGCTCGAGCGCGATTTTGTCGCCGGCGCCCAGCGGAAGGTCGCGGCAGCGCTGCGCGTCACCTTGGAGGAGGACGGCCAAGAGTCGCTGAGCGATGGCTTGATCCGGCTCGCCGCCGCCGAGGACGGCGCCAAGGGGCGGTTCTCGGTGGCTGCTATCGCCGCGCTGCGACTGCTTGAGGCGACGCAGTATCGCGACGCTGGGCCGCTGTTGGAGCGCGTCGGGGCCTTTCTGCCCGGCGGCGCCACCGCCCAGCCGGCGCGGCGCGCTGAGACCCAGCGGCTGGCGGCGGCGTTCCCTGGGCGCTTCGCCGACGGCGCGCCTGCCGAGCCCAATCCGGCGGC
>SXGT01660005.1_pt1 | contig 19463 bp, 14 predicted proteins | sample 3176221 | NCBI WGS metagenome assembly SXGT01 (sample SAMN11356862, study PRJNA531348) | freshwater metagenome | isolation source: freshwater sample F1-120 | place: China: Fuxian Lake, Yuxi | collected 2017-12-25
CGGCACTGGCCGCGCCACGGGTCCCGCGAAAGGCGCGTGCCCACCGGGCCGACCGGGACTGAGCGGAGCCGGCCCTTCAGCCTGCGACCTGGCCTCGTCCGTGAGGTCCAGCCCCGGGACTCTGGGCATCATCGCATCCTGTCGAGTCGCCACCGACCCGGGCGGCTCCGATCGCGGAGGCGCCGGCGAGGCAGATCGCATGGTTCGCTGCACGGTCGCGTCGGGCGCCCGCACCCAACTCGGACCCGCCGCAGAGATACGTCGCGGAGCCGGCGGAGCCGCCTCACCGGCGCACCCGCACGACGACGCGCCGCCCGAGCAAGCGCACGACGGCGCCGGACTCGGGTCGGTCGCAGCGTCACGAATGCGGGAGCGCACGCGGGTGAGTACGTCCATCATGGGTCGATGGTGTACCACACGCGGAAGAAGTAGCTCCAGTCATCCGCCGAGCCCGTATTGGAGTAGCTGACGCTGAACCCCAGGTACGTCTGCAGCGCGATGCCATCAACCTTCGTTGGAGTGGCGCCGTTCCGGGAGATCCACAGAACACCGTCGACCAGATCGAGGCGATCACGCGTTCCGCCGCTCGCGGCCAACCCTGGGTGACCGACGATGGACGTGGCGTTGCCGGTGTCCGGGCCACTGGGGAGGTACAGCTCCGGCAGCGTGACCAGGTCCAGGTAGAGGCTACCGCCGCCGCGCACGTCCAGGTGCTCACGCACCTCCTCCGCTGCGCTCCGGCCCTTCGGGTGACGCCGCCGCTGCTACGGCTCGGGGGCCATGGACAGGGGCGCTGGCGCACCCCTGCTGGCGACCAGCCGGGAACTGCGCGCCTCAACGCGCGACCCTCGAACCGGAGGCGGCGACAGAATTTCCGGAAGCAGGCACGACAGAATTACCGGAACTGGCAATCGGGACGTCCTTGCGCTCGAGTGCCAGGATCTGATCGCCGACCAGGCTGAGCCGTGAGCCGGGGTGAGGTCTGCAGCAGCCCCCTCGCCCTGGAGTTGGAGGGCTGACCCCACGGGATGGCGCGTCGCCTTCTTTGCCCTCACGCGACCTCGCGGCTATGCTGCCGCGATGCTCTACCGCATCTTGGTCCCCAGCCTCAAGCCCGACGACGTGAGCATGACCATCGACGTCGAGGCGGACAACTGGATGCTCGCGCTGCGCGTCGGGCTCGAGGAGATCGGCGCCGATCGCGACCTCGTCAAGCGCGCGATCTGCGAGATCAACGAGGACAACAGCATTCACGTCATCGAGCCCAAGGAGAACCGCGTCTTCGTGCTGCGCGAGATCACCGCCGCGGAGGCCGATCGGCCGATCGTGACGCCCAAGGCGCGGCAGGCGCCACCCGAGCGCGCTGCGACTCCCGTGCTCGTCGGTGCGGCGGTCGGGAGCGCGACGGAGCCGGTCTTCGCCACGCCGGAGCCCGCAACGGCGGCGCGCAAGGTCACGACGGAAATCCCAGTCTGGGCCATGGACGTCGCGGGCTCGGCGGGGAGCGCTCCGCTGCGCCTTCAGCCGGACCCGAGCGATCGCATTCGCGCGGTGACCCCACCCGTGCACGTGCTCCGCGAGCGGATCGAAGCGCTCACGCCGCGCGTGCCCGGCTCCGAGACGCCGACGGTGCCGATCCCTGGGCCAGTCACCTCCGAGGTGCTCACGAGCGCGCCGGCACTCGCGTCGCTCGAGTTCCCGCTGCACGAGGCCGACCTCGAGCGGGCTACGACGCCGGCGCCGTCGGCGGGTGGGCCGAAGCGCACCATCTCGCACCTCGACCTCAACGCGCTGCACAAGGCCCAGGTCAAGCGCCCACGCGAGGTGGGTCGGGAGCCCAGCCGCGAGCTCGCGCCGGATCTGCGGGCGTCGCTCAAGGCGGTCGAGCCGCCAACGGACGACATCCTGGCCGGCGTCTTCGAGATGATGCAGGACATCGACTTCGCAGGAGACACCGTCGAGTCATCGCTGCGGTTCGCCGTCGACGTGGCGCTCAAGTTCGTGCCCTCGGAGGCCGCGTGGCTGTTGCTCTCGGACCTCAATCGCAGCGACCTCTACTTCGCGGTCACCGTCGGGCCCAAGGCGGAGGAGGTCAAGCAGTACCGCCTGCCGCTCGGGAAGGGCATCGCGGGCTTCTGCGTCGTTCACGGCGTCTCGCTGTCGCTGTCGGACGTCGAGCGAGATCCGCGCTTCAAGTCAGAGATCTCACGCTCGGTCGGCTACGCGCTCAACTCGGTGGTGTGCGTGCCGGTGGAGCACGACGGCCTCGTTTTTGGCGCACTCCAGCTCATGAACCACACACAGCGCGCCGAGTACACGGTCGCGGAGCTCGACGCGCTGGCGTATGTGGCCAAGCGCACGGCGGAGTATCTTTCGGCGTTCGTTGGGCAGTATTGAGTCGCATGTCAGCGGGGGCCACGCCATGATCCTGGACTCGGTCTTCGACGTCATCGGCCGCACCCCGCTCGTCCGCCTGTCGCGCATCGCCCCGGTGGAGGGCCGCGCGGAGGTGCTGGGCAAGATGGAGCTGCGCAACCCGGGCGGCTCGGTCAAGGATCGCCCGGCGCGGCAGATGATCCTCGGCGCCGAGGCGCGGGGCGAGCTGCGGCCAGGTGCGACGATCGTGGAGGCGACCAGCGGGAACACGGGGGTCTCGCTCGCGATGATCGCAGCGACGCGCGGCTATCGCTGCGTCGTCGTGCTGCCCGAGGACATGAGCCTGGAGCGGCGCTATCTGTTGCGGGCGTATGGCGCCGAGGTCGTGCTCACGCCCAAGGCGCTCGGCATGACGGGTGCGGTGCGCAAGGCGCAAGAGCTGCTCGGGACGATCCCGGGCGCGTTCATGTCCCGACAGTTCGAGAACCCCGACAATCCGGCCGCGCATGAGGCCACGACCGCCGCGGAGATTCTCGCGGACGTCGAAGGCCGCCTGGATGTACTCGTCGCGGGCGTGGGCACGGGCGGGACGCTCACGGGCACTGCGCGAGGGCTGCGCCAAGCGCTCCCCCACTTGCGCGTGGTGGCCGTCGAGCCAGCCAAAGCGGCCGCGTTTGCCGGTCGGCCGTATGCGCCGCACGCGATTCAGGGGATTGGCGCGGGCTTTGTGCCGCCCATCGTCGATCGCAGCCTCATCGACGCGGTCGTCGCCGTCGAGGACGAAGCCGCGCTCGCGATGCAGCAAGCCTTGGGCAAGACCGAGGGGCTGCTCTGCGGACCGTCGAGCGGCGCGAACGTCTTCGTCGCGCTGGAGGAGGCGCGCAGACTGGGACCCGGCGGCCGCGTCGTCACGTTTCTGTGCGACACCGGCGAGCGGTATCTCTTGTAGGGCCCCGATGGCACGCGAACCGGCACTGGCGGCGCTCGTCGAGGACGCGCTCGGCTCACTGGAGGAGCACACGCACCGGCTGGAGGGCCTGCCCGCGGGGCCGTTGCCGTGTCTGGCAGACGTCGGCGTCGTCGCGGAGCTCTGCCGTGCGGCGCTCTTTCCCGAGGTCTGCGCGACCGGCGCCGGTCCGCTGTCCCGCGAGGAGCGCGCGACCATCATCGCCTCGCTCTACGACCACACGGCCGGGCTCGTGGCGCGCGAGCGGCACGGTGACTGCGGCGCCAATCCCAGCGGTAGTTCCAGCCAGGGAGCCCGCGCCGAGAACAGCCGCCACTGCCCGCCGTGCCGGGACTTCGGCGCCACAGTCGCTCACACGCTCATCGGCGCGCTGGGTCGGCTCCGGTCGCTGCTCGAGAGTGACTTGAGCGCGGCGCTCGACGCCGATCCCGCGGCGCGCTCGGTGGCCGAGGTCGCGCTGTGCTACCCGGGCTTTCAGGCCATCGCGACGCATCGGGTCGCCCACGAGCTCTGGCGAGCGGGCGCTTTCCTCGTCGCGCGGCTCCTGTCTGAGCAGTCGCACGCACGCACGGGCATCGAGATCCATCCCGGCGCCACCATTGGCCGCAGCTTCTTCATCGACCACGGCACGGGCGTCGTGATTGGCGAGACCGCTGACATCGGCGAGCGCGTCCGGCTCTACCAGGGCGTCACGCTCGGCGCGCGCAGCGTCCCGAAGGACCAGGCGCGTCGGTTGCACGGCGTCAAGCGCCACCCGACGCTGGAGAACGACGTCATCGTCTATGCTAATGCGACCATTTTGGGGGGCGACACGATCATCGGCGAAGGCGCCATCGTCGGTGGCAACGTGTGGGTCACGACCAGCGTCGCAGCGCGCTCCCGTGTCAGCCTGGACGTCGCGCCCCGTGCGGTCGAGGCCGTCGTCGCCATCCCCAGCGCCGTGCGCGAACGCGCGTGAATCGAGTAAGCTCGCCCCGTGCGCCCGACCGCGACCAGCGCCAGCGATGAATCCTCAACCGTCGCGGGCGCGCCGAGCAACTCAGGCCTTGCCGTGACGGGTCTGCCTCCAACGCGCGACTTCAGCCTGCTCGACCTGCTGCGTCGCCCGTTCCTGCGCAAGTCGGTCTTCAGCGTCGTCGATCAAGCGGCGCTCTCGTCCATTAATTTTCTTACGTCCATCCTGGCTGCGCGGCTCCTCGCCGAGGCGAGCTATGGCGCCTACGGCTTCGGCCTCATGCTCGTCAGCCTCGCCCGCACGGTGCAGCACGCGGTCGTCGGCGAGGCGCAAGAGGTGCTCCTCGCGCCGCTGACGGGCGAGGCCTGGCAGCGCTGCGTCCGCACGCTGCTGACGCTCAACACGGCGCTGGCGCTGCTCTTCGGTACGGGCTTTGCCATCGCGGGCCTCCTCGTCGACGACGCGGTCGTGGCCTCGGGGCTGTTTGGCGCGTCCCTCGCCGCGGTGTCCTTCCTGCCGCACGACTTCGTCCGTCGCACGTTCCTCGCCGCGCTCCGCGTCGAGCGCACGCTCGGCCTCAGCCTCATGCGGTTCGGCACGCACTTCCTGCTGCTGCTGCTCGTCATCGCGATCGGCTGGTTCGACGTCGTGCCCACCTTCTTCGTGCAGGCGGTGGCCACCTCACTCGTGGTGCTGTACGGCCACGTGACGGTGCTGCGAGGACTCGGGCCGCTCATGCACCTGGATCGGGCCGAGCTGCGCTCCATCTTCGACTTCACCCGCTGGATTACGCTCAAGAACATCACGCGCTACGTGCTGCTGTTCACGAACCACTGGCTCGTGCTGCTGCTCCACGGCTTGACCGCCAGCGCACGCCTGGCGGCCGTCGGCATCCCCGTCACCGCGCTCACGTTCGTCGCCACGGGGCTGTCCGGCTTCTTCAGCCCCTACTTCGCGGGCCTCTACGCGGCGCGCCCCGACCTCTTCCGCCGCCGCATCCTCCTGGCCGGCATGGGCTGGCTCGCGACGTTCATCCTGCCGTCCATCGCCATGCTGGTCGCACCGGCGACGGTGCTCCACCTGTTCGTGGGCGACCGATACGGGGACGCAGTCGACCTCGTTCGGTTGTGCGGTGTCGTGGCTCCACTCACGCTGTTTGCGACATTCTTGGAGATCCCGTTCAAGGCCATGCGCCGGGCGCGTGAGCTGTGGCGTCTGCAAGCGATGGCCATGCTGCCGGGGGTCGCAATCTCCTACTACGCCATCTCGCGCTGGAGCGTCGCGGGCTCACTCTACTGCCTGGCATTTCAGCTCTGTGCAGTCGACGTCACGTTGCTGTTCGCGTTGCTGCGCCTGCTCCGCGAGCCGCGCACCCCGTGAGGGTCTCCTGAGAGGCTACCGAGGACGGCGGCGATCGGCCGGATGGAAGTCCGCGCGGCCGGTGCCTTGCCGAGACAGGATCGCGTCGGTGATCGCGCGCCCCCAGTGCGGTGCACGCCGTGGGATCACGAAGTAACTGCCGGGACCGAGGCGACGCGCGTGAGCGTCGTCCATCGTGTCGCCCTCGCCGAGCAGGAGCGTCCCTGACACGACGGTCGTGATCTCCACGCTGTCGTGCCAGTGGGGCGGTAGCGTCGTCCCCGCCCGAACGCGCAGGAGCACGGTGTGGGGCCCCGTCGCGGGGTCACCGTCGACGACGGCGGTCTCGAGGCCCGGAATCTTGGGCGAGGCGACCCAGACCACCTCGTCGGCCGGCACGATGCGCGCAGGTGGCGGAGTGGGCAGATCGGGCCCCAGGACCAGCGCAACCAGGAGGGTGAGCGTGAGCATGCCCGACCCTACCGCCGGTCGGCTTCCGTGGCTACTGCTTCGGGAGAGCCAGCTCCAGCACGAGCGCGTCGCCCTCATCGGCGGCCTTGGCAAAGGCGACGAAGTCGGCGTACTGCGCCGCCGTCACGAGCCGCGGGCTGAACACGAAGCGCTTGATGAACGTCAGCGTCCCACCCTCCTGTCCGGAGTGCCGCTCGTACCGACCCATCGGACCGTCGAGCCGCACGGCCGGCGGGAGCGACTGCTTTAGCGTGACGCCGGGAGCCAGGCGCACGGTGACGCGAAGCGCGAGGTCATCGAACCGATCGAGCACCATCGTGGTGCTGCGCTGCTTCATCTGGACGTGGCGGGCGACCAGCTCGCCGGGCATCAAGCCGAGCGTCAGCTGCGCGCCTGCACCACGCGTGAGCCGCACGGTCAGGGAGACGGGCTGTTCGAGCGCGTCGAGCCCTTCGACCGCCACGTCAGTCACCTCGGCGCCAGGAACCAGCGCCTGCAGGTAGGCTGTGAGCATCTTCTTGCGCTCGTCGGCCGCCTTGCCTCTCAGGGCCGTCCGATACGAGGCGGCGTCCAGCGAACGTACCCGCTCGCTCAGGGTCCCTACCAGCGCTCCGTCGGCTGCCACGTCGAGCTCGAGGGTCGCTTCATGACGCTCGTCCAGGCCCGTGGTGGTGGGGACCGAGACGGGCTTGCAGCGTGAGACGGGGCCAACGACATATGCGGGGCGACCGCGTACCGTGGGCGAGACGAAGCCGTAGGGCACGTCGCGAGTCGTGAGATCGAGCCAGGTCTCGTCTTGGTCGCCGAAGTCGAGATCGCGGACCCGCACGAGGGGGTGAGCGAGATCCCCCGGGTTCGGGACCTCGGTCGGCGCGTGATGACGCAGGATGGGCTGCGCAAGCACGAGCTCCGCGTCGAGCTCCGCAGCCCGCAGCAGGGCGACGAGCGCGACCGCTCGCTCGCCCCGAGCCGCCGTCAACGTCCGGCCCGCCGAGCGCGTGAACGACGCGCCGGACTCTTCGACGACGTCCTTCATCAGTCGGGCGACGAGGGCGCGTGCGAGCTTCTCGCCCTTGAGGCCGGGGTGGCGCCGCAGCTCCGCCCGCACCGCCGGGCTGGCGGACGCGAGCCCCAGGAGGGCCTCGTGCCGCTGCTGACAGAGCACCTCGGGGGTCGCTCCGGACCAGACGCGCACCTGCGGGACGTCGTCGAATGGCGCGACCGCCAGCGGCTCAGCGCGCACGTGCGGCTGTGCGTCGGCGGTCCAGCGCAGGGCGCTCCAGCCGTCGCCGAGGTCGAGCTTCTCGGGCAACGTCTTCTCGGGGAGGCCGCGCGCCTCGATGCGGGTCGGAGTCCCCTCGCGCGCAATCGCCACGAACGACGCGCGCCAGGTGGGGACCTCGAAGAGGCGAAAATAGAAGCCCGTGCCGGTGACGTCGCCGAGCGCGGCGGCGTCGGGAGGCGAGCTGTGCAAGTAGGACAGCTCAATGGCGTCGCCCGTCTCGAGCTCAGGGAATGAGACGGTCTCCTTCCCCGTGAGGTCCTCGATCTCGAGCACGGCGCCAGTCGCCTTCCGCGTGGCGGCGAAGAGGACGTGCGCGCCGTCGGGGACCGTCGCCTCGCCCAGGTCGTCGAGGGCCTCACGGTCCAGCAGCCGGAGCACCTGGTGGGTGTGGTGCAGCGCGCTCCCGTCCGCGTAACGGACGACGAGGTGATGGTCGAGCAGCAGGACGGCCGAGCGACCCTTACCATACCCCGGTGGCAGCGCCGCGCTCAAGAGGGGTAACGTCGGCGGATCGAAGCGCTCCCACACGCGATCGTGACCCAGGGCGGCGAGCCGAACCCGATCGCCCTGGGCGGCCGTTGCGCGCGCCTGCGCCCGAGCGACCGCCCGCGCTTGCAGAGAGGCGTCGCCTTGCTGTGCCGCGAGATCCAGCAGGCGGAGATCCGCCTCGAGCTCTGTTCCCGGGCGCGCCGAGGCGCCATCCAGGGTGCTCGCGGCGTCCGAGGTCGCTCCGTGGCGCTCTTGCAGCCGGGCCCGCTCGAAGCGCGCAGAGTCCTCTGGGGACGGCACGTCCTTGTCGAGCCGCGCGAGGGCCTGCGCGACCTCGCCGACCTCGGCGACGAGCTGCCGCGTCCGGGCTGCGAGACGGTGACGGCAGCGCTCGGGCAGCGTGACCGGCGTCGCGCGCGCACCAAGCTTGAGCCGCTCCCAGCGATGGTCGAGGCGAGCGCGCTGAGCCTCACAACTCTCCGGCGCGGACGTGAGCAGCGCGTCCAGGACCCGATCGGCCTCCTCGTTCCAGCCCAGGTCACGAAACGTGCGAAAGCGCAGGAACGCGTGCCGAGGCTCCTCCGGCCGCGGGAGCTGGTCGAGCACCCGCAGCGCCTGCTCGCCCTTTCCGGTCGACAGCGCGAGGTCGCCAAGCGCGCGCAGCACCGCAGCGTGCCCGGTCGGCGCGACACGCGAGAGCACGCGCCGGCGCGCCGTGGCGTCGGTGCCCAACGTCTCGGCCTCGAGGCGCGCCAGCTCCGGAAGCTGCGGGAGCCGGACTCGGGCGGCAGCCAGGCGGACCGACGCAGTCTCCAGGTCACCACGAGCGAGCGCCAGCCGCGCACGGGCGAGCGAGCTGAGACCGGGGAGCGCGGTCTGGGTCGGCGTACCGGGGTAGGCCGACGGGACGAGCAGAATCTCGGCGCGGCCGAGCCGTTCGGCGCAGGCAAGGCGCACCGTGAGCCGCGCCCGTGACGTGCTGGGCGGCAGCCGAACGACGCGGGCCTCCCCTGCTTGGCCGCGCACGGGATCGCGCTCGAGGGCCTCGCGCTCGCCGACGTACGCCCGGAACGGGCACCGCGACCGCACCTCGAGCGCGTGGGCGACGTCGAGCGGTGGCAGCTCGCCGATGAGATCGATGAGCGCGGAGCCCGGGTTGTCGAGCGCGACCGTGGTACCGGTGACCCGCGCGGGGACCGCGGGCTCGGTGAGCTCGGGCTCGGCCTGGAGCTCGAGCAGCGGCGTGGCGGTGCGGTGCGTGGTGAGCGTCGGCTCGCGGAGTCGCAGCGTGGGCTCGCCACCCAGTCGCGCGACGGCGAGTCGGGTCGCCTCGATTGGCGCTTGCGGGAGCGCCTCACGCCCCGCGCTCAAGGCTTGCGTGGCCAGCTCAGCCGGGAGCCAGTCGATGAGCTCGACGAGCTCGAGGACGGCCAGACGCACCAAGCGGGGATCGGCGCTGCGCGTGGCGCGCATCCAGCCCTCGGCCTCCGCGCGCAGGTCCCCCGAGTGCGCAGCGACCAGTGCCTGCACCGCACCTGCCTCGCCGTCTGGACGAGCCTCGAGCGCGTCGAGCCAGCGGCGCGCTTCGGCCACCTCGCCGCGCCGGCCCAGCGCGAGCCAGGCCAGCAGCACGCGGGCACCGTCACGGGAGGACGCGCCACCATCGACGGCCGGTCCGTCGAGCAAGGCCCGCGCCTCGCTCTCGACCAGCGCCGCGGTGCGGGGTCCGTGTGCGCAGCCCAGCAGCGCACTGAGCACCAGGGCCGCCAAGAGCTTAATCACGGCGCACCTCGACGGCGCCAAAGGGCGCAAGCACGTCATCGGCCTCGCGCAGGAAGCTCCGCAGCGCGACGTAGTCGGCCACCGCGATGCGGACCACGTCGAGTCGCACCTCGACGGCGACGGTCACGGTGGGCTTCGTGCCGTCGGTGCGCTCGACCGTGACGCGAACGCGGCCGAACTTGGACTCGACCTCGCCGCTCCGCAGCGCGGCGACCGCGGCGCCGAAGCCCCAGCCTGCGTCGGCAGTGAGCGTTGTATGCCACCGCCAGATCATAGGCGCGTCCAAGCCCAGCGCGTGAGTGCGGGTCGCCAAAGGCGCCCAGGCGCGCAGCAGCGAGAGGCCATCGCCGAGCACGCGAACGCGGGCGGTGAAGCCGGCGCCGAGCGTTTCGGTCGCCTCGAGCGTCATCGTCGGGGAGACCGCGACGGCGACGGTGCCCAACCCATCGAAGCCGGTGAAGGAGGCCTTCTCGAGGCGTGCCCCTGGGCGCTCCCGAGCCAGCTCCCGCTCGACGACGTCGTTGCGCGTAGCCGGGACGGCAAATCGCTGGCGCAGCCGCGCGGCCTCGATGCCGAAGGCCCGGTGCGTGACGTGGACTGCGAGTCGGTCCCCCGAGAGGTTCAAGGCCGTGGTCCGCTCATGGCCATTGTCCTCTGCCTTGGGCAAGGGCAGCTCGACCCAACGACCGCCCGTCTCGGACACGATGAGCGCTGTCGCGCCGGCGTCCTCCGCCGGAAGCTCGCGTGGGCCGTAGTGCGCGGCCGTGGGGTCGACGAAGCGATCGAGGCTGGGCAAATACAGAATGGCGTGGTCGAACGCCGCCGGAGAGGCCACCTCGTGCAGGAGACGGCCGCGCGGACGCGTGCGCACGAGGACGAGGTTCGAGTCGATCCCGCGCACGGCCAGCAGCGCCCGCATGAGCGAGGCCTTGTCCTTGCAATCGCCGTAGCGGCGCGCCAAGACTTCGTCTGGCTCATACGGTTTATACGAGTGAACGCCGAACTCCAGGCCCACGTAGCGGATATCGCGCGTGGCGAAGCGATGGACGGCGGTAATGACCTCCGCTGGAGGCGCTCCCTCGGGCGCGAGCTCTCGGGCCTTGGCGATGACGCTCGGCGCCACGGGCCCTGCGCGCGCGGTGAGCTTCTGGTACCAGGCCGCGAGCGCGTTGGCGTCGCTCAGGGTGGAGACGTGCACGGCGCGGAGTGACTCGGTCGGTCCCGGCATCCCCGGCTCGGCGACGACGCGCGGCACGTCGTCGGCGTCGAGCGTCAGGACCCGGTGCTCGCCTTCGAGGCGCTCGGCGATCGGGGTCGACTTGCCCTCGGCGGTGAGCCGTGCGGTCACCGCGGTCTGCGCGGGGAAGACCCAGCGATAGCGGAGCGACCGAATCGCGTGCTCCCCGTCGAGGGACACGAGGTCTCCGACGACTCCGGAGAACAGGTTCTTGGCCGCGTCGTCCTGCCGCCACTCCAACACGAGCGTTTCGCCGACGGCCAGCTTCTCGAACGTGACGCGCACGGCCTTCTGCTCGTAGTAGAGCCGGTACCAGGACTCCGAGAGGTCGAGCTCGGTGCGGCGCGCGTCGTCACGCCACGCCCCGCTCGGGTCACGGCGCCGAACGTCCAGCAGCGTGACCGACTGCCGCGTCGGATCGTACGGCAGGGTCACGGTATACTTGGCCGAGGGCTCGGCGCGCAGCACGCGGAGAACCTGCTGGGTCCAGAGGCGCGTCGTGCCGCCCGGATCGACCGTCAGGACCCGCCCGAGGTGGAGCAGCTCGAGGTTTCCGGCGTCATGGGTCGTCGCCGGAAGCCGGGCGAGGCGCTCGACATCGCCGCGGGCGCCCCAGTCTTGCTGGACCACGGGCTCCAACCGCTCGAGGCGCGTGCGCAGCTCAGGCTGGTGCGGGCGCAGCGCGAGCGACCGCCGAAAGGTCGCGGCGGCGAGCTTGCGGTCACCGGCGGCGATCGCCAGGCGTGCGAGCGCGTCGAGCGGCTCGGGATCGTTGGGAAAGAGCGTCGTCGTCTCCTCCAGGACGGCGCGGGCGGCGTCGGCGCGCCCGAGCTCCGCCAGCAGCCGCGCGTGCTGGAGCCGATGGCCTGGAACGCCCGGATGGGCGCGCACCAGCTGCTCGAGCGACGTGAGGGCCGAGTCTCCGCGTCCCAGGCCGCGATCGAGCTCCGTGAGCCAATAGAGCGCCTCGCCGTCGGTGTCCATGGTCGCGAGCTGCGCGTAGTGGGCTCGCGCCTCCTCCGGCAAGCCCCGCCGCTGCGCCAGGCTGGCTGCCGTCCGGATCGCGGCGGGCGTGGTCTTGGCCTCAGGCGACAGGCGGGCGAGCAGGGCGCGGCCGTGACCCGTGAGCTGGAGATCGGCGAGCAGCTCGGCCTCGAGCAGCTGGGCACTCAGGTCCGCGGGGGTCTTCGCCAGCACGGCGCGCACGAGATCGACGGCGCGGAGCGTCTGTCCGCGCTCCGCCGTGGCGCGAGCAAGCGCGACCTGAGGCTCCGGGTCGTCGGGAGCCTGGGCCAGCCACCGGCGCGCGATCACGACGCGCTCGGCTCCCCGCACATACCGCAGCGCCGCCCGAAAGTGCGCGGCCGGGTGCTTGCCTTGCGTCTGCTCGACGACGCGCTTGGGATCGAAGACGGCATCGGCCCGACCATGCGCGAGGAGCACATCGAGGCGTTCGGCCAAGGGACGCGCCGTCGCGTCGCGAAATCGGGAGACCAACGGCGTGACGACCGCATGCGCGGCACGCTGCGCCTTGGGAAAGGCGTGCGTGGCCAGGTCCACGGCCCGCCCCGGGCGCGGCAGCTGGAGCGGCGCGCCGTCGGGAGCCGTGAGCGCGAGCTGCAGGGTCCACGGCCCCCGCCCGGGACGCTGGGACTCGACCAATACAAGATTCCAGCCGGGAAGGAGGGTCACCGCCCCCGTGGTGACGGCAACGCGATTGAAGCTCAGTCGCGTGCGCTCGCCTGCCGCGGTCGACAGCCGCGCCGGGCGCTTGCGGTCAGACCAAACGGCGGAGGCCACGACCACCCGATCGGCGGCAGTCTCCCGCGTGTCTGACACGAGCTGCCCGATGGGCAGGACACCGCCCGGCCACGGCCCTGGCACGTCGCGAAAGCCGTCCCTCAGCGCGATCCGGGTGAGATCCGCGGCGGCCGCCGTTGGCGTACGGAGCCGGAGGCCATCGACGAGCAGACCGGTCGCTGCCCAGGTCGCCAATGCCTGATCCAGGGCGCCGGAGCCGCGCAGCAGCTCGGCCATGAAGCGCGCGGCGGTGGAGCGCTGCTCGGGCTCGAGCGCGGGATCCTCGGCGAGCGCGGCCATCGCCTTCTGCAGCACGGTCCGCGGAAAGACGTCGCGGAGGAGCATCAGGCGACACAGCGCCACCGGGGCGGCGGGCGACTGCGAGCGCGCCACGATCGCCAGCTCCGTGAGCGACTCGGCCTCGGCCAAGGGGCCACACGACAGGCACGCGAGGAGCGCAGCGAGGCTGGCGCGCCGAGGCGTCACGCCGGGCGAAGGACGTCGAGGCCGCCCATGTACGGCCGAAGCGCTGGCGGAATGACGACGCTCCCATCGGCCTGCTGGTAGTTGTCCAGGATCGCCATGAGCGTCCGGCCCACCGCCAGGCCCGAGCCATTGAGCGTGTGCACGAACTCAGGCTTCTCGCCCGCGGCGGGCCGATAACGGATGCTCGCGCGGCGGGCCTGAAACGACTCGCAGTTCGAGCACGAGCTGACCTCTCGAAAGGCCTGCGTGCTCGGGAGCCACACCTCCAAGTCATAGGTCTTAGCCGAAGAGAACCCCATGTCGCCGGTGCAGAGCAGCAGCACGCGATATGGCAGACCGAGCCGCTCCAGGATGGAACCGGCGCAGGCGACCATGCTCTCAAGCTCCGCGTCGCTGGTCTCGGGCGTTGTGAGCTTGACCATCTCGACCTTCTGAAACTGATGCAGGCGCGTGAGGCCCTTGACGTCCTTGCCATAGGAGCCTGCCTCGCGCCGGAAGCACGACGAATACGCCGTGTAGCGTTTGGGCAAGTCCTCGGCAGCCAGCAGCTCGCCGCGGTGGAGGTTGGTGACCGAGACCTCGGACGTCGGAATGAGGAAGAGGTCATCGGTCGTCTTGAACGCGTCGTCCTCGAACTTGGGGAGCTGCCCCGTGCCCTCCATCGTCTCGCGTGTGACCAGGTAGGGGCCGTAGATCTCGGTGAAGCCGTGAATCTCTGTGTGCACGTCCAGCATGAACATCATCAGCGCCCGCTCGAGCCGCGCCCCGGCGCCCCGATACACGGCAAAGCCGCTGCCCGAGATGCGCGACGCCTGCTCGAAGTCCAGGATACCCAGCCGAACGCCGACCTCGTCGTGGCCCTTGGCCTCGAAGTCGAGCGCGCGCGGCGTGCCCCACCGACGGACCTCCACGTTCTCCGAGCTGTCCTTGCCGACGGGGACCGAGTTCTGTGGCCAGTTCGGGAGCTCCAAGAGCCGACCGCGAATGCCGTCCTCGGCCGCCTTGATGGCGTCTGCGTGCTCCTTGATGGCATCAGAGAGCGACTTGAGCGTCACGCGCGCCTCGGCGAGCGCCGCAGGGCTCACGCCCTTGGTCTTGAAGACCTCCGACAGCTCCGACTGCCGGTGCTTGGCAGCGTCATGCGCGAGGATTGCCTTCTTGCGCTGCTCGTCGAGCTGCACGAGCTCGGTGACGATGGCCACGCCATCCAGACCGCGCGCTGACCATCGCTCGATGGCGAGCTCGCGGTTGTTAACGATGTTCTTGGGATCCAGCATGGCTCTCCTGCGCTCGCGGGTCGGCCGGCGAGCGGCGCGAATCATAGCCCGGAGTCGCGCCTCGGCAAGCCGCGACTCGACGCCCCGGGGCGAGCCGTGCGAAAGTTGCGCCCGATCCAGCTCGCCGCGCGTCGCGTATGGGCCGCAGCACTGCGAAAGGAGCCCGATGTCCGCACCCGTCTCGAATGCTCATCACCGCGTCTTTCAGTCGCAGCCCGACGAGTTCACCAATGCGTCGCCCCGCATTCACGGGACGCTCCCGGCCGAGCTGCGCGGTACGGTCTTGCGCAATGGCCCGGGCCTGCTGGCGTCTGGGAGCGATCGCCTCGCGTTCCTGGATGGCCATGGCTACGTCGCGGGCGTCACGTTTCGCGACGGCACGGCCAGCTGTCGCGGTCGCCATGTCCGCACGCCGGAGTTCCGGGCGGAACAGGCAGCGGGACGCCTTCTGGTGCGCCGCGTGTTCACCAACCTGCCGAGCCGTTGGGCCAACCTCTTCAAGCTACCGAAGGGTGACAGCGGAAATCACGATGTCTACGTCTTTGGCGGCATGATCCTGGCGTCGAGCGATCAAGGCCACCACGCGCTCGACGCGGGGACGCTCGAGACGCGCGGGCCAGAGCGCTACAACGGAATCCACGCCGGCAAGCGCATCTTGTCACCGATGCCGCGGGTCGATCCGGCGACGGGGGGCATCGTCGCCTATGTCATCGATCCCGGCGGACCGAAGCCAGACAAGGTCACATTCTTCGAGGCCGACACGCGCTTCCAAGTCACCTCGCGGGCCGCGCCGCATGTGCTGTCGTCGAGCCCGATGCTCGTGCACGACCTCGGGTTCACGCCGCGCTACTACGTCGCGACTCAGGCGGCCGCGCGCCTCGGGCTGGGAGCTGCGCTGTGGGGCAAGAAGACTCTCGTCGAGTGCTTCGACTGGAAGAAGGGCTTCCCGGCCGAGCTGATCGTCGTGTCCCGGCCGGACGGGGCCCGCAGCTTTCGCGTGCCGATTCCCAACACGACCGTCGCATTTCATGTGATCAACGCGCACGACGACGGTGCCCACCTGGTCGTGTATGTGCTCGCCTACGCGGGCAAGCCGGGCTTCGAGCTGTTCGCGCCCGGTGCCTTCGAGGCTGCAAGGCCAGGCGATGGGAACACCCCGCCACCGCGCATCCTGCGGCTCGTGGTGGATCCGGTCGCACAGCGCCTCGTCGAGCATCGCGTGGTCGGGGACGTCGCGGGCGACCTGCCCGAGATTCGCGCCGATCGGGTGGGACAGCCCAATCGGCTGGTCTGGCTCGGGGCACCTGCCGTCGGCTCGCAGGCGCCTGACGTGAACGCGTTCCCGTGGTTTGGCGCCATCGTTGGCGTGAACCTCGAGAGCGGCGCAGTCGCGCGCTGGGATGCCGGCCCCACGACGCATGTCTCGCAGGCGGCGTTCGCGCCACGACCCGGCGGAACCGAAGAAGACGACGGCTGGCTACTCGTGTGGGCCGAGGAAGGCACGGCCGGCCTCTGCGAGGTGCTCGTGTTCGATGCCAAGGCGCTGGCGGCGGGACCGATCGCACGGGTCGAGCTTGGGGTTCACCTCCCCGCAGCCTCACACATCACCTGGGCCTCGGGCCTCGAGCTTCAGCGCGGCGCATGACGACGGCGCCGGACATCCTCACGGTCAACCCCACGCGCGATCCGCTGCGGTTCCGCGATGAGGCCACGGGCACACTGATCACGGTCCCCGACGATTGGCAGCTCGTCGAGCCCGGCGATCCGGGCCTGACGCGACGGCTCAAGGCCGGCGGCGCACATTGGGTCGTCGTCGAGCTCGTGCGCAACAAGCGCTTCTCGCGCGGCGTGCTCTGTCCCATGGAAAGGGTGCAGCGCGTCGAGGCGGAGCTGGACGCCGAGCGCGCCGATCCCGCCTACGCGCGGCGCCTGGAGGCCGGGAAGCGACGGCGGAAGGTGGAGCAGGCCGAGTATGTCGAGGACTTCGAGGGCGCAGTGCGCGCGTTCCTGCGGTTCTCCGCGCCGTTTCATTCGCTGGAGGCCGAGGTCGCACACAAGGTCACCGTCCATGCGACGCCGGTCGGCAGCGGCACCGTCGCGCGGACCGAGCGGATCCCGCTACCGGAGCGCGCACGGGCCGCGGTCATGGCCTGGATGCGCCACCAAACGACGGACTACGACGCGATGCACATTGCCCGAGTCAAGGGCTTGCGGCGCGAGGTGCGGCGCGATCTTGCAGCCGACTCGCACCGCTTGCTGGATGCCCATCGGGGTAGTGGGCCCCACGCAACACCGTGCGCCCTGTGCGCGGCGCAGGCGACGGTGCCCGCTCCGGCGGCAACGGTGACACCACCCAAGGCCCCCTACCGCGGCGACTGGCGGCTCGGCGGATAGCTGCGCAAGCGCGGAAAGGCTCAGCGTACCCACCGGCAATCGACGCCCACACTGACCTCGTGAGCGACGACACGAACGAGAGGCGACCGCTTCGGTAACGTCAAGGTCAACACATCGATCCAGAACGGCTTGCCATCGTCGGCGTGGTCTTCCTTCTGCAAGGTGAGCTGGGCCCCGGTGAGCGCGGCGTCCGATGCCTCGAGTTGGGCGCGATACTGCCGTCCCGTCCCGTTGGGCGAGTACTCGCGGAAGAGGACTTCGGCCTTCCGCTGGGCCCGGCTCACGACCACGGTGTCCTCAGACCCGTGACTCGAGCCAAAGGACCCCTTGATCAGACACTCGAAGCGGGGGCGTGGCGTTGGCGGTGCGGCCCGAGCAGATGACGAGACGACGCCGGCAATGAGCGTCACGGCCATGGCGAGGACGAGTCTCATTGGTCGAGCGCGCGCCAGCTCGCGTTCTGCCAGTCCGACTCGCGGACATCGCAGCGCCGGTCGCCATCCTTGTCGTTGGGAGGCGAACAGCACGCCTTGGGACCAATCGCAGGCGTGACCGCCACGGTGCTCGGGAACTGGCACGGGAGGGCCTCCCCGGAGGCTCCCACAGTCCGCGCTACGGTGAAGTAGACCGCGGACGACTTGCAGAGGCGATCGAGCGCATCGATGGCTTCGTCCGACTTGGCCTTGCGCGCCTCCTGGCCCATCGCGCTGTCCGGGAACTCGGTCCCGACTCGCCTCACGAGGGCCGTCCATCGCCGCCATACGTCGACCACCACGCGCCCCAAGGGATCGCCGGCGGAGGCGGCGTCCGCGCCGGAGCGGAGGACGCGCGGCGCCGACTGGATTGCCGCGGCAAGAACCGGTTGCAAGGGGCGCATAGCGGGCTCGACGACAGCGACCATGGCGCGCATGCGCTCGGCACGACGCGCCGGGTCCGTGACGGCATCGAGCTCGGTGAGCGCGTCACCGAGGGCGCGCGCCAAGTCCGGGAGGCGGTCCCGGAGCTGAGCGCGAAGCGCGCGGGCCGCGGCCGTCGGATCGTTGGCGTGGGCGTCGAGCACCTGCCGGAGGCCGTCGAGCTCAGAGGCAAGGCGAACCTCGGGCGTCCGTGCGCACGTGGCCAACACCGCCGTTGCGGCAGTGAGCAGCCCGAGTCGAACCTGAGAATGGCTCATCCAGCCCTCCGGCGGCCCACTACGCCACGGCACCCGCTCGGAGTCAATTGAAGTGGACGCCGGACATCGTAAGCCGGGTGGGTGCGCCCCAGCGGAGCGACCTCCACCTTGCATCGCTCGACCGACAACGCTACACAGCGACGATGTACCATCCCACGCTTCGGCTCCTACTCACGACCGCTCTCGCGCATCTCGTTGCGTGCGCTTCGGCCGACGCCCTCGACCTCACCACGGACGACGAGGTGCTGGATGTCGAGCCCGCCGACATGGTGCTCGAAGAGAAGGCCGACTCCGCGAGCCCCGGAAACGTCGAGCTCAAGGTCACCCTCGCCAGCGCCCAGATCGCCAAGGCCCGGTCGCTCCTCAAGCTCACCGAGGGCAAAGCCGAGCGCCGAGAGGTCACGTTCTACGACACGAAAGCGCTCGCGCTCTCGGGCGCGGGCCTCGTACTGCGCTCGCGCAAGGTCATCGACGGTCCGGACGACTCGACCGTCAAGCTCCGGCCGCTCGAGGCGAGCACGGTCGCATCCTCGTGGTTCAAGGTCGCGGGCTTCAAGTGCGAGGAGGACTGGACGCCGAGCAAGGCGGTCGCGTCGTGCTCGCTGACGGTCGGACAGGACCAGGGCGAGATCGACGACGTCCGCAACGGCAAGCGCGCCGTCGACAAGCTGTTTTCGGGCGACCAGGAGGCCTTCGCCTCCACGGCCAAGGTCGCCGTTCAGTGGAGCGGCCTCGCCGTGCTGGGCCCGACGGCCGCCATGGTCTGGAAGGTCAAGGTCAAGGGCTTCGAGGCGTCGTGGACGGTTGAGCAGTGGACGCTCCCGGATGGTCAGACGCTGCTCGAGGTGTCGACTCGCGTCGCGAAGGGCTCGGCGCCGAAGACAGCGACCGCGCTGACGGCGTGGCTCTCGAAGCGAGGCTTGGATGCGACGGCCGCTCAGGAGACGAAGACGCAGGCTGCGTTGGCTTGGTTCGCGGCGCGCTGAGCGGCCCCATTGACGAACCCTCGACCGTCAGCGCTCGTGGCTCGGCCGACCGGCTTGAGCAAGGAACGGCTTTTTGGAAATTTTATTTTTAGTGATTTCTAATTGACGGCGGCGCCAGTGCGCCGTAGCATTGCGAAACTAAACAACACGGGGCCTCGAACAACACGGGGCCTCGCAAACGGAGGCTTCATGGCGGCAGCTCAGATTTTGCTCCAGGACACCACGGCAGTCGGTGGCACCACGGCCGGGCTCGCGGCAGGCGAGTACAGTCATGCTTCGCAGGAGCTTGCGAGCGCGGCGGACGTCGGCCAGTACGTCGTTGCGTACATCACCTTCTGGCTGATCTCCTGCCACCGCGATGACGTCAACGATGACATCACCTTCGGCATCATGACCAATGATGCCAACCAGCAAGCGGGGGCCAC
>SXGT01134881.1_pt1 | contig 19462 bp, 16 predicted proteins | sample 3176221 | NCBI WGS metagenome assembly SXGT01 (sample SAMN11356862, study PRJNA531348) | freshwater metagenome | isolation source: freshwater sample F1-120 | place: China: Fuxian Lake, Yuxi | collected 2017-12-25
CCTCCGTCCCGATGCCCGCGATGGGTGGCCTGACCGACGAACAGATTGCCGATGTCCTCACCTTCATCCGCAGCGAGTTCGGCCAGCAAGCCCCGCCCGTGACGGCGGCGGAGGTGAAGGCCATCCGTGGGGCGACGGGGAGTCGTCAGGTGCCGTGGACGGCGGGGGAGTTGAAGTAAGCGGCCACGGTGCGACATGGCCGAGCGTGCGGGAGTGCGCGAAGCGTCTGGACAGCGGCGTCTTCAGCGCCGCTGTCTGGTCCGCGCGCACCACAACGACGCCCCAAAGAAAAGCGGTGCTAAAGCCACCGCAGTCCAGACGCTTCGCGACCACCCGGCCTGTAGGACATCCTGGCGCATCCCGCTTGGCGGCACACGGTGAGTGCGAGGCAGCTTCCACCGCGCCTCACTTGGCCTTGGCGTCACTGCTCAATTTGCGAATCGCCCCATCCATCAACCCCTTGTTCCCTGCGACCTGCTCTTTCTCCCGCGCAGTTTTGAGCGCGGGCAGTGTGGGGCGGGCGACTTCTTCCAGCCTCGCCAAGGCACGGGCGCTGCAGTGGCGGACTTTCTCGTCGGGGTCGGTGAGGAGGGAGTCGAGCTTGAGCACGCCGGGGGCGGCAATGGTGCCGAGGGGTTCGAGGCCGTGGGCGGACTTGTAGCGCACGAGGGACGAGGCGTCTTCCATGTATAAACGCCAAAGGGCCACGGCTTCCCCTTCCGAACTCGTCATGACTTGTGGCGTAGTCGGCGTAAAGAACGACCAGATGAAGGCGACTAGGCCGAGGATATAGAGGCTTTTGGTCATACTGTTGCCTGGCGTGTGAGGGGAGCCGGCGGCGGACTTGAGCGTCCGCGCTCCAGTTCACTTCCAGCGGAACAGCTCGCTCTGCACCACGCCATGGACGAGGGCGCGGAGGCCGTGCTTGTCCTTCGCGGCCGCGGTCACGATGGCCTCGATGGCCGGCTGGTCGAGGCGGCTGGCGGGCGTGCCAGTGGCGTAGGTGACGAGGTGGCGCGTGACCCCGCGCGCGAGTTGGGCGGGGTTGGCAGCGACCAATTTCCGCAGCTCGCGGATGTCGGCGAAGGTCTGGCCGGTTGGGGTTTTGCCGGCGGTATCCACGGGCAGGCCGTCGGTCCACCACGGGCCGGCTTTGCGCTCGGGGTTCAGCACGCGGTAGTTCTTCCGGTAAGTGCCGGTGACATCGAAGCTCTCCAGCGCGAAACCATACGGGTCGAACTTCGCGTGGCAGGCGGCGCAGGAGCCTTGGCTGCTGTGGAGTGCGAGTTCCTGGCGCAAGGTCTTCGCGCCGCGAATGTCCGGCTCCACGGCGGGGATGTCCGGCGGCGGGGGCGGGATGGGAATGCCCAGGAGGCGCTCGGCGACCCAGACGCCGCGCTTCACGGGCGAGGTGTAGGTGCCGTTGGCGGTGACTTTCAGCACGGCGGGTTGGGTCCAGAGGCCGCCGTAAGGGGAGTCGGCGGGGAGGTTCACCTTCTGCAGCGCGAGGCCGGTGACGCCGGGCAGGCCGTAGTGCTTGGCGAGCGACTCGTTGGCGTAGGTCCAGTTCGCGGCGGCGAACTCGCGGACGCTCAGATTCTCGTCCAGCACGCGGCGGAAGAAGGCTCGCGTCTCCTGCACGCTGGAGCGCTTGAGCAGGTCGCTCTTCGCGTATTCGGGGTAGAGCTTCGAGTCGGGTGAGGTGTCATCAATCATCCGCAGGCCGAGCCATTGGTCGGTGAAGTCGTCCACGAAGCGGGTGGATTTCGCGTCCTTCAGCAGCCGATCGGTCTGCGCGGCGAGCACTTTTGGATCGCGCAGTTTCCCTGCACGCGCGAGATCGAGCAACGCGTCGTCCGGCGTGGAGTTCCAGAGGAAATGGGCGAGGCGCGAGGCGATGGCGAAGTCGTTGAGCGGGCCGGGCTGCTCGACGACGCAGAGGAAGTCCGGCGCGGTCATCAGCTCGATGACGCACTCGCGCAGGGCGTTGTCGGCGGTGACGCCCACGTCGAGCTGCTCGGCGAAACGGAGGTTTAGCTTCGCGAGTTCGTCAGCGGTCGGGTCGCGGCGGAAGAGGCGTGGGGTGATGCGTTTGAACGTGGCTTCGGCGGCCTTCAGAAACGTGTCGCGGTTCTGTAAGCCGCCGGCGAGCGCGGTGCGGAAGTCAGCGCGCAGCCAGCGGTCACCGGCGAGGGGCAGCTCCGGCTCCTCGATTTCCACCCACTGCACGGCGAGGCCGGGGCCGCGCGCGTTGCTGGCCTGGGTGTTCTTCGGCACCGGGACGCCGAGGCCGAAGGGGACGAGACGGAAGTTGTCGCCGAGGGCCGCGAGGTCGTTGAGGTCGCTGGTGCGGAGATAGACTTCGGTTTCGATGATGGCGGGTTTGCCGGGTGGGGCTTCGAGCACGGCGATGAGTTCGATGATTTGGGGGTAAGCACCCGTGTGGCCGGCGTAGATGCCGAAGGGGAGCGGCTTGTCGGTCTGGTAGCCATAGACGGAGAGACGCAGGCGGTGCATGCCGGGGTTGCGCGGGCCGCCGAAGCCACGCAACGGGCCGGAGGTGGTGTCGGTGTTGAAGCTGACTTTCGTGCCGTCGGGCATTTCGAGGATGTGTCCTTTCGACTGCTCGCTGCCAAAGGCAATGGCTCGCACGGTGCGCGCGGGGTCGAATGGGCTCGCGGGTGCGGTCTTGGTTGTGTCGGACTTTTTCTCGCCGAGCAGGTCGTCGAGGAGGTCGGGAGCACGGGGCTTCGCGACAGCTTTGGGCGGAGTCTTGGGAATGGGACGAAGCATCCGTGCGAGGATGTCGTCGGCCATCTTGAAGTAACCGGCGGCACCGGACGCGGAGAGCGGGAGCGCGGCGGCGACCTTGTCGTAGCCGTCCACGCGGCCGTCGGTCGGGAGATTGAGGCCGACGGTGGGCTTCACGCCGAAGAGGTCGAGGATGGTGTTGGAATACTCGGTGCGGCTGAGGCGGCGGAGCTTGCTGCGGCCCTCGGCACGCTGCTTGGCGAGCAGGGTGGCGGTGAAATCACCCCGCAACCACGCGACGAGGGCCGCGCGTTCGGCGGGCTTGGGCTGCGGCTCCTCCTTCGGCGGCATGGTGCCGGCCTCAAGCGCGTCGAGCACTCGGAACCAGTGGTCGCGCTCGGTGTCGAACTGGTCGGCGGTGCGTGGGCCAGAGAGCTGGATGCCGGCCTTGGGCTTCGCGCCGGCGTGGCACTCGGTGCAGTAGGTTTTCAGCAACGGCTGGACGCGGTCGCGGAAAGTCGAGGCGGCGTCCTGGGCGACGGCGAGCGGCGCGAGGAGGCAGAGGATGAGAAGGGGTTTCATTCCGAGAAGAATTGCACGGGAGTTAGACCACAGAGACGCGATGAACACGGAGCAGCGGCAGAAGACAAATCCTCTGTGGTCATCGTGTCTCGGTGGTCACGGCGAGTCGGTCTTTCAAACCAGCGCATCCAGCGTCCCGACGCCCGTGCCGAAGCGGTCGGCCTCGACGCCGTGGCGTTGGAGCATGCTGACGAAGAGCTTGCCGAGCGGCGTGTTGTTCTTGCGGTCGCCGGCGATGTGTTGCCCGTGCTTCCAGCCGCCGCCGGCGAGGAGGATGGGGAGGTTGCTGGTGTTGTGGCTGCTGGCGTCGCCGAGGTTGCTGCCGATGAGCACTTGCGTCTGGTCGAGCAGGCTGGTCGCGCCTTCCTTCGTGTCGCGCAAGGCGGCGAGGAAGTCGCGGAAGACGCCCATCTTCGCGCGCTCGATGATGCGGAGTTGGTCAATCTTCGCCTGGTTCCGCCCGTGGTGGGAAAGCCCGTGGTGATCCTCGGAGATGCCTTCGATGGGCGGCTTCAGATCCATGCCGCGAATGAAGACGGTGACGACGCGCGTCGAGTCGGTCTGGATCGCGAGCTTGGCGAGACCGAGCATGATGCGGGCGCGACCGATGTTGTCGCTGCGGTCGAGGGCGTCGGAGGGCGGGGCTTCCTCGACGACGGGCTTGGGCTTCTGCACCCAGGCTTCGTCGGCGTGGAGCTGCTTCTCCATGTCGCGCACCGCCTCGGCGTAGTCGGCGACCTGCTGCTGGTCGTGGGCGCTGAGACGGGTTTTCAGCGAGGCGAATCTCGAGCCCATGCGGTCGAGCACGCTCTGGCCGCGCTTCAGGCGGGCCATTTCGAGTTCGATGTCGCGGGCTTTGCCGGCGAGGAAGAGGCGGGCGAAAATCTCGGAGGGCTTGTAAAGCGCCGGCACGCCCGCGCCACTGGTGGTGTGCGTGAGCGGGCTGCCATCCTGCGTGGAGAGCGTGAGCAGCGGAAAGCGCGTGGCGGGGCCGACGTGCCGAGCGGCGAGGAAGTCGAGCGAGACGCTGTTGCGGAAGCCGCCGGCGGTGGGGTGCTTGGCGCTGGTGAGGAAGCACGCCTCGGACGCGTGGTCGCCGCCAATCTCCGGGTGCGCGATGCCGGAGCAGACGGTGAACTGGCTGCGGAGGTCACCGAGCACCTTCAGATACTCGCTGGGCTGGTAGTCGCGCCCGGCTTGCTCAGGGAAGAACGACGGGCCGTAGAGACCGAAGTTCGTGCAGATGCTGACGAGCCGCTTCGGTGGCGTGGAAGTCGCAGCTCCGGCGAGGCTTTCGAGCCAAGGCAACGCAAGCAATGCGGAGTTGGTGCGGAGGAAGTGGCGGCGGGATTGGGTGGCAGGGCGCATGAGAGTTGCAGTCATGGACTTGAGGAAGCGGCCGGTGCGAGCGCCCGGGCTGCTTACTCCAAATCCCACTTGGCATCCGGAGCCCCGACGGTGTTCGGCGTAGCGGTGCCGGCCACCAGAAAGCCTAGGGACCTCGTCAACGTCGTTTCGGCATGTCCATCCACCCAGCCGGTGGAGGTCTTCCCTTGATGGCGGCTAATCACACGGCGAGAGAAGGGCTGGTTGAAACTTCCGCCCGGCGCTGGGGTGTCGAAGCTGATTCGCTCGTTTGGATTGACCGTCGAGCCTTGCTGACCCTGCCATTTTGCCGGGTCGGTCTCAGTTGCCCACGAAGCCGGCACCCCAAAAGCAGAATCGGCGAACGCCACAGTTTCACTGGGCTTGTTGACGTTGATTTCACGGAGCCTGCTGGCGGGATTTACCCAGCCCAGCTGGGGCGTGCTCAAGCCGATGCCGAAGTCATTTGAGGTCCAGCCCTTGGGCTGCGTGGGGCATTGGAACAGCAGCTTGTCGGCAGCTGAAAAACGCTTGAGCTGGTCAGGCCACCAGGTATTCGGGGTGGCTGGGTTGCGCACGACGAGGGCGGGGGCTGAAGGGAAGCCGGGAGAATCGAGTGGCACCAAAACGCCATCGTAATCGTCCGCGTAGAGCTTATAGGCCAAGGCAATTTGTTTGTGCTTGTTCAAGCACTGGCTACCGACGGCCTTGGCTTTGGCCTTGGCCAGCGCGGGCAACAGCATCCCGGCGAGGATGGCAATGATGGCGATGACCACGAGCAGCTCAATCAGGGTGAAGGCGCGCTGCGGCAGGGAGGGCGCGGACCGAGTCGAAAGTAGCATGGTGCATTGCTGACTGGGGCCTGCAAACGGGTATTCAGCAGCCTTGCTTGGCCGGGCGCAGCTCAGTTCCTTGCCGGGCAACGGCGCGGGCGGTGAGTTCGTTGCCCACGAAACCCCGCACGTTTTCACCCTCACCCCGGCCCTCTCCCTTGTATATTGTTTTTCGTCTTCCTTGTGCGGCCTTCAGCCGAACGGGAAGATGGAGCCGCCTTCCCCCCTGCAGGGGGGAAGGCGGCGGCGCGCGCGGGGACGTTCCTCCCTAGCCTACGTGTAAACGTGAGGCGTCTCGGAGCCTGTCCCGCGTGTGCCTGTTGGTCCAAACTCGAACCGTTGCCTGAGCACTCCGGCCTGCAGCCGGAGGGGCTCGTATCCTCGCAAGTATGAGTCAGAACAACCCGTCCATCCTCCATGTCGGCCTCGATGTAGCCAAGGATTCCTTGCAGCTCGATCTCGCCGGCCAATCCCACGCCCTGGCCAACGATGCCAAAGGGCACGCCCAACTCCTCAAACTCCTGCGCCCCCATCCCGGTGCGCACGTTGTCTGTGAAGCCACCGGCGGCTATGAACAACCCGCCGTGCGGGCCCTCCACGCCGCCCAAGTCCCCGTCAGCATCGTCGAAGCCGGACGCGTCCGCCACTTCGCCAAAGCCAAGGGCCAGCGCGCCAAGACCGACCCCATCGATGCCGCCGTGCTCAGTGCCTACGGCCGCACCTTCCAACCCGCCGCCACGGCGGCCCCCACGCCCCAGCAAGCCCGCCTGGCCGAACTCTCCACCCGGCGCCGGCAGCTCCTCACCACCCTCACGGCCGAGTCCAACCGCTGCGCCCACTACCTGGACCCACTCTCCCTGCGCCAGGCCCGCGACCTGCGCCGACTCCTGGAAAAGCAAGTCGCCGCCTGCGACGCCGCCCTGGCCGAAATCATTGCCGCCGATGAGGCTCTCAAAGTGCGGGCCCAGCGGCTCGACGCCATTCCCGGGGTCGGGGCCGTGACCGCCGCCACCGTGCTGGCCGAACTGCCGGAGCTGGGCCACATCAGCGATGCCGCCGCGTCCGCCCTGGCCGGGGTCGCCCCCTTCAACCGCGACAGCGGCCAGCAAACCGGGGGCCGCCACATCGCCGGAGGGCGCAAGCCCGTGCGCTGCGCACTCTACATGGCCGCGCTGAGCGCTGTGCGCCACGACGCCATCCTCAAAGCTTTTTATCTGAAGCTGCGGGCGGCGGGGAAGAAGCCCAAAGTCGCGCTCGTGGCCTGCATGCGCAAACTGGTCATCCTCATGAACCGGCTCCTCAGCAACCCAAAATTCCAACTTGCAAACTAACACCGTTGCTCCGAGGGAGAGGGAGGGCGCTCCACGCCGGCTCGTGAACCCGAGCGCTCCCGTTCGCCGGGATGCGGCCTGCGTGCTCCCTCTCCATGAACCTCCCGAGGAGGACCCAAAGATTAGGGGCGGACAAAGATGGGCTTGGGATTCTTTGTCCGCCCCTAATCTTTGGGTTTCCTGTCTTTGGTTTATGGTCCCAATGCGCGGCTTTCGGGCCGTGGTGGCTACCCATGAACCTCCAGCGGTGCCGGCCTTCGCCCGGCGCGCGGGCGGTCCCCGCCCGCAGCAGCTCCGCACGCCCGAGCGCGCCGGGATATTCCGAACGCTGCCTGACCCTCCCCTGTGCTGCGACCGGGGACCGGTCGCGCGCCGGTTCAGGGGCCGAAATCGCGAGCCTCGGCGACGCGTGGGTCCTCTCCCAGCGGGAGAGGGCTGGGGTGGGGGAGAACCGCCCGGCACGCAGAACTCGGTTGCAATCAACCCGAACGCCGAAGTCAGGCTCGAACGAAGCCCGCAGCCAGGGGAGCGCACGCCGCTGGCGTGCCGTTTTCGGCGGCCCGCCGAAAACTTCGTCGCGCTAACTTTTTCCTGCACTGGGAAGGTAGTGAGTGCCACGAAGGTTTGGGTGGGCCGCCCAAACCGGCACGCGGGCCGCGTGCGCTCCCCATTCTAGTGCGGAGTTCGGGACAAACTGAGCTGCGCCCGGCCCGGCCCGGCAGCTCACCTTCCAAGCCAATGGAAAAGCCCGCGCAAACGCGGCTGCGCGGGCCTGTGCTTGCGAGCGGGTGGTTACAGCTCCGATTCGTCCTCGGCCTTGAGGGTGGTGATCTGCGAAGCGCCTTCGAGGGCGGTGATTTCACTGATCATCTCGTCGGCGCGCGCGGGGTCGCGGAGCATGAGGCGGAAGGAGAAGTCCGCGCCCTCGTAGCCTTGGTGCGAGCGCTGGCTGGCGAGGTGGACGCGGCGGGCGTGGCGCTCAAGCAGGTTGCTGAGTTCCATTAGTTCACCGGGCGAGCGCGCCCAGTGGAGGTTCAGGATGAGGTCGTAGCGGTGGCGCGCACCGAAGTTCGTGAACCACAGGTAAACCATCAGCACGAAGATGATGCCCGCGCCGACGACGGTGGTGGAGAACTTCTGCGTGCCGCAGCCCATGCCGATAAAGATCGACGTGAGCACGAACGTGGTGTCGAGCGTGTCGCGGAGAATGTTGCGGAACCGCACGATGGCAAACACTGCCATCATGCCGAACGCGGTCACGATGTTGTTCGAGAGCACGGTCATCACCAGCGAGACGATGACGGGCGTGACGACAAGGGCGTTGACGAACGAGCGCGAGTAGCTAAGGCCTGCGTGCGTGAGCATGTAGGTCCACGCAAGCGTCTGGCCCAGCAGGAAGGACAGCAGCAGGCCGAGGACGACGGCGGGGATGTTGGGCGGCGCCAGCGAGGCGTCGCCTTGGAAAAAGATCCACTCGTTCATGCGATAGTTTTTTGGTTAGGAACTGGGAGGAGAATTAAGATTGGGCTTGGGATTGCGAGGAAAAACTGGCCTCAGAAGAGAGTCTTGGTCGCGCGCACTTCCTCGTAGAAGACGTGCGAGTCGTCGAACTCCTCCAGCGGTTTCTTGACGCGCATGTGCTGGAGGGCGTTGTGCCAGCCGAAATACTTTTCTCCCTTGAGCGCGATGCCATCGGCGTATTTGGCCGCCGTGGTCGTGGTGAGGCCGAAGACGCGGGTGCACTCGCGCAGGAAGTCCGGGAAGCGGCCGGTGAACTTGAACTCGAGCACGACATCCTTGCCGAAGACGCACGTGGGATTGACGTGGTCGGTCTCGAGCCGGGCCGTCGGCTCGGCGGAAATGAGGACGTTGCGGTCGAAGGTGACGCGCAGAGAGTTGTCGTGCGGGCTGACCCAGGCTTCGCGCAGGTAGTGGATGTGGGCTTTGGGGACGGCCTTGTATTCCTTCAGGTATTGGCTGAAGCGCTGGAGGGCGACGTGTTCCTTGGGACTGCCCTGCTTGACGAGGTGCTCGGGCTGGGGCAGGTGGCCGGCGAGGATGTAGTCCACGGACTTGCGCCGCACGCCGCCGCGCTGCTTGAGAATGGCGTTGTTCATCCGGCGCTTGATCTCGAAGAAGACCGGCGACTCCGGCTCGTTGTCGTAAAAGCGGAGGCGGAGTTTGAAGCGGTTCTTATTCCCGTTGATCGTATGCCAGTAGATCGTGAGCGCCTCGGAGTCGAGGTAAAGGCTGTGGATCGGGTAGGAATTGTGCGGTTTCCCGACGCCGTAGTCATCGAGAATGGTGTAGGAGCTGACAAACCGCCGCACGGCCCGCGCGGTATCCTCTGGGATGATGTATTTCAACTCCCAGCGCTGCATCTGCATGTCCCGGCTCATGTCATCAAGTTGGCCCGCAGCCAAAGCATGGTTGGAGCGGACGGATTTGTAGCCGGCAACCCGCGTTGAGGTAAAGAAATTCCGTGGCAATTCGCGTGACTTCGCGGCGGGCTGGCCCTACCACCACGCCCCGTGCTTGGTGCCATTCTCGCGGCAATCATGTTCGCCTTCTCCGCCGTCTCTGGCGCGCGGGTGGCCAAGCTCATGGGCGGCACGGAGGCGAACTTCTGGCGGCTCTCGCTGGCCACGATCTTTCTCGCGGCGATGGCGCACACGTTTGGCGCGGGGCTGGCGGGCAACGGGTTTTACATCTTCATCTTGAGCGGGTGCATCGGGTTCGGGTTAGGGGATGTGGCGCTTTTTCAAGCTTATCCGCGACTCGGCTCTCGGCTGACAATTCTTATCGTGCATTGCCTGGCGGCGCCGTTTGCAGGGCTGGTGGAGTGGCTCTGGCTCGGCACGACGCTCTCGGTGGCGCAGGTGCTGTGCGGCGCGGTAATCCTCAGCGGCGTGGCGCTCGCGCTCGCGCCGACGCATGAGACGCACGAGGCGCGGCAGCAGTTTGGCGTCGGCATATTCTTTGCCGTGCTCGGAGCGATAGGGCAGGGCGGGGGCGTCGTTTTGAGCCGCAAGGCGTATGAGCTATGCAGCCTCGCCGAGCAGCCGATGGACGGTGTCACGGCGGCGTATCAGCGGATCATCGGGGGCGTCATCATCTCTGGCCTTGCGCTGCTGGTGGTGAAGCGGCAGTTCCTTCTCGCCCGCGCGGGCGACTTGCAGTCACCGTTTTTCGGCAGCGATAAAACCACTGACGGCGACTGCAAATCGCCGACACAGTCCACTGCCGAGAAGTGGCGGAAGTCCGGCAAGTGGATAGTCTTCAACGCTCTCGCCGGTCCCACGCTCGGCGTGAGTTGCTATCAATGGGCGCTCAAGACGACGCCGTCTGCCGTCGTGCTGCCCATCGTCGCGCTGTCGCCGCTGGTGGTGATGCCGTTCTCGCGCTGGCTGGAGCAGGAGCGGCCCTCGAAGCGCTCGACGCTTGGCGCGGTCATCGCCGTGGCGGGCGGGGTGGCGCTGGCGTTGGTGAAGTAGTCGCAGTGAAGTAGTCGCCGTCTTGCGCCCGCCGTCTTTCCGGGTAACTTCCCCGGTCTTGTCGCGTCTGAATCGCGGCTGTGACCAAACCTCTGACCGCCAAAATGATTTTGCCCCGCATCTTGTCCGCGTTGCTCCTCACCACCGCCCTCGCGCTTGCACAGAACGGCGACAAACCTGGCGAGAAACAAGAGTCGCGCGTGCCCAAGGAAAAAATCCCCGCCGCCCCCCCGCTTTCCGCCACCGACGCGCTCAAGACCTTCAAGCTACCGCCCGGCTTCCGCATCGAGGTCGTCGCCGCCGACCCGCTCGTCGAGACGCCCATCGCGATGCAATGGGATGCTGATGGACGCATGTGGGTCGTCGAGATGCCGAGCTACATGAACACGCCCGCCGCCACCGGCGAGTTGGAACCCATCAACCGCATCAGCGTGCTGGAGGACACCGACGGTGATGGCAAGATGGACAAGAAGACCGTCTTCCTCGACAAGCTCGTCATGCCCCGCGCCGTGTGCCTGGCTTACGGTGGCGTGCTGGTCTGCGAACCGCCGGCGCTCAACTGGTATCCCATCGAAGCTGGCCTCAAGCCCGGCAAAGCCGTGCTGGTGGACAAGAACTACGCGCCCAACGGCTTGAAAAACCCCGAGCACACTGGCAACAGCCCGACGTGGATGATGAATAACTGGATTGTCTCCGCGAACCACAACCTCCGCTTCCGCCGCGTGGACGACGAATGGAAGCGTTCCGCCACCACCTCGCGCGGCCAGTGGGGCCTCACGATGGACGACTGGGGCCGCCCCTTCTACAATTCTAATTCCGACCAGCTTCGCACCGACTACGTGCCGAGCGAGTATTACTTCCGCAACCCGCTCTTCCGCACCACTGCCGGCCTCGCCCAGCAGCCGATGAAGGACCAAGCCGTCTGGCCCGCACGCGTGAACCCCGGCGTCAATCGCGGCTACCAGGCCGCCACGCTCAAGCCCGATGGCACGCTCGCCAAATACACCGCGACGTGCGGCCCGGTCATTTATCGCGGCGACAATTTCCCTGCTGAATTTCAAGGCAATGCTTTCATCCCGGAGCCGTCGGCAAATTTCGTCCGCCGCATGGTGCTTACAGAGCAAAATGGCGAGCTGACCGGGACGAACCCATACACGGAAGCCGAGTTCCTGACTTCCACCGACGAACTCTTCCGCCCCGTCAACGCCTACACCGGCCCCGACGGCTGCCTTTACCTCGTGGACATGTATCACGGCATTCTCCAGCACCGCGTCTTCCTCACGAGCTACCTGCGCAAGCAGGCCGAGGATCGCGGCCTCGACAAGGTCATCAAGCGCGGCCGCATCTACCGCATCGTTCACACCGGCAAGCCGCCCGGCCTGAGGCCGCAACTCGCCGCCGCCAAGCCCGCCGACCTCGTCAACACCCTCTCGCACCCTAACGGCTGGTGGCGCGACACCGCGCAGCGTCTGCTCGTCGAGCAATCCCCCGCCGCCGCGCTCGCGCCGCTCAAAGAGATGGCCCTCGCCGCCGCCGACCCGCGCGCCCGCGTGCACGCGCTGTGGACGCTCGACGGCATGGGCCAGATGGACGCCGACACATTGATTTCCGCGCTGGGCAAGGAGAAGCACGGCAAGGTCCGTGCTGCCGCCGTGCGCGCCGGCGACGGCCTGCTGAAGACCTCGGACAAGGACAAGGTGCTGCTCAAGCTCGTCTCCTTGGCCGACACAAAAGATCCCCACGTGCAGGTCCAGCTCGCCTTCACGCTCGGCGAAGCGAAGGAATCCGCCGCCGAGGCCGCAATGGCTGTGCTCGCCCTTAACGCCGGCACCAACGCCCTTGTCCGCGACGCGCTCATCAGCGGGCTGGCGCTGCGCGAAGTCGAGATGCTCGACCGCGTCGCGTCAGACAAATCTTGGGAAGACAAAGCCAAAGTCGGCGGCGGCGAAGCCTTCATCAGCGCGCTGTCGAAGAATGTTTTCCAGCAGGCCCGGGGCGACCGCGTGAACAAGCTGCTTGAGCAAATCACTCACAAGGAGACGCCCAAGTGGCAGACCCACGCCGTCCTCGCGAGTCTCAACGTAAACCCGCCGTCCGCAAAAAAGGGCGAGCCGCCTCCCCGCGTAAAGCTTGTGAAGCTCGCTGCCGAACCGCCCGCGCTTGCCGCGTTGGAGAAGTCCGACGACAAGGCCATACAGGCCGCCGCCAAGAAGCTCGACAAGGTCGTCCTGTGGCCCGGCAAGCCCGGCGTGGTGCTGCCCGTCATCAAGCCGCTCTCCTTAGCCGAGCAGGCGCGCTTCGACGCCGGGAAGGTCATGTTCGAGGCCACCTGCGCCGCGTGCCACCAAGCCCACGGCTACGGTCAGGACGGCCTCGCCCCGCCGCTCGTGGACAGCGAGTGGGTAGCAGGCTCGCCCGATCGCCTCGCGCGCATCATCCTGCACGGCGTCGGCGGCCCCATCACCGTCCTCGGCAAGAAGTGGGACATGGACATGCCCGGCCACGGCACCTTCGACGACGAGACCGTCGCCGCCGTGATGACCTTCCTCCGCCGCTCTTGGGACCACGACCATGATCCAGTCGCTCCCGACTTCGTGAAGAAAGTCCGCGCCGCCACCGCCGGTCGCGAGTCCGCGTGGACGGACGCGGAGTTGAAGAAGCTCAAGTAGCGGGCGCATCTCAGTTTCTTGCAGGGTCGCTGATGGAGGCATGAGGGAAGAGCAAGTGCCAGCGGTCGTTGCGCCACCCCCTGACGTTTCCATCCTTGCCACCCGTCCCGCCACACTGAGAATCCGCCGGGTATGAATCGCATCGAAGCCCGCTTCGCCCGCCTCCAACAAGATGGCCAGAAGGCGCTCATCGTCTATGTCGGCGCGGGCGATCCCAACCTCGAGTCCACGCGCCAGCTCGCGCTCGCCTTCGATCGCGCCGGCGTGGACATTCTAGAGCTGGGCGTCCCTTTCAGCGATCCCCTTGCCGACGGACTTGTCAACCAGCTCGCCGCACAGCGCGGCCTGGAGAGCGGCACCACGCCGCCGCGCCTTTTCGAGACAGTCGCGGCCATTCGCAGGGAATCGCAGCTTCCCATTGTCTTCTACGTTTACTTCAACCTCATGCACCGGTGCGGCGTTGCGAAGTTCATCGCCGACGCCGCGCGCGCCGGGGTTGACGGCCTGCTGGTCCTCGATCTCCCTCTAGAGGAGGCGGACACCTACGAGCAACTTATGCGTGACGCCGGCCTCTGCGCCATCTGGCTCGTCGCGCCCACGACTCCCGACGCGCGCATCGCCACCATCGTCAAGCGCGGCACGGGCTTCATCTACTACGTCTCGCGCGAGGGTGTGACGGGGATGCAGGTCAAGGTCGCAGGAAACCTCGCCGACAGGGTCGCGCTCATTCGGAAGCACACATCGCTGCCCATCGCCATCGGCTTCGGCATCTCCAACCCGGCGCAGGCGCGTGAAGTCGCCTTCGCCGCGGACGGCGCTGTCGTAGGCAGCGCCGTGGTCAACCAGATCGCCCGTCTCGGCAACTCCCCCGACCTCGTTCCCAGCCTGGAGGCGTTCGTCAAATCCCTCGCCGACGGCATCAAGAGCGGGTGATTGCCCGTCGCTGCTTGAAAGTTGAAGATGATGATGGGAGCCGTTCGCTGATTCTCCTCCCATGAACCTCTGCGTCTTTCGTGCGGCGGGCGGATCTCAGTTTCTTGGAGGCCGTTGGGGGGGGGGCGGGCGGGCGGACAGAAAGAAAGGGACAGAATGAAGGGACCTTGTTTCTGTGCATTTCACAGACAGTTCTCCTTGGAACAGGATTTCCCTGATGCGAATTGTCCCAATTGGAGTGTCGCCGACGAAGTGGCTGAGGTCGTTTGGGTAGCGAACCCGAATCGTTGACTTTATTCCGGGCTGATCTGGCATCACCCCCTTTAACAACGAAGGATTTTGCGCCACCACTGTCGCAAAAATAGCCCAAGGCGAAACAAGTTTGCCGGTTTCAAATGAACGCAGAATTGCTTGATCAGACCCTCTCCCTTCAATCGCCTGACGAAGCCTCTCACGATGCGGTTCAGGCTCAGACGCATCGATTATCAAAGACGCCTGGGCCAAGTGGTGCATGGGCTGCATCATTGGAAAACTCTGGAACAACAGCCAATCGCCGAAATGCTCAGGTGTGAGCGCCTTTACCTCTCGGAGTTCAATCCCCTCCTGCAATGCGAACTTCTTCCCGTCCTGAGCAAACCCGGTTGTTGACACAGCAGTGACCCTGTTGAACTTGAAACGAGTTCGCCTCCCAACCAGTTGTTCTATCCAAGAGCCCTGGGCGCGGCCTTGGCTTGGGCGGTCTCTGCACTCAATAAGCCAGACGATGTCGGGGGTTCCAAGTTTACCTCTTACCTCAATGTCAAACTCGGCGACCTGAATCCCGTCTTCGTTTAGGACTCGCTCGTTTGTTTTGACCTCGAAGCCATCGGGCAGGTGAAGCTTCTCGATGAATGAAACGAGTCCTTCAAGTTGTTTGCCAGTTTGTCCATTTCGCATTCAGGCAGCACTATAGGATTAGTGCACTACCGTCTTGGCTGCCAGTTTCACTCGAAGGCTCGCGACAACTTTCGCGTGCTTTGGGTCATCGGCAAGATTGCGGTATTGCTTCGGGTCAGCCTGCGCGTCGTAAAGCTCGGTGCCCGCCTGGCCTTCGTCCCATTCGATGTAGCACCAGCGGTCAGTGCGGACGCTGCGGCCCATGAGCGACTTCTTCTTCGGGTCCACGCCGACGGTGAGGCTGACCTCGGCGTTGCGCGTGACTTGAGTGAAGGCGGGCTTGTCCCATGCGGCCTGCGGGTTGGCGAGCAGCGGCTTGAGGCTCTTGCCTTCGAGCGCCGGATGAATAAGCAGGCCGGCGAGGTCGGCAAGCGTGGGGTGCAAGTCCACGAGTTCCACGGGGCGCGGGCTGACTTTGCCGTTCGATTTGCCGCCCGGCACGGCGATGACGAGCGGGACGCGCGCGGACTCCTCGAAGAGGCTGCGTTTCTGCCACTGCCCGCCGTGCTCGCCGAGAAGCCAGCCGTGGTCGCTGAAGAAGACGATGATGGTTTTGTCCGCGAGCTTGAGACGGTCGAGCGCGTCCACCACGCGACCGACTTGCGCGTCCATCTGGCTCACGCTCGCGTAGTAGGCGCGGAGGAACTGGCGGATGTCCGGCTCGGCGACGCCGTAGTTCGGCGGGTTCACGAGCGGCGAGACGCGCGGAATCTTGGCGAGGTGCGCTTGCGGCTCGTTGGGCAGGGAGAACTTCTCCACGGGATGCAGGTCGAAGAACAGCTTGCTCGCGATGCACGGCACATGCGGACGGAAGAAACCGCAGGCGATGAAGAACGGCCTGTCCGGTTGCGTGGCGTGTTGCTCCAACAGCTTGACGACCTCGCCGGCAATCAGCCCGTCCGTGTGGTCCGTGCCGTCGCCTCCGGTCGCGTGCCACGCGAGTGCGGCACCGAGGCCGATCTTGGGAGTGTAGTTGAGGAGCGAGCCTTCCTCCGTCTTGTCGCGGCCCGAAGGGTTGATCGTGCGCTGCCACGACGGCGCGTCATCGAAGCCGTCCGTGCCAATCTGCATCGGCACGGCGTAGTGGTAGAGCTTGCCCGCGCGCACGACGGAGTAGCCGGCGCGCTGGAAAGTCTGCGGCATGGTCTGCGCATCGGGCACAGCCTTGCGGAAGTGTGTGACGTTCTCAAAGACGCGCGTCGTGTCGGGTCGCAGACCGGACATGAAGGAGGAGCGCGAGGGATTGCAGAGCGGATACTGGCAGTAGGCGCGCTCGAAGCGCACGCCACGCTTGGCGAGCCGGTCAATGTTTGGCGAGAATGCCAGCGGGTCGCCGTAGCAGCCGAGGCGTGTGTTCAAGTCATCGGCGACGAGGAAGAGGACGTTGAGCTTCGGCGCAGCGGAGACCGGAGAGTAATTAGTGATTAGTAAAAAAGCGGCGATCGCGAGCAAGGTCAGCCGGGCGTGCATGAGGCGAAGATTGCGCCGAGCAGGAGCGCGGCTCAAGCCGGAGTTCGAGGAGAAAGATTGAGACCCCTCACGTCGTTTCCTACGTGGTCCGGTCAAGCGAGGATGGGCTTGATGATCTCGCCGTGGTCAAGGTCGAGGCGCTTGCGGTCGGGGACTTCCAGCTTGCGGCCGCTCAGGCCAAGCTGATGAAGGAGAGTCGCGTGGATGTCGGTGACGTAGTGGGCGTCCTCGACGGCGTGGAAGCCCAGCTCGTCGGTCGCGCCGTGGACGATGCCACCCCGGATGCCGCCACCTGCGAGCCAGACGCTAAATCCATACGGATGATGGTCGCGCCCGTCCGCGCCCTGCGAGCCGGGCGTGCGGCCAAACTCGGTGGCGAAGACGACGATGGTTTCATCGAGCAGGCCGCGGCGTTTCAAGTCTTGGAGCAGGCCGGCGGTGGGTTTGTCCACCTGTGCGGAGAGCTTCGAGTGATTTGCCTTCAAGCCGCTGTGCGCGTCCCACGCGCCCGCCGCACCGTCGCCGTGTTGGATTTGGATGAAGCGCACGCCGCGCTCGACGAAGCGGCGAGCGGCGAGGAGCTGCGCGCCGAAGGCTTTCGTCTCGGACTGGTCCAGGCCGTAAATCTTCTTCGTCTCCTCCGTTTCGCGGTCGGTGTTCACCGCCTCGGGCACGGCCATCTGCATGCGGTAGGCGAGTTCGTAGCTCTTGATACGCGCGTCGAGGGCCTGGTCACCGGGATATTGCGTGGCCTTGAGGCGGTTCAACTTGTTAACCAAGTCGAACTGGATTTGCTGCTCCGCTGCGTTGATGTCGCCCTCGGGCCGCGCGTAGGCGAGCGGCTCGCGCGGGTCGATGACTAGCGGCACGGCGTCGTAGGCGGGGCCGAGGTAACGGCCATCGCGCTTGTCGAAGAAACGCGGCCCCATGTTGATGAACTGCGGAAGGTTGTCGTTCAGCGAGCCGAGGCCGTAGTTCACCCACGCGCCGATGGTCGGCTCCTGCACGTCGAGCATGTGGCGGCCGGAATGGAACTGCACTTGCGCGCCGTGGTTGTCGTCGGTCGTCCACATCGAGCGCACGATGGCGAGGTCGTCCACGCAGTTGCGGAGATGGGGAAACCAGTCGCTCACCTCGATGCCGCTTCTGCCGCCGGGTGCGAAGCCGACTTGCAGCGGGTAAACCTTGTTCCGCTGCTGGCCGTTGGCGTCGTTCACCACGACCACACGCACGCGCTTGCGTTTCTCCGGGTCGTTCACGCCCTTGAACGGCGTCTCGTCGAAAGTCTTGCCGGCGTATTGGGTGAGCGCGGGCTTGGGATCGAAGCTCTCCATGTGGCTCAACCCGCCGCGCAGGAAAATCCAGATGACCGACTTGGCCCGCGCCGGGAAGTGCGGCAATCCCGTGGGCGGACGCCAACGGCTCTCCAGCCCGAAGCCATCGCGCGCGAGCATCGTGCCGAGCGCAAGGCCGCCGAAGCCCAGGCCGGAGCGGGTGAGGAAGGAGCGGCGGGTGGGGAGGGGATTCATGGTAACTCAGCAAAGGGCTTCCGAGCGCGGCGGAAAGGAGCAACCGCTAAAGCCGCTTCCGCTTCGCGTTCACTTCCATACACCAACACCATCGCCCTGCGAAAATGGTGGCGCCGCTCTTCGCGAGTCATCTTGTTCGAGGCCTGACGCGCTCTGGCGGCAGCCCGTGTGCCGAACGTGTTCAGCGGATAGTCCAACGGCTTCTTGGAGTGCTTGGCGGGGATGCTGGGCATGGGAGAATGACGGAGGAAAGATGCTGGCAACTCACCGGAAAACCCGGAGCAGGCGTTTGGGACTCGCCACGTCAATGGCGGGTAAATCAGCTTCATCCGCCGTCGCTTGCAGGGCATCTGCGTCAATGTCGAGCAGGTGATGGTCCGAAGTCACCAGCAGCGAAATCCTAGCGACGGTCGCTTCGGCGAGAATGCGTGCGTCGTTGGACTCTTCAGCCGGAACCAGCCTATGCAACCGCACCAACTCAGCGAACCGCTTGGCAATCGCAACCTCAAGGTCTCCCAGCACCAACGGAACGACCCGCCAGCCCAGGAGATTGCGCACGGAAAGTTCCGCGAGCCGCCGCTGCTCCCGGTCGCCTTGCCGCCGGAAGTAGTGCAGCTCTGCCAGCACCGTAGGTGGAGCGAGCAACTCAAACCCGCGCGCTCGGAAGACCTCCCGAAACTCGACGGCGAACTCTTTGGCGTCTGCCAAGTCGAAGAGCACGTTGGTATCAAGTGCCAGTTTTTTGGGGAACCGCTCCGCCATAAATCGCTGCCATCGCCTGTTTGAAATTCTCCTCGCGTTCCTCCTCCGTCATGGCGTTGGCCTGCTTGCGGCCTCGCGCCGCAACCCTGCTGCCATGCGTCTGCTCCGGATAATCCAACGGCTTCTTGGAAAGCTTGGAAGGCTTGTCGGTCATGGTCGGAAGCTAGTGGAATCCGGTGGTAGTGTCGAACCCGTTCTTTGGGTCCGGATGATGCATATCTCTCACCGAATCGTAATGAAGTCGTTGTGATTCAAGAGCGCGTGGACGAGGGCGGCGCGGGCTTTGGTTTCGGGCTGGGGGGACTTGCGCTCTTTCGCGGCGGCGAGGAATTGGGCGAGGCTCTCCGCGCAGAGCGTTTGCTCGGCGGGCGTCGGGGCGGTGGCCAGCAACGTAGTGAAGATGGTGCGGATGAAGGCGTCGTCCGCCGCGCTCTCGGCGTCCTTCACGAGGCGCTCGGCGACCTTCGCGGCGGCGGTGGACGCGAGCCGGCTGTTGGCCAACGCCAGCGCCTGCTGCGGCAGGATGCTTTCGTCGCGGCGGTAGCACTCCTTCGTGTTCGCGTTGTCGAACATCTCCAGAAACTTGTTCAAGTCCTCCGGCGATTGCGTGAAGTAGAAGCTGCGGCGCGTGGTGTCGGCGCGCTTCGGGTCCACGGTCGGGCCGCCGAGCTTGGGGTCGAGCGTGCCGGCGAGGTGCAGGAGACTGTCACGAATGACATTGGCGTCCATGCGCTGCGGGTTCATGCGCCAGTAGTAGCGATTGTCGGAATCCTTCGCGTGGTTCTGGGAAAAGTGGTCAGTGTTCAG
>SXGT01833398.1_pt1 | contig 19460 bp, 16 predicted proteins | sample 3176221 | NCBI WGS metagenome assembly SXGT01 (sample SAMN11356862, study PRJNA531348) | freshwater metagenome | isolation source: freshwater sample F1-120 | place: China: Fuxian Lake, Yuxi | collected 2017-12-25
ATATCCAAAAAAGGTCAGTGAATAATGGCCAAACCTATTCGCGCAGTGATGTTTGATCTGGATGGCACCTTATTAGATACAGCGCCGGATTTTGTTGTCGTCGTCAATCAGCTACTTGCCGAACAACAACGTCCTTCACTCGCAGCAGACGAAGCCGCCGTCGCCGGTGCCGCCGCCGCCGTCGCCGGCGTCGGTGAGGGCGCCGCCGCCATCGACCGCGGCGTCGGGGGGACCGGCGTCCGGCCCGGTGCCGACGGGAAACATCACGATCGAGTTGTAGTTGAGGATGCCGGGATCGACCTGCTTGCACTGGGTGACGGTGTTGAAGCCGATCTTCTCGGCGGTCACGCAGGCGTAGCGGGGGCTGACGGCAAAGCTGTATCCGGTGCCCACGGTGTCGGTGGTGATCACGCTGCCGTCGTCGAGCGTCACCCGCACGCCGGCGATGTCGGGCCCGGTCAGGCTCGAGTCGCGGACCTTGCCGAGCAGCGTGCCCGGCGGCTGGGCGCCAAAGACGATGCCGAGGTGGTTGGCGACCGGGCGCTGGACGCCGTCCGACGGGCTCGAGACCAGGCCACCCTGATTGGCGATGACCATGGCCGACGCGCCGCCGCCATCGAGGGCGATGGCGTCGCGTACGCCGCGATCGCGGAGGAAGCCGGCCAGCTCGGCCGCGGTCATGCCGGTCGAGCCGGCCTGCCAGCCGTCGACGACGACCAGCCACAGCCGGCGGTTGTCGTCGGAGAGGCCGATGGCGGTGCGAGGCGCGCGCAGGCAGGCGATGGCGCCGCTGTCGGCGCAGTCGAAGCTGGTCACCGCCTGGCCGGCGCGCACCAGCATGGGGCGGCCGCCGATCACGCCGGTCACGAACGAGGGCAGATCACCCAGCGCCACCACCGACTCGGGCACGATGATGAGGCCGTCGGTGCGGTTGGCGACCTTGCCGAAACGGAACAGCGCCGAGGTGCCGTCGTCGGTGGTCGAGCTCCACGGCGCGCTGTCGCCCATGGCCAGGCCGTCGGGCACGTAGCCGGCGGGAGCGAACAGATCGCCATTGATCGCGATCTGGGCGCCGACGCCGGCGGCGAACGCGCTCACCGTGCGCCCGCGATCGTCCTCGCGGGTGGCGCGCACCGTGATCTCGGCCGAGGTCAGATCGACGCGAACCACGTGGATGAGCGCGGGGATGGTGCCCTCGCTCCACTCCTCGTGGACGACGCCGGGGTAGGGCGTGCTCGTCGACGTGCGCGTGGCCGCCGCGGCCGGGGCCGCGAGCAGCAGCCCGGCGAGGGCGAACGGCACGCGCATGCCACGATAGTACCCGAGCGGCGCTCGATGCCCTACAGTGGCGAGATGTCGGACCAGCGCACCGTGCGGGTGGCCACGTGCCACGACCCCGCCGAGGCAACCATCATCAGGATGGTGCTGCTGGCCCACGGCATCGAGGCCATCATTCCTGGCGAGGGGACGGCATCGCTGGTGGGGATCACCGCCGCCGGCTTCCGGGCCTACGTCTACGTGGCCTCCGACCACGCCGCCGAGGCGCTGGCGCTCATCACCGAGATGCGCGACGGCTCGGGCGCCGCAGCAGTGGAGGCCGAGCTCGGCGGCGACGAGCCCGAGCGGGCCCCACTGCCGAAAGCCGTGGCGCGGGTCAGGCGGCCATAGCGCTCGCTGACACTCGCTAGGGGATGGAAGTCGCGCGGCCGGTCGTGATCCGCACGTCGACCGGCGACGTCGTCCCGGCGGCCTCGTCGAGCACCATGACCACGCGTTTGCCTTCCTCGAGGGCGACACGCGAGGTCTCGCGGCCGCCGAAGACCAGCCGCTTGCCGCTCGGCGCCTCGACCCAGCCCAGCTCGAGGTTGACCTCGACGGTGTCGTCCTTGACCTCGACCAGACGGCGGACCTTGCCGGTCATCTTGGTGGTCTCGACGTCGACCTGGTAATTGCCGGCCGGCACGGCGCAGTCGAAGGGCAGGGGCTGCTTGATGCAGCCCTTGACGCCGGCGATGGTGACGCGAGCGTCGAGGTTGGCGCTGACGGCGATGGCGGCGCCAGGCACCAGCGCGGCGTGGACCGGCACGTTGCGGGCGCCCTGGCCGGGCGCGACCGCGACCGACGCGGGCGCGAACTTGCCGAGGCGGATGCCGACGACGTGGCGCTTGCCGGCCTCGACCAGGAGCTCGCGGGTGGGTGTGGTGATGCCGATCTGGCGCTGGCCGTCGATCCAGACGTCGGCGCCGCTTGGTTCCGAGGTCACGAGCAACGTGGCGAAGGCCGCGTCCATGGTCAGCGATTGCATGACCTGGGCCTCGCCGCCCGGCGACGGCACGTGGATCGAGCGCGTGACCTCGGCGTAGCCGCCGTGACGGAAGGTGACCGGGACCTCGCTGTTGGGCGTGAACGTGGTGACCGTGACCGGCGTGATACCGACCTCGACGCCGCCGGCGAGCACCGCCGCGCCGCGTGGATCGCTGTCGATGAGCACGGTCGAGGTCCGCGGCACCAACCGCAGCGCGAGGTTGGTGGGCGGGCCCTCGGCGGGCTGGAACACGGTCTCGGCCGGACTGTGGCCGTCGAGGCGCGCGACCACCCGGTAGGCGCGGCCGACCTGGAGCCCGCTGACGGTGAGCGAGCCGCCGCTGGCGACGCCGCGGGCGCTGCCGTCGATCTCGATGGTCGCGCCCGCCGGTTCGGTGGCGACGGTCACCGACGTCGTCGGGGTGCGGGCGAAACGCGGCCACGCCACCATCACGATCAGCGCCACCAGCAGGACGATCGCGGCCGACAGCGCGCCGATCATGCCGCGCGGTGTACGCGGTTCGGGGCCGCCGCGGTTGCCGGTGCGGCGCTCGACGGGATGGCCGACGCCCTGGGGCAGGAGGCGTGAGGGGCCGGCGGCGAGACGGCCGGCGGCGTCGATCTTCTCGCTGAAGAAGCCGAAGCCCTCGAGCTGGACCTTGGGCGATTCGAGATCGAACTGGCACACGCACTCCGTGGCAACGTCGGGCAGCACGTTGAACATGAAGCGCGTCGAGCTGTTGGCGATGAGGTAGAGGCCGAGGCCGGCGCCGCCGGTCTTGCGATCGATCTGCTGCTCGGAGTGCAGGCACTTCCACAGGTAGCGGAGGACGGTGGAGCGATCGAGCGTGCCGAAGCTGTCGCGCACCGAGACCGTGAAGGTGTTGCCGTCGCATGCGTACTGGACGACGACCTTCTGCTCCATGCGCAGCTGGATGCGGCTCTTGGTCGGGATCTCGGCGAAGATCTGCTTGCCTTGATCGTCGACAGGCGCGTCGTACAGCGCGTTCATGAGCATCTCGTCGACCGACTGCTCGATGGCTTCGCGGTACTTGCGGCGCACGCTCATCAGCTCGGCGAACTCGGTGATCTGCGCGATGCACAGCGACTTCTCCTGGTAGTCGCCGACCAGCGTCGAGTAGACCCGCGTGCCCCACGGCACCAGCTTCTCCAGGCCGAAGATGTCGCCGGCCAGCACGCGCGTGGCCATGGCGGCCAGATCGACCGGCCGCATGTGGGCGGCGATGAGGATCCCGGCCACTCGATCCGAGATCTTCATGACGTCGACGGTGCGCGACAGCGCTGCCGTGGGCAGGATGACGATCAGGCGCGCGTCGTTGCCCAGGCGCAGCGCCAGGTCCTCGACCACCGACACCAGCTCGCCGTCCAGGTGGACCACGACCAGCGCGGCCTGGATGTCACCGCGGCCGAGCCCATCCATGCTCTGGTGCAGCTCGACGACTCCACCCGCTGCCTTCAGCGACGTGGCCATCACCTTGCCGAAAGCCTTGTCCGCGGAGAGGGCAATAACCCGGCGGGCGAGCATCTCCCGTCATCGTACCGTGCGCTCGCGCACGCCACCAATTCCGTGCGGGTCTTGGCGAACAGTCATTTCATGGGGGTGCACCTCGTTTTGAGGCACGGTCGTACCTGAAACGGGTGTCACCCGATCGGAAACGCTTGCCTGAATAGAACGACCGTACTAGATTGAGGTGATGCGCAAGGGCGAGGCCACGCGGGCGGCGATCCTGGACCGGGCGACCGTCCTGGCGCGGACCGCCGGGGTCGAGGGGCTGTCGATCGGGCGGCTGGCCGGCGAGCTGGCGCTGTCGAAGAGCGGCCTGTTCGCCCATTTCGGCTCGAAGGAGGCGCTGCAGGTGGCCGTCATCGAGCACGCCCGCGCGCAGTTCGTGGCCCGCGTCATCGCCCCGGCGCTCAAGGCGCCGCGCGGCGAGCCTCGCCTGCGCGCCCTGTTCGAGCGCTGGCTGGCCTGGGGCGCGGACCCCGGTGGCTGCATCTTCATGGCGCTGGCGGCCGAGCTCGACGATCGCCCGGGACCGGCCCGCGAGGCGCTGGCCGCGGCCCTGCGCGACCTGCTCGACGTCATGGCCACCACCACCCGGGTGGCGATCGACGAGAAGCAGTTCCGCGCCGACGTCGACCCACACCAGGTCGCCTTCGAGCTCTACGGCATCATGGCGGCGACCCACGCCGCCGCCCGTCTGGTCGGCGATCCCAGGACCGGTGCGCGCACGCGGCGCGCACTCGAGGCCCTGGTCGCCCGTTGCCGCTGATGTCCAAGGAGGACCTCCACATGGCCGATCCACGCATTGAAAATAGAGCGAACGTTCTGCTTTTTAAGTGGGCCATCGATCTGGCCGACCGGGTCTCGCCGAGCCTCGCCAGCGAGCTGGCGCTGCGCGCGTTCCTGACCCCACAGCGGTCACCACGGCCGGAGCGCGAGCGGCATCTGCTCACCGGTGCGCGGGCGCTGCCCATCTCGGCTGGTGGCGTCCCGCTCGCGGCCTGGTCCTGGGGCGAGGATCCGGACAAGGACGGGTGGCAACCGACCGTCCTCCTCGTCCACGGCTGGGCCGGTCGCGGTGCCCAGCTCGGCGGGCTGGTTGCGCCGCTCGTCGCCCGCGGCCGCCGCGTCGTGACCTGGGACGCGCCCGCCCACGGCGACAGTCCCGGCCGCACCACCACACTGGCCTCGATGGCCGACGTGCTGCGCTCCGTGGCCGATCGCCTCGGCCCGATCGAGGCGGTGGTCGCACACTCGTTCGGCGGTGCCGCCACCACGATCGCGCTGGCCCGCGGCATGAGCGTCGACCGGGCCGTCTACGTCGCGCCCCTGTTCACCATCGGCGCGACCGTCGATCGCTTCGTCACCGGCCTCAACCTGTCACGGGCGGCGGCCATGCAGCTCGAGCATGCGCTGGCCCACGCCAACATGGCGCGCCGCGACGATCTCGAGGGCCGCCGGCTCGCGCCGGCGATGACCACGCCGCTGCTGGTCGTCCACGATCGCGACGACAAGGAGGTGCCGTACGCCGAGGGCGTCGCCACCGTCCGCCGGTGGCCGAACGCACGCCTGCTCACCACGGGCGGCCTCGGCCATCGCCGCGTGCTCGGCGACGCCGACGTGGCCGCGGCGGTGGCCGAGTTCGTGACCCGCGGCGACACGTCGATCGAGGTCGTGCTCGACGACGCGGTGCGCCTCGAACGCGAGCTGGCCGACCGCGACCGCCGGAGCGTCGGCAGCTGAGCGGCGACTCGACGTTCCACGCTGAGCACGGCCGTGGGCAGCGGGCGCCCGGTTGTCTACCCCGGTCGGCAACGCGGCCCCGCGCTCGCACCGAAGTGGGCGCCCCGACGCGGGAGCCGCCGCGGCAAGGTCCTTGCAATCGGTGCCGCGCGATGGCCGTCCCCACCCCCGCTCGCGCCTGTCTGACCACGACGTTGCTCGCTGTCCTCGCCGCGATCGCGCTCGGCGCCTGCGCCGAGGTCGGGCCCTACGAGGATCACGACGAGGCCACCGACTTCGATCCGGTGCCCGAGCGCGGCGATGGCAAGGCGGACGTGGCCGGCATCCCGGCGGTGTTCGATCGCCACCTGGTGATGAGCGACGCACTCTTCACCGACGTCGAAACCGTCACCGCCGACGAGCTCCAGGCCTTCTTCGAGGACACGCCCTACGGCAACCGCTCGTGGCTGGCCGACGCGACGATCGCAGGCGTGCCGGCGGCCGAGGCGATCGTGGTGGCGTCGCAGGCCGCCGGCGTGAACCCGGTGGTGATGGTGGCGCGCATGCAGGTCGAGAAGTCGCTGGTCAGCAAGACCGTGCGCCCGACCGGCTCGCGCGTCGACTACGCCTTCGGCTGCGGCTGCCCCGACAACCGCTCCTGCAACACCGCCTACAAGGGCCTCGATCGCCAGGTCCAGTGCGCGGCCACCACGCTGCGGCGCTGGTACGACGGCTCGGTCGCCGGCAACGGTCTGTGGGTGATGGGCCGGGCCAAGCGCACGCTCGATCCCCTCACGGTGACGCCGAAGAGCCACGCCACCTCGTCGCTCTACGCCTACACGCCGTGGGTGCTGACCGGCAGCGGTGGCAACTGGCTGGCGTGGAACGTCACCCGCCGCTACTTCCGTCACCTCGACGAGCAGGGGGCGCTCACGCCGACCGAGTGACGCGGTTCGCGCGCTACAGCGCTTCCATGTAGCTCTCGACCTGCGCGTACGCGTCGTCGACGCTGTCGAGACCGCGCGTGCTGGTCGAGCAGTGCAGCACCGACTCGAACGCCGCCGTGGTCGCGTAGTTGGTGATGTCCCAGCCGACCTGACCACCGACGTACTCGGGGTTGCAATCGAAGAGCAGGCCGGCGAAGGACGCGCCGCAGAGTTGATAGTCGCTGGCGATGGCGAGCAGGTCCTTGCCGGCCGCGTTCCGGGTCTCGCACAGGTCGCTGAACACCAGGTGGCCGGCGCCGCCGATGCCGACCAGGTGGCGCGGCGTCGCCGAGCCCGTCCAGGCGCTGGTCACGCGCGAGAACTGGACGACGTTGTCGTTGGTGCCGCCCATGAACAGCACGCGCTCGAGCGCGGGCCCATCGGCCGCGCTGGCGCCGCCGGCGAGCGCGGCGACCACCCGCACGCCGGGCTTTCCGGTCGCGCCGGCCGCCGCGCTGCCGCCGGCCGAGTGACCGGCCACCGCGACGCGCGTGACGTCGAGCTTGCCGGCGAGGAAGCCGAGCGGGCCCGTGGGCGTGGCCAGCGCCGCCAGCATCGCGTCGATGTCGCCCGACAGGTCCTGCGCGCCCGACGGATCGTCGGGACAGGCCATGGCCAGGAAGTCGCCCAGCATCAAGCCGGGGTGATCGGCGGCGACCACGACGAAGCCGCGGCTCGCCCAGTGGCGGGCCTGGGACACCGACTGGTGGCGGAACGCGGCGGTGCCGTGCACGAACACGATCACCGGATACGGTCCGTGCCCGGCGTCGAGCGGGAGATCGCGGAAGCAGTCACAGGCCTGCCAGGGGTTGTCGGCGTCGGGGATCAGCGCGCGCTGCGACGGGTTGAGGGCCTGGCGGATGTCGTAGCGGATCGGCGTCTGGCCCGCGTCCGAGCCGGGCATCGCCGGGTACCACACCTCGACGGTGAGGCGGCCGATGGTCACGGTGCGCGCGCCCACCGGCCACGGCCCGGGCTGCGCCGGATCGTTCGGTGACGAGAGCAGGGTCGCGCCGTCGCAGCCGGCGATGTCCATCGGCGGCTGGTCGTCATCGCCGCCATCGCCGTCGTTCGACTCGCCGCAGGCGGTCAACATCGATGTTGACGCGGCCAGCCCGGCAACCAGGGTGACGAGCGTGCGCTTCATGGTCATCCTCCTCGGCCGAGGACCGTAGGCCGGGCAAATAGAAAGTAGAACTGTCTACTTCTAACATCGGTCGGGAAGATCTGCGACCGCCGGCGTCCCGACGGACATGAGCACCTCTATCGGTCGTCGTGTCCTCGGTCCCCTCGTCTTCCTGCTGGCCCTCGCGGCGTGCGGCAACGTCCTCGTCTTCGAGGACGCCGGTGTCGACGGAGGCAGCGATCCGCCCGACGCCGCGGTCGATGCGGCGGTGGCCGGCGCCCTGGTGGTCAGCAGCGACCGCCTCGACGTCGACGAGGGGGCGACCGCGTCGTTCACGGTGGCGCTGGCTGCGCCGGCGGACACCAGCGTGACGGTGACGGTCGAGTCGAGTGCGCCGGGGGGCGCGTCGGCCACCCCCAACCAGGTGGTGTTCCCGCCCGGCGAGGTCGCGCCGCGCACGGTCACCGTCGTGGGCGTGACCGACGTCGATGTCCTCGACGAGGCGGTGACGATCGTGCTGCGGGCACCCGATCGCGACCAGGTCAGCGTGGCGGTCGCGGTCTCCGATCCCGACACCGTCGCTCTGGTCGCGACGCCGGGCGCGATGCTCGAGGTCAGCGAGGGCGGTACCGCACCGCTCCTGGTCCGGCTCAGCGCGCAACCCTCGGCACCGGTCACGGTGACCGCGACCAGCGCCAGCGCCGCGGTCGCGACCGTCGCGCCGGCCACGCTGACCTTCGCGCCCCAGACCTGGGACGTCGACCAGACCATCACGGTGACCGCGGTGCACGACGTCGACACCGCGCCGGGCGCCGCGAGCCTGGCCTTGCGCGCCGCCGGGCTGGCCGATCTCGACGTGCCGTTGCGGGTGATCGACGACGACGTCCTCGGCATCCAGCCGTCGACCACCAACCTCGGTCTACTCGCCGAAGGCGGCACCCGCACCTTCGAGGTCCGTCTCAGCCAGCAGCCGGCGGCCGCGGTGACGGTCGCCCTGGCGTCGGACGACCCGGCCGCGGTCGCGGTGGCGCCGCCCACACTCACGTTCACACCGTCGACGTGGAACCAGGCCCAGCTCGTGACCGCGTCGGCGCCCGCCGATGTCGATCTGGCCGACGAGAGCGTCACGATCACGCTGTCGGCGACCGGCCTGGCCGCGCGCACGGTGTCGGCCGCGGTCGACGACGACGACGTCCAGTCGATCACCGTCGCGCCGGCCACCCTCGCCGTGGCCGAAGGCGGGTCCGCGACCTTCCAGGTCCGGCTGGCGTACCAACCGGCGTCGGCGGTCACGGTGACCGTCGCCAGCGCCAATCCGTTCCTGGCCGCCGCCTCGCCGTCGAGCCTGGTGTTCAGCCCGGCGGCGTACGCGACCAGCCAGACCGTCACCGTGACCGGCGTGTCGGATGCCGACGCAGCCTCGGCGAGCGCGGCCATCGATCTGGTCGCCGCTGCCGCCGGCGTCAGCGCACGCGTCACCGCCAACGTGACCGATGACGACGTGCTGGCGATCGAGACCACCGACACGGCGGTGACGCTGGTCGAGGGGGGCACCGCCACCTTCGGCGTTCGCCTGACCGCGCAGCCGCTGGCAACCACCACCGTCACCGTCACCTCGAGCGACCCGGCGGCGGCCTCGGTGAGCGCGCCGCTGACCTTCACCACCGGCACCTGGAACCAGCTCCAGAACGTGACGATCACCGGCGTCGGCGATCTCGACCTCGCCGACGAGAGCGCCACGCTCACCGCCACGGCGACCGGCCTCGGGCCCCGCACGATCCAGGCCTCGGTCGACGACGATGACGTCCAGCGCGTGCTGGTCGATCCACCGGTCTTGACCCTCACCGAGGGCGCCAACGAAGCGCTGTGGGTCAAGCTTGCGTTCATCCCCGCCGGGCCGGTCACGGTGACGCTCGTGGTCGACGAACCGACCGTCGCCAAGCTGTCGCTGTTCTCTCTCACCTTCACGCCCGCGAACCACGCCATCGCCCAGGAGGTCGGCGTGAACGCGCCCCACGATCCCGACGCGACCGACAACACCACGGTCTGCAAGCTCACCACACCCGGCGCGATCGAGACGGTGGTGGAGATCGACGTCACCGACGACGATCAATGAGCGCGGCGGCCGCGGCCGCGGGCTCAGGCCGCGGCCGCCAGCTCGGCCACCACCGCGTGCATGTCGGGGAAGCGATCGCTACGGGCCGCCGACAGCGCCCGGCGGGCGATGCCGTCGAGGGTCCCGGGCACCCGGCTCGGCGCCGGCCGCGGGCCGGCGGCGATGGCGCGGAGGCGTTCCTCGGGATGGACACCGTCGAACGGCGACACACGATGCAGGGCCTCGAACAGCGTCACCCCGAAGCTGAACTGATCGGTGCGGTCGTCGCCGAACGCGCCGCGCAACTGCTCCGGCGCCATGTAGGCCGGCGTCCCCGACGAAGACTCGTCGGTCACGACCGGCGACGCGATCCCGAAGTCGGTGATGCGCACCCGGCCGTCGTCGCCGTAGAGCAGGTTGCTCGGCTTGACGTCGCGGTGCACGACGCCGGCGGCGTGGATCGCAGCGAGCGCGCGCGCGACGTCGAGGAACGCGCGCCGGATCTCGGCCCAGGGCCGCGGCGTCGCGAAGTGGGCGCGGAAGCTGACGCCGCGCACCAGCGCCATCGTGTAGTAGGTCCAGCCGCGGAACTCGCCCAGCGTGTGGATCGGCACCACGCCGGCGTGGCACACCCGCGCCATGGCCTGGGCCTCGCGGCGCAGCTGCTCGTGCGCGTGGCCGCTGCCGGCCATGGCGGGCAGCGGCACCTTGAGCGCGACCATGCGATCGAGCTCGGGTTCGTAGGCCGCGTAGACCGTGCCCATGCCACCGGCGCCGAGGGGCTGGTGGATGCGAAAGCGGGCCCAGCGGCGGCCCGGCTCGGGGCCGCCGCCGTGGGACGCGCGCGCCGTCGCACGAGCGGCGACCGTCGGCGCCAAGCTGGTCGGGTTGCCCATCGATCCGCGGAACGTCGCCGCTCGCGGATCTTTCGCGCCGTCATCGGCGCGGGCCGATCAGAAGTGCTGATCGACGGCGTCGACCGCGGCGCGGCCAACCTCGGCCGAATAGAGCAGCTCGCTTCCGGGCGGGCCCGGGCGTGGGAGCGGCGGCGGCCGCAACCAGAAGCCGATGCCGGCCAGGCCCATCGTGTCGGTCGCGCTGACCAGGTTGCTGCTGGACAGCGTCCGGGTCCAGACGACTTGCCGGTTGGCGACGTCGACCGCGTAGGCGGTCCACGTGCCTCCGCCCTTCCCGTCGATGATGACGAACGCCTTGCTGGGGGTCTCGGCCGGCAGGCCGGTCCAGGCCTTGGCTGGCGGCACGTAGATGTCGTCGTAGGACGGCGACGGCAGGCACGCCAGGAGCTCCTCCTGGGTGGTGCTGGTGTCGGCTGGACCGGTGCCAGGTTCGGTCACGCATCCGGCCAGGACGGTTGCGGCGAGCAAGGCGGCGTTCAGGACGTTCTTCATCTCGACTCCTTGATGATCGTTCCCCCACCAGTACGCCGGCCCCGGTCGCTTCTTCCCTGACCAAGTCCTGATCTCGGCCTGACCGCGGGGGATTCCAAGGAGATCGCGCGTATGCTGAGCGGGGGACCGTGGGACGATCCCGAGATAACGCGGAAGATTCGCCTGCGACCGACGTCATCCCGATCGCGGATGCCCGAACGGTCCGCGCGAACATCACTCCCGACGACCGTGACTTCCTTCTGGCGATGGCGACCCGGCTATGCCGGCCGCCGCTCGACCCGCGCGACCTGGTCCAGGACGTGCTCGAGCGGACGGTGCGGCATCTCGATCGGATCCCGACCGACGATCCCCGGCCCTGGATGATCCGCGTGATGCGCAACCTCTTCATCGACCGGCTGCGTCGCCAGAGCCGTACCCCGCGGCAGGACGACATCGACGAGGTGCCGGTGGCGGCGCCGGTGGTCGAAGCAGTGCCGTGGTGGCAGCGCCTCGAGCCCGAGGATATCCGCCGCCGCCTGCCCGAGCTGCCAGCCGAGCAGCGGGCGGTCTTCGAGCTGTTCGCGTTCGAGGGACTGTCCTACGAGCAGATCGCGGCCCGGCTGAACATCCCCAAGAACACCGTCGGAACCCGCGTGCTGCGAGCGCGGCGCAAGCTGCGCGAGCTCTTCGGAGGGCGCGATGAGTGAGACGTCGAGCGACACGGGCAGCGAGCACGACGCGATCGGCCCCTACTTCGATCGCGAGCTCGACGACGCGGCGGCGCGCGCGTTCGAGGAGCACCTGGTCGGGTGCGCGCGCTGCCAGGCCGAGCTCGACGATCTCATGGGGCTGGCGGCGGCGATGCGCGAGGGCGGGCCGGCGAAGCGCGAGCGGCCGGTGTCCGAGATGACGCCGGTCGCGACCGTGACGCCGATCCGCCGCCGGCGCTGGGTGGCGCCGGCGGTGTTCCTCGCCGCGGTGGCGGCGGCGGTGCTGGTGATGGTGCTGGTCGGGCGCGGCGGCAAGCTCGACGGCGACGCCGTGGTCGCGCTCGCCGACAAGCGCGCCGTCGAGGTCCGTTTCGGTGCGCCCGCCTTCGATCGACATCGTCCGTACTCGGTGGCGCGCGGAAGCTCGCCGGCCGAGAGCATCCCGATGGCGACGCTGGCGGCGCTCGAGCGCGCGGGCGATCACGCTGGGCTGCTGGCGTCCCACGCGCTGGCCCGCGAGCTCGACCGCGCCGAGGCGATGGGTTCGAAGCTGGGCGACACCGCCGACGCCGCCGCCGATCGGGCCGCGCTCGCGCTCCTGCGCGGGCGTCCCGAGGAGGCGCTGGTCCAGACCGAGGCCGCGCTGCGGCGCGATCCCCGGCACGCGCGCGCACTCTGGAACCGAGCGCTGGCGCTGCGCGATCTCGAGCTGCCCCTGGCCGCGGCCGCGGCCTTCGACGCCGTCGCCGCGCGGGGGGAGCCCGGTTGGGCCGAGGAGGCCACCGAGCGGGCGAAGGCCCTGCGCGCCCGCATCACGCAGCGCGATCGCGACCGTGCCGACCTCGACCAGCGCGGCCAGGCCCTGGTCGCCGGTCACGCGGTAGCCGGTCTCACCGGCGCCGACGTGCTCCGTGCTCCGGGGTTCACTCGCATCTACTTCCTCGACGCGTTGCGCACCGCCGGCGACGCCGACGCGATCCGCGCCCTGGCGCCGGTGGCCGAGAGCCTCGACGCGATCGCCGACGAAAGCAGCGCCCGCGCCGCCGTCGACGCGGCGCTGGCCGCTGATCTCGCCGTGCGCCGCCGCTTCAACGACCTCTACCGCGCGCTGATCGCGGGAACGCTGTCGACGGCGGAGGCCGACGCGCTCATCGCCGAGCTGGCGGCGGCCGGGCCGGCGGTGGCGGATCAATACGTCGGCGCGCTGGTCGTGCGGGTCACGGCCGGCGGTGAGCGGGCGCGCCTGCCCGCGCTCGAGCGCGCGCTCGGCCCGACGCCGTCGCCGTGGTTTGCCCTCGTCGTCGCGCGCGCTCGCATCGCCGCCCACCGCGACGAGGGTCGCGACATCGAGCCCGGCCTGACCGCGGCGCTGGCGTCGTGCACGTCGCCGGCCTGGAGCTATCGGTGCGGAGGGCTCGAGCTCGACCTGGCGGTGCACCTGGGTCAGGCCGGACGCATCGCGGACGCGCAACGCCACGCGGCGCGGTCGCGCGCGGCCTACGCGGTCGCCGGCGCGCCGGTTCAGGAAGACGAAGCGCTGGCGTTCGAGGGCGAGCTGGCGCGTCACGGCGGCCGCGATGCGCTCGCTGCCGCCATCTTCGATGAGGTCTCGCGCCGCGCCGCGGGCTCGAACTGCGAGCTCCAGCGTTATGGCCAGGTCGGGCTCGCCAACCTGGCCCTGGTCCGCGGTGATCTCGACGCCGTCCGGGTGACCCTGCCGCTGCCGGCGACGTGCCCGGCGCCCGCCGACGGCCAGGCCATCATGACCGCCGTCGATCTGGCCCGCCAGACCGGGCGCGAGGACGATCGGGCGCGCGCCAGCGGGTGGCTGGCCGCAGCCGCGAACGATCCCGCGGTCGCCGCGCTGGCCGCGGTGGGACGGCCGCGCTTGACCATCGACGGCGATCCGGTGGCCGGTCGGATCGCGCTCGGCGTGGCGCTCGAGGGGCTGCCGGCCGACGATCCCGCTGCGGCCGGCCTGCGCGCCTGGGCCTACTCGGCGTTGATCGCCGACGGGGCCGCGCGCGACGCGTGGGCGGATGTGCTGGCCGACGCCGGCGCCGAGCTGGGGGCCGCGCTGCCGGCTCGATGTGCGCTGGTGGCCAGCGTCGACGACGATCGCCTGGTCGTGGCGATCCGCGACGCGGCCGGGTCGGCGACGGGCTCACGGCGCCGCGTGCCCGTGCCCGAGCAGGCCCACGCCGATGTCGTGCCCGACGATCTCGAGGCCGCGCTGGCGACCTGTCCGGAGATCGCCGTGGTGGCGAGGCCGCCGCTCGAGGGCCGGCCTGATCTCCTGGCGGTCGATCGCCCGTGGTACTTCGCGGGCGGCAAGCCGCGGGCGGCGGTCGCGCCGCCATCGACGAAGGACGTGCTGGTGGTGACCGATCCAGCGACCTCGGGGCCGCGTCTGACGCCGGCGACGGTGCCAGGCGCCCGCGTGCTCACCGGTGCCGACGCCACCCCGAGCCGGGTCCTCGCGGCGCTGGCGAGCGCCACCTACGCCGAGCTGCACGTTCACGGCGTGGTCGATCTCGACGTCGCCGACGCGTCGCACCTCCGGCTCGCGCCTGATCCCGACGGCAACGGCATCCTCACCGCGCTCGCGGTGCGCTCGACGACCTTGCGCGGCGCGCCGGTCGTCGTCCTGGCCGCCTGCCAGGCCAGCGACACCGCGCCCCATCTCCAGGTCCGATGGAGCCTTCCCACCGCCTTCGTGCTCGCCGGCGCCCGCGCCGTGATCGCCGCCGACGTCGATCTCCCCGACGACGAAGCGGCGGGCTTCTTCGCGACCGTCCGCAGCCGCATCGCCGCCGGCGAGCCTCCCGCGGCAGCCGTCGCCGCGACGCGCACCGAGGTCAGCGGCGGCCGCCGCGATCACTGGGCCGCCCACGTGATGGTGTTCCAGCCGTTGTGACCCTCAGCGCAGGCAGTCGCCGAGGATGTAGAGGTCGCTCTCGTAGCGGCTGTGGATGAAGGCCCAGCCGTCGCGGAACGGACGAACCTCGAACACGCCCCACAGTCCGGGATCGTGGACGGCGGGCACCGGCGTGCGCGCCAGCTCGCGGCCGCTGCGATCGTAGGTGACGAGCACGGGATGGGCGCGTTCGCGGGCCAGGACGGCGAGGCCGGCGGTGGTCCACGTGGGCGCGTTCTCGTAGCTCGGCGCGATCGGCAGGGTGACCGCCGCGCTGTCGCGCGGGAACAGCGTCACCGCGCCGTCGCGAGCTGCAGCCACGGTGCCGTCGGGGGCGACGTCGACGCGACCGAAGCGGCCCGGGGCCAGGATGGTGACAGCGTCGGCGGTCACACGGGCCAGCCCGTCGCGGGTGGCGACCACCAGCGACGTCCCGCCCGCGTCCCAGGCCGGGGCCTCGAGGGGCTCGACGCCGGCCGGGCCGAAGCGGCCGCCCGGGTGCATCCACAGTGCGTCGCGATCGCCGTCGCGGCGCACGTAGGCGACGCGCGACCCGTCAGGCGAGAAGCGCGGACAGCTCCCGTGGCCGAGCACGTCGCGCACCTCGCTGCCGACGACCTGGAGCACCGCCTCCGACTCGCGACCGCCGGCGGTGGGATCGTAGTCGGTGAACGCGATGCGGCTGCCGTCGGCGCTGATGTCGAAGCAGGCCATGGTCGTGGTCGTCGCCACGCGACGGACGGCGGCGCCGCGCGCGAGGTAGAGCAGTTGCTCGCGCTTCTCGGCGGTGTAGAGCACGTCGCGGCCGTCGACCGCGGGATGGTACTGGCCGCCGGCGTTGGTGGTGATCGACTGTGGGGTCCGGCCCGGCAACGTCCACCAGAGGCCGCCGCGGCCGGTGAAGTTGCCGTCGCTGATCAAGGCCGGTCCGGCCCAGGTGACGGTGCGCAGGTGCGAGGCCAGCGGTGTGGCCGGGCGCGGTTCGCCGCCGGCCGCCGCGACCGTCCACACCCGTCGACCGTCGACGAACGCAAGCGTGCGGCCATCGGCTGACCAGGCGACCGAGCCCGCGGTGGCGGCGACGGTCGCGACCACGCGTTCGTCGCCGCCGGCGCGCGCTCGCACGACCAGCGCGCTCGTCTCACCACCAGGGCGCAAGTACGCGAGCTCGTCACCGCCTGGCGCGTAGGTCGCGAAGTACGCGCCGGCAGCCACCAGGCGCGCGGTGCCGCCGTTCGGCCCGATCTCCCACACGCCCACGTCATCTCCGTCCCCGCGCGAGAACAGGATCGCGCTGCCACCGGGTGCGACCTGCGGATAGAACTCGTCGCCGGGCGTGTGGGTCAACCGCAGCCGCCCGTCACCGGCCCTGGACGTGACGAACAGGTCGTACTGCCCTTCCTCGGCGTCGTTGGCGACGAACACCACCGAGCGCCCCAGGAAGGCGCCATCCTGCTCGCGCTCGAGCGAATGGGTGAGCCGCACCGGCGTGCACGATCCTTTCTGGAACCGCGGCCCACCCTCTCGCAGCGCCAGCACCGCCACCCCCGCGACCGTGGCGATCATCACGATCGCCACCGCCACCACCCACCAACGCCGCCGTCTGACCGGTGCGGTTGCAGCTGCGCTTGCGGCTGCGGCTGCGGTTGTCGTCGCGGCTGGGGCTGCGGTTGCGGCCGCGGTTGTGCGACCAGTCGCCGTCGCGGCCGCCGCTGCGGCTGCCGCAGCCGCCCCGGCCGCCGCGGCCGCCACCGATCCCGTCCCGCTCTCCTCCGCCGCCGCGACCTCCTCTCTGACCTCGATCTCCGCGACGCTGGCCACGAACCGGTACCCCCGCCTGGGCACCGTCTCCACGAACTGCGCCTCCTTCGCGTCGTCCCCGAGCGCCTTCCGCACCTTGCGGACCAGCTGTTGCAGTGCATCGTCACTGACGTGCGTGTCGGGCCACAGCGCCGCCAGCAGCTCCTCCCTGGTCACCAGCTCGCCGGCCCGGCGCACGAACAGCACCAGCGCGTCCACCACCTTGGGTTGCACGTCCACGCTCTGCTCGCCACGCCGCAACGTCCCCTCGCGCACATCCAGCTCGAAGCCGCCGAAGCGGTATCGCACCCGTCGATCCTACCGTGCCGCTCTCACCCGGGGCGCAACACGAAGAGCAGATTGCGCGGGAAGAAGCGGCCTTCGGCGTCGAGCTCGATCACCTCACGCACCGCCAGGCCGGCCGACGCGAAGCGATCCCGCCAGGCTTCGATGCGGCGGAACCGACCCTTCCATCCCATGAAGGTGAACGTGAGCAGCCAGATGTGGAAGGCCACGGTCCGCACTCGCTCGCGCCAGCTCTCGACGCGATCTTCGCCGACCAGCACGGTCCCGCCCGGTGCCACCACGCGCGCGGCCTCGCGCAGGAGCGCCAGGTCGTCGGCGGCGTGGTGCAGCACGTAGAGCAGGAGCACGGCGTCGAAGCGTTCGTCGTCGTCCACCGGCAGTGACGCCGGGGCTGGCATGATCCGTAGCTCGACGTCGGTGCAGTTCTTGTCGACGACGTCGACGGCGGTGACTCGGGCGCCGAGCTCGTCTCGCACCGCCCGAGCCAGCCGGCAATCCCAGGCGCCCACGTCCAGCACGCGCATGCGCGGCTGGATGTAGGGCCGCACCGCCCGCAGGTTCCAGGCCACGTGTTCGGCGTGGAGGCGGGCGCTGGTGGTACGGAACCACTCGGCCCACGCCCACGGGCTGTAGAGCAGGCGCCAGTTCACCGGTGTGGCTCCGTGCCGTCGGGGGGCGGCAGCGCGATGGTGCGACCACGCCACTGCACCGGCGCGCGCCGGAGGTGATCGATCGCCGCGCCTGCGCTCACCACCACGAAGGCGCCGACGGCGAATGGAAAGCCGGCGGCGCCCCACCACGGCAGCGGGCCGACGGCGCGCTGGGCGCGCGCGAGGGCGACGGCGGAGGCGACGTAGGCCAGGCTCCAGGCCGCGGCGGCGGGCCAGGCCGTGAGCACGACGGCGGCGGTGAGAGAGAGCGGAACCCCGAGGAGCCATCCGATCACCGCGATCAGCTCGCTATTGCCGCCGGCGCCGGCGGCGCTCATGCCGTTGCGGAAGTTGCGGCGCCAGCCGCGCAGGAAGGCGCCGACACCCTCCGGGTACATGCGGACCTCGACGGTGCCGGGCGTCGCGACCAGCGCGAAGGTGCCGCCGGTCTCGGTCACACGCGCCGCCATCGCCAGATCCTCGGCGACCTGGGTGCGAAACGCCGCGTGACCGCCGATGCGGTCGTAGGCGCTGCGCCGGAAGAGCAGGTACTGACCGATGCTGAAGCGGCGGCGACCGCGGCCGCCGGTGACGCCGGCGCGGCAGGCGATCAGCAGGAGGAGGTGGAACACACCCTGGAACCGCTCCCACATCGCCTCGCTGCGGTGGGTCGGCACCGCCGAGACCAGATCGGCGCGTTCGGCCTCGAGCGTGCCCACCGCGTGGGCCAGCGAGCGTGGACCATGGGCGGTGTCGGCGTCGGTGAAGAGCAGCAGCTCGCCGCGGGCGGCCTCGGCGCCGGCGCAGCACGCCCACGGCTTGCCCAGCCAGCCCGGCGGCAACGGCGGCGGCGTGATCACCTTGGCCCCGGCGGCGCGGGCGAGGTCGCCGGTGCCGTCGTGCGAGTGATCGTCGACGACGATGATCTCGGCCGGCGGCGGATCGAGTCGGGCCAGCGAGGCCAGGAGGCGAGGCAGGTTGTGGGCCTCGTTGCGCGCCGGCACCACGATCGACAGCGGCGGGATGGTGGTGGCCGGTGGCACCGGCCGGGCCGCGATCCGCGCCAGGCCGCGCAGGCGGGACCAGGCGATGACGACGCCAGCGGCGCCGATGACGACGGTCGCGAGCCACAGGATCAGGGCGATCGTGCTCATCGCATCGCCGCCAGGGTCTCGGCCACGCCGGGATACCCCAGCGCCCAGAACCACCACCACGCGGTCATCATGATGGCGTGACCGACGAAGATGAACACGTGGGACCACATCTCGACCGGGTCGGCCTTGCTCGAGATGTAGCGCCGCCAGTGAAAGACCTCGTCGATGAGGCTGTAGAGCACCGAGAGTCCGGTGAAGACCATGGCGGGGATCACCGCACCCCGCACGCTGTAGGCGAGCACCAGCAGGACGCAGCTGGCGACGCCGCTGGCGATGGTGATGTGGTGCACCAGCTGTTCACCGCCGCGCAGGACTTCCTTGTAGATCGTGCGATGGCCGATGGTGTCGATCGCGATCGCGATCGCGAACACCGCGGCGCCGGCCGGCACCAGCCAGGCCTCGGCGGGGAAGCGGGCGCCGTGCGCGTGCCCGAACACCAAGAAACCACCGGTCGAGAACACGAGGCCGAGCATGGTGCCGACCCAGCTCAGGTACACCAGCCAGTCGACGCGCGTGAACTCGCGCACGCGGCCGACGTAGATCGACAGGGCATCGAGCGGGCTAGAGGCGCGGGACATGGTCGAGATCGAGGGTGCGGGTGGGCGGGCGAGGGACGTGACCGCGCCAGCGGTGCGCGACCAAGCCCGGCAGCGAGGCGGTCGCGCCGGCGAGCGCGAGCGCGGCGTGGCCGAGCTTGGCGCCGCCGCTGACCACGGCTGCCGTCTCGCCCATCGCCTCGCTCTTGAGGCGAGCGCCGAAGGTGCCAAGATCGCCGCG
>SXGT01134950.1_pt1 | contig 19458 bp, 14 predicted proteins | sample 3176221 | NCBI WGS metagenome assembly SXGT01 (sample SAMN11356862, study PRJNA531348) | freshwater metagenome | isolation source: freshwater sample F1-120 | place: China: Fuxian Lake, Yuxi | collected 2017-12-25
CTTCTCGCCGTGCATCACCAGCGTCGGCGTCTTGAAGTTCTTGGCGAAGCGCTGCGGGTTGTGCTTGTCCACTTTCTCCTGCCCAGTCCATGGGAATGCGCCCAGGGCGCGCTCCCGGCCGCGCACGAAGTCGGACGCCATCATGCTGTCCCAGTTGTAGACGCCGGCGTGGCAGATGAGGGCATTGTAGCGGTCGGTGTGCCCGTTGATCCAGGCCATCATGTAGCCGCCGTAGCTCGCCCCCGCGGCGCTGGTGCGCGTCTTGTCGATGTACGAGAGCGCCTCCATGTAATCGGTCGCCTTCATGACGTCGATGAACGGCTTGGTCGCCATGTCGCCGGTGATCGAGTCGGTGAACTTCTGCCCGAAGCCGGAGGAGCCGTGAAAGTTCGGGATGGCGACGACATAGCCCTTGGACGCGAACAGATGGGCATTCCAGCGATAATGGAAATCGGTCGTGATCGCATTGTGCGGCCCGCCGTGAATCATCATCAGGCACGGATATTTCTTCGATTTGTCGAACTTCGGCGGATAAATGATCCACATCTGCACGTCCTCGTCGTCGGCGCCTTTGTAGGTGACGTTTTTGACTTCACCGAGGTCCCATTCGGAGCGGAGGGCGTCGTTGAAATGTTCGAGGGATTTGGTCTCTTGTTGACCCTCCTCGATTGGCCTCATTCTGAAGGTAAAGAGCGACGCCGGCATGTCAAAACTCGACCTTTGAAAAGCGACGATTGAACCCGATTTGTCGATGTCGGACGCTACATCCGAAGGCCCCTTGGTGAATTGTGGCCAAGAAGTCCCACTTCCTTTGACTGAGGATCCGAAGAGCGTGTGATGGCCGTTGTTCTCTACGCCGAAGAGAAAGTCATGGTTATTGATCCAGCGGAGCCCACTGCAGGAATAGTCGAGCTTGGCAGTCAGGCCGTGGATTTTCCTGTGATGCCGATCATAGTTCATGATCCGAACGGTGTCGGCATAAAAAAACTTGGTCGTCTGCCGCAAGAACACGATCGATTTGGCGTCCGGCGAATACAACGGCGCGAAGTCGTTCGCGGGATTGTCAGTCGTGATGTTTGTCGGTGCGTCGATTACCCCCTCGATGTTAGGCATCGTGTAGAGGTCGAGATTATTGTCCATGCCGAGTTCCTTCGCGGAATCTGAGACGAAGCAGATTTCCCTGCCATCGTACGACACATCGTAATCGGCTGCCAAGCCGCCGCTGGCCGGTAGGGTGCGTTTGATGCCGGCGAACAGGTTGCGGTGCGTTCCCTTTTCGACATCAACGGCGAAGACGACGGGGCGTTTGCCGTCGGCGATCCAGTGGTCCCAGACGCGGTAGAGGGCGTCGTCGATGACGTACGCTTGCACCTTGCTGTCCTTCTGGGCCTTCTCCTTCTTGATGTAACTCACATCATCCGGCGTATCGGGCCAAATCTTGGCGACGCAGTAGATCGTCTTGGAATCGGCGCCCCACTTGAGCCCGCCCGGCGTCATCGGCATCTTGGAGACTTGCCGGGCCTCGCCGCCGTCGGGGGAGATGACGTAGATCTGTGTCGAATCGCCGCGTTTCGAAGTAAATGCAATGCTCTTTCCGTCCGGCGACCAGAGTGGGCCGTTGGAACTGGCCTTGTGGTTGGTGAGCTGCTTCTGGGTCTTGCCGTCGGTGGAGCAGAGCCAGATTTGCGCGTTGGAGGAGTTGTCGTCCATGTCGAACGAGGTGACATCGACGGCGACCCATTTGCCGTCGGGCGCGATGGAGGGTTTGCCAAGGCGTTTGACCTTCCAGAGGTCTTCGAGCGTGATGGGCCGTTTGGCCGCTTGCGGCGTAGCAGTTGGGGCGACTACAAGCAGAACGACGACGCAAATGCGAAGGATGCGAATCATGCGAACCTCGGGGTTGCGATGGGGACGCGACCAATGGCCCCGCATGGTACGTGCGGCCGGCCAAGGTCAATGCAATCGCAATATACGCAGGGAAAGCGGCACGTCCACCCGCCGGCGAGCGGGAGGAAACCGAAACTACCAAATCAACCCGAGGTCGAATGAGCTTGCAACAGTGCGATAGATCCACCACGCGCACGAGCGATACTCGCAATGGATCTTCACCTGGGCGTGGGAGTGGATCGCGATGGAATCATCGGGCTGCTCGAAGTCGATGCCGATCAAGAATACCTGGCTCTGCGGCATCAGCTCATTGGCGGTCGAGGTCGGCTTGACGGCGAGAGGCCCGCCGGCCTTGGTCGAGAGCTGCATGGGGATGTTCTTACTGTCGGATTTAGGCAGCTGGCTGATCCGGCCGCGCCAGGTCCGGCTGTCGTGCCCTTGCACTCGAATGGTGGCTTCGAGCGGGTTCTGTGCGGTAGCTTTCTTGTAATTCTCTTGCAGAAGTTCATAATCAAACGGCGAGAGCGGCACGAGGACGCGCAGCTTCGACTTGTCGCCGATCGAGCAGAAGACGCCGCCTTGCTCGCGGTCCCAGCCTTTGCCGATCTCGTCTATCGATGGCAGGCCGATGATGACGCCGTCGCGTGGAGCGTAAACTTTCAGGCGTTTCATCTCGCGCAGGAGGTGTTCGTGCGAAGTCAAAGCCTGGCGGTACTCCGCCTCGGCTCGTGAGCGTTGTTCCTGCAGTCGAGTTTTGGAGGCGGGATCCTGTTCTTTGCCGACCTGCTCGTCGTAGAGCTTGACAAGCCGCTGCTTGATTTCCATTTGCGTGGCAACCAGCTCGCGTTGCTTCTCCAATTCCTGGCTCGAAAACTCGGCAAGCAGCTTCCCCTTCTTGACCTGCTGCCCTTCTTGCACGTACATCGCCTTCAGAATCCCGGGCACCTCGACAGGGACGTGCGAAAGTTCCGTCGGCTGCACCTGCACGAAGCCACGCTCACGTATGCGCGTGACCGGGAGCGGCACGAAGAACACGAAGAACAAAACAATCGCCACGAGGGTCGCGCTGATGGTCACTCGGATTGGTTTCATGTCAGGCAGTCTCCCGCGTTTGCGTGTGTTCTTGATCAATCGATACATCGGCCATCCAATCATCGACGCCAGGGCGCCGATTGCCAGCAACTCGCTCAAGACTTCGAGTTTGTACGGCTTCAGGAAGGTGGCCATGAATTTCAGGATGACGAAAGTGATGACCCAGCGATAGACGTAGCTGATGACGGCGAAGATGATGAAGAGGATCTTGCGCCCCGTCTCCATGTAGCCTTCCGGCTGCACCTCGATGCCGAGGCACCACTCCATGGCGAGGTTCTGCAAATAGCGGTTGGCGCGGTCGCGAAGGTTGGGGATCTCGATCCAGTCGGCAAGGACGTAATAGCCATCATAGCGCATGAGTGGATTGCCGTTGAACACGACGGTGCTGACGGAGCAAACGACCATGAGATTCAAGGACAGGTTATTGATGAACGGCTGGCTGGGGGTGTTCCACCAGACGAAGGTCGCCGCGGCTGCGATCATTAGTTCGACATAGATGCCAGCGAAGCTGATGATGATACGCTGCCACTTGCTCGGCAGCCGCCAGGCGTCAGAGACATTGCAGTACATGGCCGGCGAGAAGACGAGAAGGAGGAAGCCCATCTCGTGGACCTCGCCGTCGAAGGCTTTACACGAGAGTCCGTGGCCGAACTCGTGGATCACCTTGACCACGCCGAGTGCGATCCACAGATACATCATGTTCTTGAAGTTGAAGTAACTCTCGAATGACGGCAAACGCTGGTAGAACGTCTCGAAGTGAAACAGCACCAGCAGCCCTGCCGCGGCCATGAAAGCGAGGCTCGCGGCCAGGAATGTACGCGTGAACATCCACCACAAGAAGGGAAGCATCTTCTTGAGCAGCTTTTCGGGATCGAAGACGGGAATCTTGATGTACAAGATGTTCGTCAGCGTCTGCATCCACTCCATGCGGACCCGCTTGCTGCGATGTTCATAAAGCAGCTTGCCCGCCTGCGGCGATTCGTTCTGCACGAGGCCCATGGTCAAGAGTTGCTGGCCGAACTGCTCCAGGTCTTCGAGCTTCAGGCGTTCGGGGCGGAACCGTTCCTCGAACTTCTTCTGGCAATCGTCGAGGGTGGTCGTGCCATTCATGAGCGTGAGCAAGAAATGCTCCTGCTCCTTGAAGCGGTAATAGCGCAGGTTGACGGGGTCCTTGACGACGTAGTACATGCGCCCCTCGTAGCGCTGCGGTACGATCGTGAGATCGGAGCGCCGCAAGAGCCGCACGAGCTTGCGCCTTTCGAGATCACTGGCTGGAGCGGAGTTTTCCATGGGACTTTCACGCTGCCGCTCGCGAAATTGCGCTCGCTTGAATTTGCCGGGCGGTCTGCCGCCTCGACGCGAACGCTAAGCCGTGAGCGGGGTGGGTTCAATCAATCACAATCGTCACCGGCCGGCCCGGTTCGAAGCGGCCGTTGGGGTAGCGGTCGGAAAACTCGTTCATCACCTCGAAGCCGACGCGTGTGGTTTGCGTGCTGGAGTCGAGCGCGGGCGTTTTCAAGGTCATGCGGACCCGTTCGACGCGATGTTCACTGACATCCTTGGCGGACGGGATTGCCCAGCGGTAGATCTTATTGCCGCTCGCCGACACGACGAACGAGTTGGCCCCTTCCTTGCCGGCCTCGGGGGAGAAGGCGGCGCACGTTACCTGCAGACGCTCGCGGGTTGCAAATTGCCTGACCTCGAAGCTGCGCTCGTTCCCTTCCGGCGTACGCCAGAGTTGCATGCGGCCTTCTGGGGCGCCCGCGGTCAGGATGAGTTTGCTGTCTGGCGAAAAGAGCGCTAGCGTCTCAAACGAGGCATTGTTCGGCACGTTCAGCGTGTGCTTGAGCGTACGCGTCTTGACGGAGAGGAGCTGCAAGGTGCGCCCGCGTTCGAAGAGCATCCAGTTACCGTCCTGGCTGACGCCAAGCTGGGAGACATTGCCTTCGCGGTCCCGAATGGCCTTTCCGTCTGCAACGGCCCCCTTTTCTTTGAGCTTCCAGACTCGCAGTGTCTTATCGCGCCCGGCCGAGATCAGTCGGCTTTGAGGCGTGAAATGAAGGGACGTGACGGCATCCTCATGGCTTTGCGCGACGCCGTTGTCAGGTACGAAAGCGTAGCGATGCTCCGCGCCGTCGGTGGACCATAAGCGGATCGAGCCGTCGGAGGCCCCCGATGCGAACAGCGTGCCATCTGGGCTAAATGCCACGCTAGTGATCTTGGCGTCATGGCCATGTGCCTTGTCGAGTACCTTGATCGCCTTCGGTTCTACCTGGTCAAGGTCCCACAGGTAGATGCTTCCATTGGCACAGCCGACGACGCAAAGGTTCGTGTCCCCCTTCGGTATGCACGCAAGAGCGAGGACAGCGTCGTCGTGCTCAAGCTTGCGCAACGGCGCGATGGACGTCGGCACCCAGATACAAACGCTTTTGTCCTCGCTGCCGGATACGATCTTCAAGTCCTTGGCAACAGCAAGGCAGGTGACATCCTGGTTATGCCCCGGGAATTCGTGGAGCGGTGCTTCCAGGATCGTCGGCTCGATGGTGGCCGTGACGTGTTTGGGAAGTCGCGTCAAATACTGGACCTCGATCTGCGCTTCAGCTTGCAGCTTTTCGAGATTCTGCACAACGAGAACGGGGTCGCCTTGCTTTACTGCGTAGCCACGTTGCTTGACGATGGTTTTGACAGTCGAACGCGCGTAAGGCAACACGGCGCGGATCTCGTGCATGTTTAGCCGGATGTCGGCCTGATCCTTCTCGTACTCCGCCATCAGGACGCTCTGAAACTTGCCGCGCTGCTCAGCTTGCAGTTTGTAGTACGTCAGCACCGCGGAGCCATGTTCTTCGCGAGCCATTTTGCCCGCATCGAAGAGAACTTGGGCGGTCTGATAGCGCTTGAGGCCTTCGAGTTCGCCGTGGACAGTCGCCTCGTGTTCGGATTTGGCCGCGGCGATCTTGGCCATGTTCTTTAGAACTTCACCGAGCGCCTCGCCCGGCTCGATCGTCGCGAGCATCTGCCGTTGCAGGATGGTCTCACCTTCGTAGATGCGGCGGTAGAACTTGACGAAGGTCGTGCGGCCCGCATAGACATCGGCGAAGTAATAAGGCTCGGCAAGGAACGCCGCCGAGCCCGCGGCCAGGACGGCGCTGTCGTCAACCTGTTCGCCGATGAAGAGCACCTTGCCGTTGACCAGGCTGGACACTTCTTCTGTCTCGGTCGGCACGAGGCTGCCGTGGAGAATCAACGGATCGATCGGCGGGCGCGTCGAGCCCGGGATGTCCTTGAAATCCTCGACTTGATAGAGGTCCGGTCCCAACTCGGTCTCGGGGCGTGCCGGTTTGTCGCCGCTGTTGGAGGTGATACGCAGTGGGGCCTTCTGGAAATCACTCAGCAAACCGGAATACCATGTGCCCCCCAGGAAGAGGCCGACGCCCATCACAACCACCAGCAAAATGCGTCCCATGTGTGGACTCCTTCAGATGCTTTTAGGGGCATAGCATTTCAGCGCCACGCCGCAAGCGGCGATTGATTACCAGCCGTACGGGAAGACGACCTTCTCGTAGATGAATTCCCAAACCCCGTAGAAGAGGGAGTAGCCCATGGCTCGATTGCCACAGCGTATGCGGGTGTGCATTTCGCTGCCGGCAAGAAGGGCTCGCCCGGGGACCAAGTCCTCGTCGGCGATATCGCCGTTGATCGGGCTGACCCGCGCCCATGCCATGACGACGGGCTCGGCTTCGTTGTTCTCGTCTTTTTGTGAGTTCGCCTGGCTGGCGATCTTGTCCTTCCGGAGCCTGGCACGGTACGACCGTGTCGGCTCGGACAGGAAAAGGACATCCACTTCCAGCTCGGCGCCGGCGGGCAAAGTCTCAAAGGCCCGGCGGACCTGCCCGATGTGCTTCTGCGGAATCTTCAGCTCCAGCTCCCAGTCGGCAATCTTGGGATTCTCCGGATCGGTAAAGCCGATGCGGATGAGCGGATCGCCTGGTTTGACTGGCTTGCCCTGGAGGTTCTCACGGAAATCGGCGCTCAAAATGATGCCAGTCTTCGGAGAGGTGATCGTGAACATGCCGGGTCGTGCGAGGCTGGCATTGGTGCGGGTCGTCACCTGCTTGAGAAGGTCGGCCTTCTTGCGGCGAGTAATCTTGGCTTCTTCGATCGCCATCTGCGCCTCGGCCTTGTTGGTGTCCCCGGAGGTGTCGCCGCGTGGGGCGGTCGCGTTGATTTTGCGGTCCAGAATGTCGAGCTCGGTCTGTAACTCCATGATCTGCTTTTCCAGCTCGGCGTCGAACATGACAAACAACGTCTGCCCCTTGGAGACGCGGCTGCCCGATTTCAGGCCAGCGACGATCTCGACGACTTTGCCGGGGATTGGAGAATACACGTAAACGCGGTCTTTGGGTAGAGCGACGGCGTTGGCTTCCATTTTGAGCGGGAATGGGAAGAAGATCATGGACAGGATCAGGATCGCCACCGCTGTGGCGATGAGCGCTGTGATTGCTTTGGCTTTGCCGCCCAAACCGTCCTGGAGATAGGCAAGCGGGGCCCAGATGAACCGCATGGGGATTCGGTGATGTTCGAGGGCATTGAAAAGCGCCGGTCCTGCGTGCCGGCCGACGACTTCGAGACGCGCCACCAATTGCTCGGACGACAGTTTCGCCTCGAAGCATTCCATCATGAGCGCCGACCGGGCAGGCCGTTTCTTTTCCTTGTCGCGCTCCTCGATGAGAGGCATGACGACGAGTATCTTGCTGTTGCTTTCCTGCAAGTAGGCGTCGAGTGAGGCGACGACACGCGGGGGCAGGGCATCGTCCCGGGTGCCCGTGTACACGAGCTTTTCGCCCCAGGCAATGACCGCATCAAAAAGGGCCCGCATCAGCTGAACGAGGTTCGAACGCTTCTCCACCACATCGGCGCCGGAGATTGCTGTCACCGTGCATTTGTCGCTTGACCGCGTGGCGACGCTGATACGATCGACCTCGATCAGGCGGCGCGACTCGTTGGCGATCAGGTACGCAACTTCCGTGACGTGCAGCGAGCCGTGGATCTGCCTGGTGAATGCTTCGAGCTTGAGCCACATCTCCTGCTGACCGATCATCGTGCGTAGTTGGTGGTTCCGATGAAAGATCGCGACGAACGCGGCCATGCGCATCAGAAACTGGAACAGATTCTGCAGAGTATTGGGATCGCGATTGGGCTGCTGCCAAACTTCGACGAGGCCAATGACCGCCTTCTCCTGAAGGATCGGCACGAGCAGGATAACAAAGTCAGTGGGATTGCCCGCAATCTGGTCCGTCGCAGTACCAAAATTGTGGCTAAAGCGTGGGCGGACGATGCCGCCTTTGGCTTGCATAGCAGCCTGGCGCAACAATTCGTCGTGCATCGGTTTGCTGTCGGGGTTCTGGTCCAACCCGACCTCGCGCAGGTTGATCTGGCATTGAAGCTGCAAGTTCCCCTGGGGCGTTTTCACCCACACCGCACCGGCGGCACTTTGCATCGCGAAGTAAACGCGCTGCAAGAATTCGCTGTAGAACATCGGTGGCTGCAAGTCGGTCTCGGCGAGCTGCGCGATTTCTTCGGTTAGCTGGTTGACTTGCCGGCGTGCTTGCTCGACCTGCTGGGCCTCCACTGAACTGCTGGAAGATTGGCCTGCTTGTTGCGTTGGGTCACTGCTCATGGATTGCCTCTCGTTTGCCGGCTTGCGGGTGAGTCGCGTTCCGCCGCATGCGGCGTGCAATTCTGCGTCTCATTCAACGTAGCTGAACTCCGGATGTGACGTCCGCAAGCCCTTTTCATTCATGATCGTACAACAAAAAGAAACTGATTCCAATGGAGTAGATCGAAGAAGTCATGAAAAAACCCGCCAACGTCGAGCACGAGTTCGGCGTGCCGATTCCTGGGAAGATTCTCGAGCCGGCGCGCTGGGCGCGGACCGCGCTGAAGAAGCTTCCCGCGGAAGGGCCGCTCGATCTCGTCTCGCTGTTCGGTCGGCACGCGCCGCTGGTCGTTGATCTGGGGTGCGGAAACGGGCGCTTCTTGATTGGATCGGCACTTCAGAGACCGGAATTTGACCATATCGGCATTGATATCCTGCCAATGGTGCTCCGGTATGCAACTCGCCGCGGCAATCAGCGTGGACTGGGGAATCTGCGGTTTGCCGCGATCGACGCCCAGCGATTTGTGTCCGCCTATCTACCCACGGCGGGGGTGCGCGAGGTGCATTGCTACCATCCCCAGCCTTACCATGATTCCCACGAAGCGCCCAAGCGGCTACTCACGCCGACTTTCCTGGCTGGGGTCCATCGTGTGCTGGAACCTGGCGGGTTATTCTTTGTGCAGACCGATAACGCTCCGTATTGGCAGTATTTGCGGACAATCGTTTCGGCCTTCTTTGAGTTTCATGAGCAGTTGGGGCCTTGGCCGAACACGCCGCGTGGCCGCACGCGCCGCGAGATTCTGGCGCTGCGGCGGCGTTATCCTATCCATCGCGGCTGGGGCTTCGCGAAAGCCATGACGCCCGAGGAGGCATTGACGCTCGCTGAGGGACTACCCACGCCCGACTTCAACGCCGGGCCTCGCTGCCAGGACCTTGATCGCCTGGAACGAGAGTAACACGGTTTCGAAACCAACTGATCCGCTATCAAAGATCTTCTTCTGGCGGGGAGATCGTTATGCTTTGTTATAACGCCGATTCCTATACCCCCCCCATCTCTTGAGAAATCACCAAAATCAGCGTCATAACCGATTGAATTAAAATTACTTAGGTCGATGAGGTGATTTCCACCTGTGAATCTCAGATGCCTCAACAATCGCTGTCGTATTAGCCCCTGAAACCGGGGCGTAAACGAATTTCTTTCCGTAAGGCATTGCATCCTATGGCCTAACGAAAATGCGTTTTCGGATCTGCTGCACCAACTACCACCGTAAACGAATTCCACGGCGAACGGTGATCGACCCGAACAACCCTCGGTTTTTTGAGGGGTCCGTGAAGGATTCGTATCAACCTTTATTCCACCGCCCGCCTGTTGCCTTGCCACGGGCACTTTCGAACCAGGCCGATTTTTGAGTCGATGCGGACATTTGCGAGCACGCCCAACACTACCTGCTCGTGCTCTCTTGAAAGAGACCGACCGCCCCCTTTCTTGCATGGAGCATTTGCATTTCGGAAATGGCGACCTAGGCTTGTGTAGATGAGCATCCGCCCTGCATTCCCGTACAGGCACGCGCTCAACGACTGCCCGAAGGTCGCCCTCTCGCTCCGCCCACATTCAAGGATTTTCGACATGATGCTACAGCGTAGTGGCAAATGGCGGTCGGTCCGCGTCGGCGCCCATATGGTCGAATTCGCCGTCGTCATTCCCGTGTTCTTCGTCTTCGTGTTTGGGTTGATCGAAATCGGCCGCAGCATGATGGTAGGGAGCCTGGTCACCAATGCTTCACGGGTCGGTTGCCGAACGGGGACGCTGCCAGGCAAATCGGATTCCGATGTAACCGCGGCGATCGATGGCATTCTGAGTGGGCAAGGCATCAGTGGCTATGCCACGACGATCAAGGTCAATGGCAGCACGGCGAATGTTTCCACGGCACAAGCCACGGACTCGATCACGGTGATCGTGTCGGTTCCAGTCGCCAACACGTCCTGGCTTCCCAGTTTGCTGTATGTGAAGGGGAGCATTTCTGGACAGTTCACGATGCCGCACGAATAGAAAGGATCAACGGATGCAAATCAATCCTCCAAGCCGTGGGCGCCGCAGAGCGCATGCCGGATCCGCTCGACGCATCGGCACTGCGACCGTCGAGTTTGCGGTCGTCGCGCCGATCCTCATGGTGCTGATGCTCGGCATGGTGGAGGTGACGCGTGCCATTCAGGTCAAGAACTTCCTGACGGACACTGCCCGCAGCGGTTGCCGATACGGCGTTCAGCCGGGGATTACCACCTCGAAGATCAACAGCAATATGAATTCGATCCTGGCGAATGACGGCATCAATCCGTCGGATGCCACGATCACGGTTCAGGTCAACGGCGCTACTGCGGATGCTTCGACCGCGGAGCGTGGTGATCGGATCACAGTCAAGGTGGTTGTGCCGACCTCGAAAGTCGGCTGGGTGACGCCGCTGTTTCTGCCAAGCACAGCCGTCGCGTCGGAAGTGGTTCACATGGTACGTCAATAACGGGAAGAAGAGGGGATCCGATGACTATGAAAAAGTTCGATCAAGGGCCCAAGCGGTTTGGCGGCATTGCGCCTCTGACGTGCGTTCTCCTGGTTGCCATCCTTGGAATGGTGGCCTTTGCGGTGGATATCAGCTGGATGGTGATGACTCAGTCCGAGTTGCAAAATGCGGCCGACGCGGCCTCCCATGCCGGCGCCAGCAAGCTGGCGGACAATTTTGTCCTGTATAGTCTGCCGACACAGTCCGCGACCAACAAGGCATCGCTCCGCGCCGCGGCGGTCACGGCGGCCAAATCCGCGGCCCAAACCTATGCGGCGTACCATTCGGCTGGCGGCGTCAACTTGACGCTCCTGGCAAGCGATATCGACGTGGGCTTTACCAATGGCTCAGGGACCTTCACCTCGTACGCCACGAATTCCAGCAATTACCCAAACACGGTAAAAGCGACCATGAGGCGGGATTCATCAGCCAACACGCCCTTGGGGCTGTTCTTCGCCCCCGTGCTTGGCATCTCGGATGCGAATCTCGTTGCTCCCGCTACCGCGATGCTCTACACAGGGACAATCAACAGCTTCAAAGTCGGAACTGCCAATTCTGGCATGATGCCCCTAACTTACGACATCAATGACTGGAATAACTTCATCGCCAGCGGCAAGGACAAGGCCGGCGTGGTCAACAAGGATTCCAGCGGCAATCCGATCCTGCAGATTTACGGCACCGTCAAGGACACGGGGAACTTCGGCCTGCTCAGCTTGAATGACTCTCATGTTGGCGCCAGCACTATCTCGGGGTGGATTAACGAAGGGGTGCCGCCGTCCGACATTCAGACATTGGTTAACAACAAGCTCATCCCGCTGTCCGCTCACAATCCCAAGCTGTGGGATTGGCAGGGGGACACGGGGTTCAAGGCAACCAACGCGATGGACCTCAATGCCCACGTGGGCGAGACCTACATTCTTCCTCTGTTTACGCCTGCAGTCAACACGCCGGTTTCGTATTCGGCTGGTGTCGGGCAGGGAGCCAATTACTTCTACAACATCGTCGCATTCGTCGGAGTGAAAATCATGCCCGCTTCCCAGACGAATCGGCAAGTCTGGATTCAGCCGGTTGCAGTCAGCGATCCGAATTTCGTGTTGAGCAATCCCGTCCCCGCGGGAACAGGAACCTTCTCGACGGCTATGTCCGTGCGATTGACGCAGTAGCATTGCGGTCAGACGGAACGATTTCGGCGAGAAACCCGAGTCCAGGACGCTTCAGCCTTTCCGTCCGCGGCGCAAGCCTGGGTTGGGGCCCCCTCGGGTGGCGAATCGAATATCCGCCTGCCGACGCTAGAATTGAAATCCCCGTGGTCGTGCCGATTTTTTTGTCCCATTTTTTCCCCTTTCTGGGATTTGTGACCTACGCTTCCCTTACTGGGTTTCCTGTTGGGGCCGTCCAGGGGCGGAATTGTAGTATGCGGGGCTCTTGCCGTTCGGGCAGGGCATTACGAAGGAACCGAGTCATGAATCTGAGAATCCGCAAGAAATCACGAACGGGTAGCGCCGCCGTGGAGCTGGCCGTCTGCTTGCCATTTCTGCTGATGGTCGTCTTCGGCATCTGGGAGGTCGGCCGTATGGTCCAGGTCCAGCAATTGGCGTCCAACGCTGCCCGTGAAGGGGGTCGGCAGGCGGCGGCGGGGCTGGCAAGTTCCACGAGCATTCGACAATACGTCGTCAATTACCTGAACATGAATGGACTGACTGGCGTCGATCTGACCATGGTAACGCTCACGAATATTACCAACGGGTCGCGATCCGAGCCGACATCGGCAAATCAACTGGATCAATTCCGTGTCTCCGTAAACATTCCTTACAGTTCGATTCGGTGGTCGACGGTCGGTCAGATCACGTCCACGGCGGTCGTGACCGCGTCGGCGGATTGGTATTCGATGAGAGACCTGCCTGTAACCGTCTCGACAGTCATCCCGACGAACTAGAAAGGCTCACCATGCTGGTCGCAAGAATTGAGAGCAAACGCCGGGGAGCAACGATGGTCGAAATGGCTGTCGTCAGTTCCGTTTTTGTATTGCTGCTCTTTGGCATCCTGGAATTCTGCCTGGTCGTTTACACCTTCAACGTGGTGGAGAATGCCGCCCGCGAGGGATCTCGCTATGGAGTGGTCAACGTCACCGACACGACGATGATCAACGATACCAAGGCCGTGGTGAAGAACTTCATGGGCGGACTTGACACCAAAATGACGGGCTACAACTGCGATGTGTACCTGGCCGATGCCAACGGCGCCAATATCGGAACGGCCACGAGTGCCACATTCGGTCAATATGTTTGCGTGGATGTGCAGGTCACCTATGTGCCGCTCACTCCCGGGCTGGGCTTTCTGAAGAGCTTTACCATTCGCTCCAAGAGCAGTATGGGGAGCGAGGCCAACTAGCCGGCAAGTGCCAAATGGGGTTGAAGTGAAAGTAGCCGACCAGCGATCACGGCTACTAATCTCGCGCCGATTGAACGTGGATTCGAGAAGGAGAAAATCAATGCGTTTACAGAACCAAAAAACAATCCGCCGCGGCGCCATCATCCCCATGGTGGCGATCTGCCTTGTTGCGATCCTTGGGTTGGTGGCCTTGGCCATTGACATCGGTATGGTGGCGGTAGCCAAGACCCAGGCTCAGAACGCCGCTGACGCAGCCGCCATGGCGGGGACGCGTACTTTCAACCAGCAATCGGGGTACAATCTGACATCCGTGCCCAAAAACGCGATCATGGCAGCGGTGGCCAACAGAATTCATTCCGCGACCATCAAGGGAGACCCGAACAGCGTTGTGAGTCCGAGTACCGACGTGTACACGTCAGGAGACGTAAAAATAGAGTGTGGCGGGTACTATTATATTTACAATGACAGTAACCCGGCGGCGGAAAAATTCGACATTGTGATTCCCGGCAAGTCTGCCAGCGAGCCTTATACGGCTGTTCGGGCCACGATCACCAGTACAAGTCCGTTGTTCTTTGGAAACGTTTTCGGCGCCAGCCCGCTAAACGTCAAGGCCACGGCCGTCGCCGCACATCGTCCGCGTGATGTTGTCATCATCATGGATCTTTCTGGCTCGATGAATTTTCAGAGCCGTTCCGGCTGCTATGTTTCCGGTGGTTTTTACTATCCGCACTGGGGGCCGCGGAACATGTCGCTTAATCCGGAGTCGATTTTTCCGCAATATGGGCATTATTCCGATATCAACGCGGCGGCTTTGCAGGGTAAGTCGGATGGTTCGACGGGCGCCGAAGCAGTTACGCGGTCCAATGTTTCGGCGGACTATGGGCCCGCTGGGCCAGCGGCGATTGCCAACTTCATGACCAGTGGTTCAACCCCGGCTTTTTCCCGAGCCCTGGATAGCTACGCAACGACCCCCGGCGGAGACAATTTTCTCAAGCTCAGCGGGGCCTACGTCAAGACTCTCGACGAGTATTTTGGAGGATCGGCTGATGCTACGGAGACCTCCACCTGGGAGCGAGGAACGGGAACGCCACCAGTCAGCAGCACGGCCGGTTATGGGGCTTCCTTCGCCGGCTACACCCAGGGGCCAGGGTACTGGGGTAAGACCTTCTTTATTTGGCCGCCGGATCCACGCGGCTCCGATCTGGACGCCAACACCTCCACCAATCATGCTAATAACGGCGCCAAAGACTGGCGGCAGCGATTCTTTTTCAAGAAAAACACCAGCACCAACTTGCTCTACTGGCTTGATCAGAATCGCATACTATTCGATTCGGCCGGCGCCCCTGCGACATCCAACGGCAGCGGTGTGACGCCGATCTTGAAGAATCCCAACACGACCACCTCGGTCGTCGAGAATGGTGTAAGCGTCAGCTATAGGCTTTGCATCAACTATGCTGCCATTTTTCACTGGCTCCGCAATCAATCGCCCGCGGTTTTTCCAGCGAGCATGACCACGGGACGGATCAACTACTACAGCGCCATTCCTGACCCGACCGGCGACAGTGGTTTCAACAACCGCTTCTGGACGCAGAGTCCAATGACCAATCTCAATGAGCGATTCTGGAAGGACTATATCGACTTCATGCTTGGGTTCCACGAGACCGGGGCTAACAGCTATTCCAACACGAACGGCACCAACCCCTGGTCGTCCTACATCGGCAATGGGGACCTGTATCAATGGGGTACGGTCCAGGTCAATCAAGACAAGCCGGACAACACTCACAAGGGTACCATCAACAACACCGGCGGATACGCGGCCGGCGCTACTTCCGTGAAGTTTAACACCGTCCAGACTGTGGCTGGAAGTAATTTCACCCTTACCAAGGGGACGACCTATTACCTTCGATTCGGGTACGGTTCGACTATCTATAAATTTACAGCGCCGGCAGTGAGCTCCGGAAGCTATACGGTGACGCTTGACATTCCATTGACAACGGCCGTCGCTAATACCTCGCTCGTGAAAATCTATACCGCCGTGCCGCGATCCATGAACTATGCCGATAACCCCTATCGCCCGCGCCATCAGTATTGGTTTGGAGCCATGACATTTGTTGATTGGCTCGGGAACTACAGTGTCTACCACGACGGCACCAATTATACCCTACGCTGGCCAGGGAATACCCACGAGGCACAGGCGTGGTCCTGCAAGGTAGGCATCTCCGCGGCCATCGACGACATCAAGAATAATCACCCGAATGACTTCGTGGGGCTAACCTTCTTCTCCAATCCCAGCTACAGCACATCGGGCGGCGGTCATCACAACATGGCCGTCATTCCGCTGGGCCGAAACTACCAAGGCATGAAAGACTCGCTTTGGTTTCCACCGTCCACGGTTTCCGGCGGCGTTTCCACGATTACCCCGTATGACGCTGATTTCAACAACGTACCCCGCGCCAAGGGGGGCACCTGCCCGGGCATGGGCCTCATGATCGCGTACAATCTCATGAGCCCGAGCACCGCAAATCTGCGGAATTTTGCCGCGCCTTCTTCTACCTACCGCGGTTACGCAGGTGGCCTGGGCCGCAAAGGGGCTAGCCGATTAGTGATATTTGAAACGGACGGTGCCCCCAACACGCGAGCCATCGCGACCCTGGCCGGCAGTGGGTCTGAATCCTACTATCCGATTCGCATCAAATCTCCGAGCAATATCGGCGATGCGCAGAACGAATTTCCCGCGGGCGGTTCTTACTCTGATTCCGAAGTTTATGACGTAGTCAAGCAGATCTGCGCCATGGATAACGCGTCGCCTCCAGGTTATTCCACCACCCGGAAGCCGGCCAAGGTGTACTCGCTTGGCTTCGGATCCTTGTTTGAGCCCACCAATACATCGACAGCCCAGACTGACGCCTTGGATTTCTTGCAAAATGTGCAGTATTATGGTAACGTTTCGAGTAGCACCAGCGGGTCGAGCTTTCCCGATTGGCAGCGTATTTACGGCGATAACGCTACCCGCCAGCAACGCCTCCGTGATGCGTTTACGACTATCATGCAGAGCGGGGTGCAAGTCTCGTTGATTGAGTAAAAATGCCAAAACTACCGGTCGTTCAGTTCAAGGAGGTGGTCAAGGAGTATCCTCGCGGGATGCTCGGTTTTGACCGCCTCCGTGCTGTTGATAACGTCAGTTTCTCGGTAGACCCTGGCGAAGCGTTTGGATTGCTGGGTCCCAACCGTGCCGGAAAGACTACGGTCGTCAAACTACTGCTCGCCCTTGCACATCCGACGGCAGGTGAAGTTCTGCGGTTAGGCCAGCCTGCGGCCAATCGAGAAACGCTTAGGCAGGTTGGGTATGTTCACGAGAATCAAGCCTTTCCTCGCTATCTCACAGCGCGAACTCTACTTGAATTCTACGGTGCCTTGTCCTTATTGCCTGCAGAAGTCGTCAATGCGCGCGTGCCGAAGCTCTTGGAACGGGTTGGCTTGGCAGATCGAGCAGACGAGGCGATCTCTCGGTTCAGCAAAGGAATGGTGCAGCGCCTCGGTATCGCGCAGGCATTGCTGAACGAGCCGGACTTGCTCGTCTTTGATGAGCCGAGTGAGGGGCTGGATCTACTCGGCCGACAATTGGTGCGAGATTTGGTGCGGCAACAGAAGCAAGAGGGCAAGTCCATCCTCTTTGTCTCGCATGTGCTGTCGGAGGTCGAACTCTTCTGCGATCGCCTAGGAGTAATCGTCGCGGGCAAACTGGCGTTCCTCGGCCCGCTCGCTGACTTGTTGAAGGATCCGGCCAGCGGCGCTGTGCGAAACCTCGAAACCGCGTTGCATGGCTTGTACGTCAAATAGCAGTGATGCGGGCAAATTGCGGTTTCACCAAGAGATCAATTAATATGGACTCCCCTGCTGTACTTTACGCCTTGCGGTGGCTGATTCACGATACCTTTCGGCAAACGTTTACGAGTCGGGTGTTCTGGATCTTGCTTTCCTTGAGCGGACTTTGCGTCGTTTTTTGTCTGGGCGTCAGTGTGGAAGGGGGGGCGGTACGCGCGGAGAACGAGTTGGTCGGCAAGGACGGCAAGCTCCTTGCCGAGAGCCGTGAGTCGCCCGGCCGGCTCAATCTTCTTTTTGGCGCCTTTCCCATTGAGTTTACGCGCTCTGCCGATGCAGAGGTGCAGTTTTTGCTCAATGTTTTCGGTTCGATGATTGCGGGGTTTGCTGGTGTGTTGATGGCACTCGTTTGGACGGCCGGTTTCATGCCCGAATCGCTGCACCCCAGCGCAGCATCCGTAATGCTCGCTAAACCGATCCCGCGCTGGTTGTTGTTGATGGGGAAATTCTGCGGCGTCGTTTGCTTTATCGCGCTGCACGCTGCGATATTCTTCGCCGGGACGTGGTTCGCCTTGGGCTTAAGAACGAATGCGTGGAGCCACCCGGAATACTTGCTGGGGATTCCTTTGCTGACATTTCACTTTGCCGTGGTCTATTCGTTTTCGGTAATGCTGGCAGTAATCTCCCGGAGTACGATGGCGTGCGTGGTAGGGGGAGTCCTGTTCTGGATTGCCTGCTACGCAGTCAACTACGGCCGGCACTTTGCCGTGGTGTACGGCGATCTCAATCCAGGAGCCGAGGCGTTGCCTGGGTTCACCGTGTTTCTATCGGAGGCGGGCTATTGGTTGCTGCCGAAGCCGGTCGATTTCACCATGATGCTCGAAAAATCGCTAAACCTCAGTGCGGGCATGGTCACCTTGACCAGTCAACAACCGTTCGCACGGGTGATTGAAAAAGATCTGTTTCATCCTTTTCTGTCGATTTGTACTTCGTGTGTCTTCCCCATCTTCTCCATCTGGGCTTCCGCGTCCCATTTGTCGAAAACAGATTACTAGCGTAAGCTTGATATGTGGAATGTGCCCGTAAACCGCTGTAAGGGGTTCATTCGACCTTCGGGAAAATCCCCATTACGTTGTAGCCGCAATCGACGTAAAGAACGTGCCCGGTAATCGCAGCGGCGAGCGGACTGCACAGGAACGCGGCTGTGTTGCCAACTTCTTGCGGCGTAATTCCGCGTGGCAGCGGCGAGCAGGCTGCGGCATGGTTCACCATTTCGTCGATATCGCCAATCGCCGATGCTGCGCGAGAGGCGTAAGGTCCTGCGGAGATGATATTCACGCGAATGTTTTTGGGCCCCAGGTTGCTGGCCAGCTGCTTGGCGTCGATTTGCAGTGCCGCCTTGGCCGTGGACATGCCGCCGCCGTAATGGGGGACTACACGATCGCCGCCGAGGTAGGAGAGGGCGATAGCGGAGGCGCCGTCCGGACGGTTCTCCATATAGGGCTGCAACGCCTTCAGCATCGCAGTGAGCGAGAACGAGCTGACACTCAGGGCGGTGAGGTAAGCCTTGCGGCTCGTGTCGATAGCCTTGTTCTTGATCTCCGGACTGAAGGCGATGCTATGGACGAAGATATCGACAGCCCCGCCGAAATCCTTGCCGATTGTGCTCGCCAAACCCTGGATACTGTAGTCCCCGTGCTTGGAGAAACGCTTGTCGTTGAGAGTCTTCTCGTCGACATCCGCCATGGAGTCGTAGGAGACATCGCAGGGGAGGACCTTCTCAACCTTGAGTTCGCCGGCGCCGAAGGGGAGCTGGCGTGAATCCTTGTCGAGATCACGTTCAAGAATGTTGCTCACAACATTGACAAGACGTGGATGCGTCGCGAAAACGAGGCGAGCACCGGCAGCGGCCAGCGCCTTGGAAATATGCCACGCAAACCCGCGATCGTCGCCTACACCTGCGACGAGGGCCAGCTTTCCCTTGAGGTCGATCGGTATCATTTAGGCCTCACTTGTGGAATTCCATGACCGGTTTAGGCGGCGAGCTTGCCCGCC
>SXGT01288245.1_pt1 | contig 19454 bp, 23 predicted proteins | sample 3176221 | NCBI WGS metagenome assembly SXGT01 (sample SAMN11356862, study PRJNA531348) | freshwater metagenome | isolation source: freshwater sample F1-120 | place: China: Fuxian Lake, Yuxi | collected 2017-12-25
GAACGAGCTCGCCCAGTCCCGCGCCGCCGGCCGCCCCTTCGCGCGGCTGTGGATGCACAACGCGATGCTGAACCTCAGTGGCGCCAAGATGTCCAAGAGCGTCGGCAACACCCTCATGGTCAGCGAGGTCGTCAAGCGGGTGCCCGCGATCGCGCTGCGCTACTACCTCGTCGCCGCCCACTACCGCTCCATCGTGGAGTTCACCGAGGAGTCGCTCGCCGAGGCGGCTGTCGCCTTCGAGCGCATCGAGGGGTTCGTGCGGCGTGCGGCAGAGCGGGTGGGAGCCGGCGAGCCGGGCGACGTCACCCCCGCCTTCGCGGCGGCCATGGACGACGACCTGTCCGTCCCGGCAGCACTCGCCGAGACCCAGCGGGTGATCAGCGTCGGCAACACGGCCCTGGCCGAGGGGGACGACACCGCCGTCGGCGAGGCGCTGGCGCAGGTGCGCGCCATGCTCGACGTCCTGGGCGTCGACCCCCTCGCCGAGCAGTGGCAGACCCGGGGCACCGACGACGGCGCCCGACGCGCCCTCGAGCCGCTCGTGCAGGGCCTGCTCGAGCAGCGCCAGGAGGCGCGCACGACCAAGGACTTCGCCACCGCCGACCGCGTGCGCGACCAGCTGGCCGCGGCCGGCATCGAGATCGAGGACACGCCGCACGGCCCGCGGTGGTCCGTGAGGAGCAGCTGATGGCCGGCAACAGCAACCGTCGAGGCGCGATCAAGAAGTCCGGCAAGGGCAACCCCACCGCCGGGTCGGGAGGGCGTCGGCGCAAGGGTCTCGAGGGCAAGGGACCCACGCCCCGCGCGGAGGAGCGTCCCAACCACAAGGCGTACAAGATGGCGCGCGCGGCCGACAAGCGGGAGTCGTCGCGACCCAAGCGCAAGAACGACGGCGGCCCCGAGTGGGTGGCCGGACGCAACAGCGTGCTCGAGCTCCTGCGAGCCACCGTGCCCGTCATGGGCCTGTACATCGCCGAGGGCCTCGACCGCGACGACCGCGTCCGCGAGATCTTCAAGCTCGCCGCCGACCAGCACGTCTCCCTGCTGGAGGTGGGTCGGGTCGAGCTCGACAAGCTCACCGGCGGTGCCGTGCACCAGGGCGTCGCCGCCAAGCTCGACGCCTACGACTACGCCGACGCCGATACCGTCGTCGCTCAGGCCCTCGCCGACGGGGAGGTGCCGCTCATGGTGGTCCTCGACGGCATCACCGACCCCCGCAACCTCGGTGCCATCGTGCGGTCGGCGTCCGGGTTCGGCGCGCACGGCGTCGTCGTCCCGGAGCGTCGCGCCGCCCAGATGACGGCCGCCGCGTGGAAGACGTCCGCCGGCGCCGCAGCCCGTGTGCCGGTGTGTCGCGCGACGAACCTGACCCGTCAGATCAAGTCGTTCAAGGAGGCCGGGATCATGGTGGTCGGGCTGGCGGCCGACGGTGACGTCGAGCTGCCCGACCTGGACCTCGCCGACGGGCCTCTCGCGATCGTCATCGGCTCGGAGGGCAAGGGCATCTCCCGCCTCGTGGGCGAGAACTGCGACGCCATGGTCTCCATCCCGATGGCCTCGGGCCTGGAGTCCCTCAACGCCGGCGTCGCCGCCGGCATCTCGCTGTACGCCGTCGCCCAGCGTCGGGGCTGAGGGCTCGTCGGCCCGGGCCACGCCCATCGATCGGGGTCAGGGCTCGGCCACACCTTGGTCGCGGTCGAGAGCTCGGCCAGGCCTCGGCCGCGGTCCGGGGCTGGGCCAGTCCTCGGCCGCGGTCTGGAGCTGGGCCAGTCCTCGGCCGCGGTCTGGAGCTGGGCCAGTCCTCGGTGGTTGAGTAGTCGGGGCGAGGGAGGGACGACCGAGGCTCGGCGTATCGAAACCACGCCGAGCGCGGGGTGGTGGCTGGGTCGGCGCGGGGACTGGGGTGTGGTCTCGATACGCGGGGACTTGCTCCTGCGTCGCGGTCCCCGCTACTCGACCACCGAGAGGTGGGTCGAGCCTCGGTGCTTGGGGGTGCCCCCGAACCACCGAGGGTGGGCTTCTTCTGGGTGGTTGAGTAGAGGCGAGGGCGACGAAGGAGCGCCTCGGCTCGTATCGAAACCACGCCGAGCGTGGGGTGGTGGCTGGGTCGGCGCGGGGACTGGGGTGTGGTCTCGATACGCGGGGACCTGCTCCTGCGTCGCGGTCCCCGCGCCTCGACCACCGAGTGGAGGCCGGTTCTCGGACCACCGAGAGGTGGGTCGAGCCTCGGTGCTTGGGGGTGCCTCCAAACCACCGAGGGTGAGCTACTTCTGGGTGGTTGAGTAGAGGCGAGGGCGACGAAGGAGCGCCTCGGCTCGTATCGAAACCACGCCCCCCCGACCGACTCCTCCTCAGTCGTCGTAGCCGTTGGGGTTCTGCGACTGCCACGTCCACGTGTCGCGACACATGTCGTCGACGGTGCGGGTGGTGACCCAGCCCAGCTCGCGCTCGGCCTTCGTCGGGTCGGCCCAGAAGGCGGGGAGGTCGCCGGCGCGTCGGTCGACGATCTCGTAGGGGATGTCGCGACCGCTCGCGCGCTCGAACGCGCCGATCATCTCGAGCACCGACGTGCCCGTGCCGCTGCCGAGGTTCCAGGCGTGCACCCCGGCATCGCCGGCGGCGACGGCGTCGAGGGCGACGACGTGCCCGTCGGCGACGTCCTGGACGTGGATGTAGTCGCGCTCGCACGTGCCGTCGGCGGTCGGGTAGTCGCCGCCGAAGACCGAGAGCCGATCGCGTCGCCCGACCGCCACCTGGGCGATGAACGGCACGAGGTTGTTGGGGATGCCTCGCGGGTCCTCGCCGATGCGGCCCGACGGGTGGGCGCCCACGGGGTTGAAGTACCGCAGCATCGCGATGCGCCAGGCGGGGTCGGCCGCGGCGACGTCGGTGAGGATGCGCTCGGTCATCACCTTGGTCTGGCCGTAGGTGCTGGAGGAGTCGAGCGGCTCGAAGTCCTCCACGTACGGGACGGGTGCGGCCGCGCCGTAGACGGTGGCCGAGGAGGAGAAGACGATCGTCGTGACGCCGGCGTCGCGCATCGCGGCGAGCAGGGTGAACGTCGCGCCCATGTTGTTGGCGTAGTACTCCAGGGGCTTCTGCGTGCTCTCCCCGACGGCCTTGAGTGCGGCGAAGTGGATGACGGCGTCGAAGCGGCCCTGCTCGAGCACGCCACGGACGGCGGCAGCGTCGCGCAGGTCGACGACGTGCAGCGGGACCGACGTTCCGGTGAGCTCCTCGACGCGTCGGACGGCCTCGGCCTTGCCGTTGACGAGGTTGTCGACCACCTCGACCTCGTGGCCCGACTCGACGAGGCGGACGACGGTGTGGGATCCGCTGTAGCCGGATCCGCCGGTGACCAGGACGCGCATGGCGCCACTCTAGGCAAGGATGGACCCATGGCGTGGTTCGAGGCGAGCAGGGAGTCGACGGCGGTGGTCGATGCGGTCCCCCAACAGGTGTGGGACGTGCTGTCCGATCCGGACCAGGTGGTCGAGATGACGCCGTTCCTGCAGCGGATCACCGAGGACGGTGAGCACTGGCACTGGGAGATGATCTCCATGTCGCGCATGGGGATGTCCTTCAGTCCGGCCTTCACCGTGCGGATGAGCTTCGACGAGCCGCAGCACATCGAGTTCGTGCACGACCCGCCGGAGGGCGTGCGCGAGCGTGCGGGTGCGGACGGCTGGTACCGCCTGCGCGAGGTCGAGGGCGGGACGGAGCTGTCGATCTCGCTGACCGTCAAGGTCGACCTGCCGCTGCCGCGTCACGCGAAGCCGGCGGTGCGCACGGCGATGAAGGGCGTGCTCGCGGAGATGGGACGCCGGTTCGGGGCGAACCTCGAGGCGCACCTCGCCGCCCAGAGGTAGGAGCCGGCTCGGGTCAGCGCCCGAAGACGCGGCTCATGAAGCCCTGCTTGGGTGCCTCGGGGTGCTTGCCGTCGCACCAGTTGGACGCGGGCACCATCGACTTGACCTGGGCGACGTGCTGGCCGCAGCCGGCCCAGGTGGTCTTGCCGCAGGTCTTGCAGGTGGTGGGTCGACACATGGTGGTCCCTTCGTGGTCAGGCCGGCTGCTGGCCGGCGTCGTGGGCGTCGGCGAACTCGCAGAACGCGTCGTAGGCGCGGGGGCCGTGGATGGTGGCGGGTCCGCCCTTCATGAGGAAGGTGACGCCGATGGCCTCGGCGGCCTGCTGGCGGGTGGCTCCGGCGCGGACGGCTGCCTGGGCGTGGGAGGCGATGCACCCGTCGCAGCCCTCGACGACGCCGATCGCGAGGGCGATGAGCTCCTTGGTGCGGACGTCGAGGTCGCCGTCGGCGAAGGCGGCGGAGTGCAGCTCGCCGAATCCGCGGTAGACGTCGGGGACGGCCTTGCGGAGGTTGCGGTGCAGGGGGGTCAGCTCGGTCAGGACGGACTTTCCGTGGGACATGGGGCTCCTCTCGTTTATCCCCCTGGGGGGATCGAGATCGACGCTACCACAGAACCCCCTGGGGGGATACGATGGCGGCATGCACCTGGAGCCCGAGGACACCGCGGCGATCACCCGCCGCATGAAGCGCGCGCACGGCCACCTGGCCAGCGTCATCCGCATGCTGGAGGAGGGAGCGGACTGCGAGGCCGCCCTCACCCAGCTCGCCGCCGTCAACAAGGCGATCAGCCGCAGCGGCTACGCCCTCGTCTCGACGGGTCTGCAGAAGTGCATCGTCGAGGGCGACGAGGTCGACCAGGCCAAGCTGGAGAAGGTCTTCCTCGCGCTCGCCTGAGTGGGCCGGCTACTCGCCGACCTGGCCGTCGATGGCCTCGCGCAGGAGGTCGGCGTGGCCGTTGTGCCGGCTGTACTCCTCGATCATGTGCACCACGATCCAGCGCAGCTTCATGTCGGCGCCGGCCCACCGGGGTGGACGGGCGGCGAGGGTCTCGAGTCCGTCGGCGGCCGCGTCGAGAGCGTCCTGCGACCGGGCGATCGCGTCCTGCCACAGGGTCAGCACGTCCTCGAAGGCGTCGCCTGCGGCGGAGTCCCAGTCCCAGTCGGGGTCGGCGTCCCAGTCCACGGTGTCCCACGGCGCGCCGATCTCGCCGGTCAGCACCCGACCGAACCACCAGTCCTCGACGAACGCCAGGTGCTTGACCATGCCGAGCAGGGTCATGGTGGACGGAGGCGACGTGCGCAGCATCGCGTCGCGGTCGAGGCCGGAGATCTTCCACAGCAGGGTCTGCCGGTGGAACTCCAGGAACCCGCGCAGCACCTCGCTCTCGGTGCCGGCCGTCGGTGGCGTGCGTCGGCCCTGCTCGTCGACGTCGTGGTCGCTCGGCTCCATGACTCGACTATGGCACCACCGGGTGGTCAGGGCCCGAGGACGCGTTCCAGGTAGGGGTTGGTGAACGTGCGGTGCGGGTCGGCGGCGTCGCGGACGGCCAGGAAGTCCTCGAACCTCGGGTAGCGCTCGGCGAACATGGCCGCGTCGAGAGTGTGCATCTTGCCCCAGTGCGGCCGACCCTCGTGGGCGGTGAAGATGTCCTGCGCGGCCGCGAAGTACCGGGTGGGATCGGTGCGGTGGTACTGGTGCACCGCGACGTAGGCGCTCTCGCGCTCGTGCGCGGTCGACAGCCACACGTCGTCGGCCGCCGCGAAGCGGACCTCGATCGGGAAGGAGATGCGCTCGTCGGTCCGCTCGAACCAGTGCTGCAGTGCCTCGATGACGTCGGGCAGTGCCTCCCGCGGCACCGCGAACTCGCTCTCCCTGAACCGCACCCGACGGGGTGAGACGAACACGGCGTGCGAGCGGTCGACGTACTCGCGCGCCCCGAGCAGGGAGCCGGACAGCTCGTTGGCGCGGGGGATGACCGACGGCCGCACTCGCACGGCGCGGTTCAGGACCTCGAAGGCGCCGTTGCTCAGCAGCTCGTCGTCGACGAGGTGGCGGACCCGTCCGACCGGGCGGCGCTCGGTGCCGTCGGGGACGCGGTCGTTGCGCTTGAGCAGGGCTCGGTCGGTGTGCGGGAACCAGTAGAACTCCACGTGGTCGTGCGCCTCGACGAGCTCGGGCAGGGCGGCGAGCACGGCGGGCAGGCGAGCCGGCTCCTCCCGGGCACGCAGCAGGAACGCGGGCACGCACTGCAGCGTCACCTCGGTCAGGACGCCCAGTGCGCCGAGACCGACGCGCACTGCGCCGAACCAGGGGTGCTGCTCGTTGACGTCGACCACGTCGCCCGTGCCGGTCACCAGGCGTGCGCCGACGACGGCGGCGGCGATCCCGCGCAGTCGCGCGCCGGTGCCGTGGGTGCCGGTGGAGACGGCGCCGGCGACGGACTGGGGGTCGACGTCGCCGAGGGTGGGCAGGGCGAGACCGAGGTCGTCGAGGATCCGGTTGAGTGCGCGCAGGGAGATGCCGGCCTGGACCGTCACGCGGCCGGTGGCGACGTCGTGGTGCAGGAGCCGGTCGAGGTGGCGCAGGCTCACCTGGATGCCGTCGGTGGCGGCGATGGGCGTGAACGAGTGCCCGGCGCCGACGGGCTTGACCACGAGTCCGGCTTCCGCGCCGGAGCGCACGACCTCGACGACCTCGGCCGTCGAGCGGGGTTCGGCGACGCGCGTCGGGTGGGAGCGGACGTTGTGGCCCCAGTTCTGCCACGGACCCCGTGGCCGAGTGCTCTTCATCCGAACGCCTTCCGTTCACCGCGGTAGGTGGGCAGCTGCTCGACCGTGCCGTCCTCGCGCACGAGCGCGACGATGTCGAAGCGCTCGCACATCTCGCCGGCCTTGGCGTAGCGCAGGAGGACGCGATCGCCGACGGACAGGTGGCGCGCGTTCCTGCCGGTGACGGGTGTCTGGACCTCGCCGGCTCCCTCGGTGCCGAGGAGGTCGAGCCCGGTCGGCCAGACCGGGGTGGGCAGGCGGGTGTCCGACGCCGGGCCCGACGCGACGTACCCGCCGGCGTGCAGCGTGGCGACGGAGCGACTCGGGCGACGCGTCACCGACAGCGCGAAGAAGGCGGCCGCTCGCGCCTCGAAGGCGTCGTAGCCGTCGAACAGCGTGGGGCAGAACAGTCCGGACCCGGCGGTGAGCTCGGTGACGACGGGGTCGGCCCCGGTGGTCTCGAGGCTGCCGGTGCCGCCGGCGTTCACCAGGGTGAGGTCGGCGTGCTGCCTGACGGCGTCGACGACGGCGCGGCGACGTCGGTGCAGCTCGGCGTTGGATGCCTTCTTGACGAGCCGGACGGCGGGGGAGGTGTCCGGCAGCCCGGCGATCTGTGCGTCGTAGAACATCAGCCCGACGAGCTCGAAGCCTGCGCGCGCCTCGATGGCGCGTGCCACGGTCCGCGCCTGGCGCGCGGTGTGCACGGGGGAGCGGCGTACCCCGAGGTGCGCGGCGAGGCCCGGTGGGCCGATGCGCAGGGAGGCGTCGACGTCGAGGCACAGCCGGATGCTCGGGTGGCCGGGGCCGAGGGCCGCCTCGACGACGTCGAGGTGCTCGACGGAGTCGACCATGAGCGTGATGGCCGCGCGGGCGGCGTCGTCGGACGCGAGGGCGCGCAGGGCGTCGGGGTCGACGGTGGGGTAGGCGAGCAGGACGTCGTCGATGCCGTGCTCGACGAGCCACAGGCTCTCGCGGAGGCTGTAGGACATCACGCCGGCGAAGCCGTCGCGTGCCAGGGTGCGCTCGACGATCTCGCGCACTCGGACCGACTTGGTGGCCACGCGAACCGGGACGCCCGCCGCCCGCTCGACCAGGTCGTCTGCGTTGGCCCACAGGGCGGTCTCGTCGAGGATCGCCGACGGCGTCGGCAGGTGCGCCGTGGCGGTCAGCAGGGCGTCGGCAGGAGTGGGCACGCGCTCAGTATGCCGTCGTCGGGTCCGCGGCGGAACGCCTTCTTGGACATGTGTCCAAGATTGGTTCAGGTGGTGCGGGCCTGCTCGCTGACGGTGTCCAGCGCCGGCTCCAGCGGCGCCGTGGCGACGGCTCTCGCGTCGTCGGCGCCCAGCCCGAGCGACTGCAGGAGGTGGCGTGCGGTCTCGTCGACGGCCGACTCGGCGTCGCGCTCGGGCTGCTCGTGCAGCAGGAAGCCGAGCGAGACGGTCGCACCGACGACCAGCGTCGCGGCGACGTCGAGGTCGTCGAAGTCGAACCGGCCGGCGTCGCGGCCCCGCTCGAGGTCGTGACGCATGTGGGCCACCAGGCCGGTGTCGTCGGCGGGCGCGGGCCCGGACGCGCGCAGGACCACCAGGCTCAGCTCCGGCTCGACGCGGTGCAGGCGGCCGACGATGCGGAACGCACGGGCGAAGACCTCCGCGGGGTCGTCGACGTCGTGGTTGAGCAGTGCGAGGACGTCGCCCAGGCGTTCCATGGCGGCGTGGGCGGCGGCCTCGAACAGCTCCTCCTTGGAGGTGAAGTGGTTGTAGAAGGTGCCGGTGCCGACGTCGGCGATCTCGGTGACGTCGCTGACGGCGACGTTGGTGCGGCCCTCGGCGATGAGCCGTTGTGCGGCGGCGACGAGGGCGGCGCGGGTGCGCTCGCGACGTCGCTCGAACCGGGTCGGCGTCGCCTGCTCGCTCGTCACGCTCACGTCCTTCCTCCTCGGGCCGGCGCGGGCCGTCGTGTGGTCTCGCGTCGCTGCGCGCGCGGGTGCAGCAGTGCCGCGACCCTGCGGCCCTGCTCGCCGGCGGGGCCTGCCGACAGCACCGTACCGTCGGGTCGGACCACCGCGGCTCGGGCGCCGCTGCCGGTGAGCCAGGCGTGCAGCGGAGTGTCGGCCGGGACCTGGAGGACCGCGACCTCCCGGGCCGCGAGGAGGCGACTCGTGCGCGGTGACGGGGGCGTCGTCGTCACGAACAGCCATCGGCCCTCGGCCCAGGTGTCGAGCCGACGACCGTCGACCTCGACGTTCGGGCACAGCGTGCCGGCCAGCCGGTCCTCACGCGTGGCGACCACGAGCGGACCCGCCGTCAGGGCCGGGGTGGTGCTGTCCGCAGCCGCGCGGTTCGCGACCGGGGCGCGGACGAGGGCGGGGACGGCGAGGTGTCGGGCGAGGTCGCCGGCGCGTCCGCCGCCCGTCATCAGCAGGCCGACGAGACGTGCCAGGCCGATCATGTGCTCCGCGTGCGGGGCGCGTTCCTGCTCGTACCCGGCGAGCACGCCCTCGTCGAGGCGGCCCTGGAGGACGTCGGCGAGCTTCCACGCGAGGTTGCCGGCGTCGCGCAGCCCGGCGCCCATGCCCTGGCCGATGAACGGCGGGGTGAGGTGGGCGGCGTCGCCGAGCAGGAAGACCGGTCCGTGCCGCCAGCGGTCGGCGATGCGTGCGGCGAAGGTGTACTCGGCCACCCGCACGAGGCGAAGGCGCTCGGGGTCGACGCCGCGCACCCAGCGTGCGATGAGCGGCAGCAGGCTGTCGACGTCGCGGTGATCATCGGCGGACTCGCCGTCGAGCAGGCGGAACTCCCAGCGGTACCGGCGCTCGCCGATGCGCATGTAGGTCGCGGCCCGTCGGGTGTCGCAGACCTGGTGCACGCCCTCCCACTGGCGCAGGTCGGCGTCGGTGTCGACGTCGACGACGAGCCAGCGCTGCTCGAAGCCGAGGTCGCGCATCGAGGAGCCGATCACGTCGCGGACGGTGCTGTTCGCGCCGTCGCAGCCGAGGACGTACCGCGCCCGGACCGTCTCCGCGCGGTCGGCGGCGACGTCGCGCAGGTGGACGGTGACCGGGCCGACGGCGGGGACGTCGAGGTCCTCGACCTCGACGCCGCCGCGCAGCGTGACGCTCGGGACGTCGGCCAGGCGTCGGCGCAGGATCGCCTCGAGGTCGGGCTGGTCGAACATGGTGGCGCGGTGGTAGCCCGACGCCTCGGACCGGCCGGTCCGGTCGAGCTCGCCGAGGCAGCGGCCGTGACGCGTCACGAGGCGCAACCCGTGCGCCGGACGGCTGACGCGGGCGAACTCCTCGGCGACGCCGAGCCGCTCGAGCAGGCGGTGGACCTCGTCGTCGAGGTGCACGGCGCGGGGCTGGTCGTAGACGTCGTGCCAGCGGTCGAGCACGAGGCACGTGACCCCGCGGCGGCCCAGCTCGATCGCAGCCGCCGTCCCGGTGGGTCCGGCCCCGACGACGACGACGTCGACGTCGATGCCGGGATCGGGCTCGGTCATCCCTGGCTCACGACGGTGCGCTGGGCGCCCAGGTCGATCGCGCCGTCGGGTGTGGCGATGGCGATCTCGACGACGTCGCCGGGGGTCAGGTAGGCCGGGTTCTTGGCCTGCTTGCCGAAGAAGATCGTCCACTTCAGGTCCGGCGGGAGCAGGGCGCCGACCTTCTCGACGATCTTGGGCGGAGCGCTCAGCGCCGTGCCGACGGGGGTGCCGGTGAGGACGAGGTCGCCGGGGTCGAGTCGCTGGAACCCGGTGAGGGCCCGCAGCGACTCCAGCGGCCGATAGATCATGTCCGATGCCGGCATGTCCTGGCGGATCTCGTCGTTGACCCACAGCCGCAGCTGGAGCTCGTCGAACCGGCTCAGCTCGCCGGGCTCGAGCAGGACCAGCGCCGGGCCGGTGGGGGTGAACGTCGGGTAGGACTTGGACTCGTAGAACTGCGTCTTGGGCAGCTGCAGGTCGCGAGCGGAGACGTCGTTGGTGATCACGAGGGCGGCGACGACGTCCTCGAGGTCGGCGGCGGAGAGGTCGGTGCCGACGGGCACCTCGGTGCCGATGACCAGGCCGATCTCGACCTCGTAGTCGAGCAGGGTGACGTGGCCGGGGCGCACGACGTCGTCGGTGGGGCCGCTGATGGAGCCCGAGCTCTTGCGGAAGAAGGTGAGCGGCACCTTGTCGGGGCTGAAGCCGGCGTCGGCGGCGTGTGAGGCGAAGTTCGTCATCTGGGCGACGACGCGGCACGGGGCGGTGACGGGGGAGCGCAGCGCGAGGGTGTCGAGGTCGACGGCCTCGCCGCCGAAGCGCGCCTTCTCGACGGCGGCCCGGTCGGCCAGGAGCTCGGCCGTGGTGGACGCGGCGGTGTCGACGCGGACGGCGCCGTCGTCGCGCAGCAGCCACCAGGAGTCGTCGGTTCGCAGGACGGGGAGGGTCATGAGCGGGCTACCTTCAGCAGGCCGAGGAGGCGGTGGACGTCGAACTCGTTCTCCCCGCCGACCGCGGGGAGCATGGACAGCAGCTCGGTGAGGGACTCCCGGCCGGGGGAGATGCCGAGGAAGTCGGCGGTGGCCGGCGGGCCCCACTGGGCGAGGTTGGAGGCGGTCATCTCGCCCCACCCGGGCTCGAGGCTCGCGTCGAACATGTCGCCGTCGGTGAAGTGCTCGACGAGGAAGCCGTCGGGGTCGCGCCAGTAGTCGAAGATCTGGCTGCCCTGGAAGTGGCGGCCGATGCCCCACGAGTGGTCGTAGCCGAGGTCGCGCAGGTGCTCGCCGCCGGCGGCGAGGGCGTCGAGGTCGGCCACCTGGTACGCCGAGTGGACGTAGCGGGTGCGGGGGCCGAGCGTGAGAGCGAGGGTGTGGTGGTCCGTCGGGGTGGAGCCCTGGTCGCAGCGCACGAAGCTCATCGTCGGGCCGCGGTGGCGCTGGCCGGGGAAGTGCAGGAAGTCGCTGACGATCATGCCGAGGTGCACCAGGTACCAGTCGAGGGACTCGACGTAGCGCGTCGACTGCAGCACCACGTGGCCGAGCCGCTGGACGACGGCGGGGGCGCGGGGTGGTCGCTGCGTGGCGTTGATGCGCGGGGTCTGCTGCCCCGTGTTGATGACGTGCGGTGCCTGGTGCTCGAGGGCGGGGTGCTCGGTGACGTCGGCGACGACGCGCACGCGCGCGCCGGCGGGCTCGCGCAGGTCGACGGTGACGCCGCCCAGGTGCACGGGCAGGCGTTCGACGAAGCGTCCGGTGGCCTCGGCGAGACGGACGACGTCGGCGGCATCGGCGGCGCGGAAGGCCGGACCGACGAACCGCGACGTCCGTCCGCGTCGGATGATCACGCAGGGCGGTCCGGCGTCGGCACCGCGCAGCACGAGCTCGTCGGGCGTGCGCGTCAGCGTGTGGAACCCGAAGGCGTGGGCGAAGACCTCGGCGGCGTCGAGGTCCGGCTTCTCGAACTCGAGCCAGGCCAGGTCGTGGACCTTGATGACCGGCTGGCGGGCGCGGCCGGGGTGCTCGCCGGGGCGGCGGCCCTGCTCGTGGTGCAGGTCGGCGTGGGCGTGGTCGTGCTCGCGGTGGTGATCGGCGGGGGCGTCGGCTGTCTTCATGAGGAATCCTCCATAACTGAAGAAAGTGTCAGTTATGTGGGCGTGCGCTGTCAAGGGTCGGCCGCGAGGCCGCCGGTGGAGGGGGCCTCAGGCGGGGACGGTGAGAGCTGCGACGTGGTCGGACGCGAGGTCGAGCACCGCGGCGGCCGTGGTGTCGTCGCCGAGCAGCAGCCAGTTCAGCGTGAGCCCGTCGAGGATGCTGAGGAGGTAGCGCGACAGCTCGTGGACCGGCACGGCGAAGGTGACGCCGATGCGTTCGGCGGAGGTGGTGAGGGCCTCGGTGTTCGTGCGCAGGTAGAGCTCGTACTGCGCCCGCGCCACGCCGGCGAGGGTGGGATCGTGCAGGGCGGCCTGGGTGACCTCGTAGGTGAGGCGGTGCTCGTCGCGGTGGGTGATGACGTGCTGCCAGTACACCTCGAGCGTCGCGCGGACGATGTCGCGGACCGATCCGGTCGTCGGGGGCGTGGTGAGGACGCGTTCGACGGCACGTTCGTGCAGCGTCGTGACGACGCGTTCGAGCAGCGCCGCCTTGGAGTCGAAGCAGTAGTGGAAGACCCCGAGCGGCACGCCCGCCTCACCGACGATCGCACGCGTGGTGGCCTTGGTGATGCCGTCGCGGGTCATCACGGCGATCGCCGCCTCGACGAGCTGGGCGCGACGTTCGTCGGCGGACATGCGAGCCACGGATGCCGCCTCCTGCGGTGATACTGACCGGACCGCGCCAGCGTAGTGGTCGTCCCCGGAGCCGCGTCGGCGCCTCGCTACGATGGTCGAGCGGTCCGCCGCACGCCTCCGTAGCTCAGTTGGTAGAGCGCCTCACTTGTAATGAGGATGTCGCGGGTTCGACTCCTGTCGGAGGCTCTGGGCATGGCTTCGACTCGCGGAGCCCGGTGGATGTGGCCCGGGCAGCCGTCGCCAGGGCCACGCGATTCTCGATCCTCGACACGTCCGCCCGTACGGGCGGAGGATGGCACCATCGCCACCCCCGAGGAGATCCATGACCATCCGTGTCTTCCTGCTCGATGACCACGAGGTGGTGCGCGCCGGGCTCACTGCTCTGTTGCAGAGCGACGGCGAGATCGAGGTCGTGGGAGAGGCGGGCACTGCCGCCGGCGCAGTGGCTCGCATCCCTGCCGTCCGTCCCGACGTGGCCGTCCTGGACGCGCGCCTTCCCGACGGCAGCGGGATCGAGGTGGCCCGCCAGGTCGCCTCGTTGTGCCCGGGGACCAAGACGATCATCCTGACGTCCTACGACGACGACGAGGCGCTGTTCGCATCGATCATGGCGGGGGCGGCGGGCTACCTGCTGAAGCAGGTGTCCAGCCAAGACCTGGTCGGTGCGGTCAAGCACGTGGCGGCCGGGGGCTCGCTGCTCGATCCGGGGGTGACGGCCAAGGTGATGGAACGGCTTCGCGTGGGCGCCGCAGACGAACCCGAGGAGCTGAAGAGCCTCACGTCGCAGGAGCGAGCGATCCTGGAGCTCGTCGCCCAGGGCCTGACGAACCGCCAGATCGGCGAGCAGCTGTTCCTCGCGGAGAAGACCGTCAAGAACTACATGTCCAACGTCCTCGCGAAGCTCGGTCTCGAACGCCGCACGCAGGCTGCCGTGTTCGCGAGTCGGCTGCTCGATCCGGAGTAGAGCGGTCCGGGTGCTGATCGCCGCAGGTCAGCCGGTCGGCGTCCCGACACCGCGCGGACGCCGTCACGCCGGCACCGTCCACCGGACACGCGTGCCACCCGCGGAGCCGCCATCGATCTCGAAGCTGCCACCACGTGCGACCGCCCGCTCGCGCAGGTTGACCAGTCCGCCCAGGGGCGGCCGGTCGCCCACGCCCACTCCGTCGTCGACCACCTCGATGCCGATCTCCTCGGAGGAGGCGGACACGGTGACGTCGATGCTCGACGCCTGGGCGTGCCGCACCGCGTTCGACAGCGCCTCGGACACCACGGCCACGACGTCGTCGACGACGTCGCCCGCGACGATCAGGTCGACCGGGCCGAGGAACGTCACCCGCGGTCGGGCCGACGTCGCCGCAGCCACTCGGTCGACGATCTCGAGGACGCGCGCGCGGGCGCTCACCGAGGGCGCATCGGCCTCACGGCGCATGGCGAAGATGCTCTGACGGATCTGGGCGATCGCGCCGTCGATCTCCTCGATCTGCGTGGCGATGCTCTGCGCGAGCGCCGGGTCGGCGTTCGTCGCAGCGGCCTGGAGATTGAGGCCGGTGGCGAACAGCCGCTGGATCACGTGGTCGTGCAGGTCCCGGGCGATCCGGCTGCGGTCCTCGAGCAGCGCGACGCGTCGCCGGGCCCGCTGCGACTCGAGCTGGTCGAGCGCGACCGCGGTGTGGCCGGCGAACGCCCTCCCCAGCTCCAGGTGGCCGGCATCGAAGCGAGCGCTTCCCTTGGCGCGGGAGATCGACAACACCCCGCGGTGACGGGCCGTGCTGCCGAACGGCACGAACAACGAGGCGCCGAGGGAGGAGCGCAGCGGCTGCAGCTCACCCTCCAGCTCCGCCATCTCCCGCTCCTCGACCAGCACCGGCCCCTGCTCGGCGAGGGCACGACCGGAGAAGGTCCCCTGCAGTGCGAAGACCGAGCCGGTCAGGTCGGCGGCTCCGACTCCGCATGCCCGCTCGACACGGAGCCGATCACCCTTCTCAGACACCAGGGCGATGGCGACGAGATCGGCCCCGGCGACGTCTCGGACCGTCTCGACGACGGCGGCGAGATGGTCCTCCTCGTCGTCACTCATGAGCCTGTGCGAGATCTCCGCGAGCGACGAGGCCCACCGCTCATGGAACGCAGCGGCCTCGAACAGTCGGGCGTTCGCGACCGCGATCGCCGCCGCGGCGGCCAGCGACTGGGCCAGCTCCTCGTCGCTCTCGGAGAAGGCGCCGTTGAGGCTGTCGGTCAGGTAGAGGTTCCCGAACACCTCGCCGCGGACCAGGATCGGAACGCCCAGGAAGCTCTGCATCGGCGGATGGTGGGCGGGGAACCCGCTGGACCGACCGTCCGACGTGATCGTGGTCAGGCGGACCGGCGCAGGATCGTCGATGAGCGCGCCGAGCAGCCCCTTGCCCTCGGGCAGGTGGTCGATGCGTGCCACCACCTCGTCGTCCATGCCGACGTGGACGAACTGCTCCAGACGCTTCTCGTCGCCGATGACACCGATGGCGGCGTACCGGGCCTGCACGAGGTCGGCCCCGATCCTGACGATCTGACGAAGGACGTCCGGCAGGTCGAGGTTGCTCGTCAGCTCCAGGTTCACGCGGATCAGCTCGCGCATCCGCGCCTGAGAGGAGGCCATCTCCTCCGCCTGCGCCGCCAGCCGCCCCACGAGCCGATCGAACGCCGACTGCGGGTCGGGGGTCGACGGTCGGTCCTGAGCCATCGGGTTCCCTCCGGGACGATCCAGTGGTCGTCAGACTACGCGCGAGGATCGCCGAGCGTCGCAGGTTCCGGTCGAGGGCTCGAGATGGGCGCTCCTGGGGATGGGACCTTGGTCCCACGACAGGGGTCCTCCGGCCATGGCCGGGACCGGTGCGGACGAGGAGAGTGGAGGAACCAGCCACTGCACCCATCGGAGATCGCCATGTCCCACCCGGCACCCGTCCTCGTCGCCGTCAAGGAACGCCAGCCCACCGTCCTCGCCTGGGCTCTGGAGATGGCGGCCCGCGACGGGCGACCGTTGCGCGTCGTGCACACGTGGGTGGTCGACGCGCCGCTCCCGGAGTACTCCCGCGGGGCCCTCACCGCCGACCGCCTCAAGGAGGCCGGGCACGCCGTGCTCGACGAGGCGCGCACGATCGTCGAGGCATCCGGGCTCGACGTCGAGGTGACGTACGAGCTGATGCACGGTCGCGCCCTCGACGTCCTCAAGGCCGAGTCCAAGGACGCTGCGATGGTGGTCGTCGGCACCGATGCGGTCTCGTGGTGGGCCAGGATCCTCGGCGAGGACGTGACCCACCACCTCGCGCTGCGTGCCTCGTGCCCGGTGATCGTCGTTCCCGAACGCTCTGCGCACGAGCAGCTCACCGGCGGCGTCATGGTCACGGTGGAGGGGAACCGGCCGGCCGCGGGCCCGCTCCGGTTCGCCTTCGAGGAGGCCGGCCGCCGCGGCTGTGGGCTGCACGTCGTGCACGCCGCGCACCTCGGCGGACCACAGGACCGCGAGACGGCTCTGAAGAACGTCGCGACGGTGCTGGCCGGCTGGCGTGACCAGTACCCGGACGTCGAGGTGTCGGTGGTGCTGGAGGACGGGAGCCCGTCCGACCTCGCCGCCGCGGTGACGCCACTGAGCCAGCTGTTCGTCGTCGGCCGCACACGCAAGGCAGGCTCGCTGGTGACCCTCCGTCGGCCCGTCGCCGCCCAGTCGGTCCGCGACGCCCGCTGCCCCGTGGCCGTCGTCCCCAGCGCGGACCCCACGTCATGACTCCTCGGCCGACGGTGCTCGTGACGGCGGTCAGCCGGCACGGGTCCACCAGCGACGTCGCCGACCGGCTCGCCGACGTGCTGAGGCAAGAGCTCGAGGCGACGCCTTGGAGCGTCGAGCGCCGTGAGCCGGACCAGGTCGGAGACGTCGAGGAGTTCGATGCGGTCGTCATCGGCAGCGCGGTCTACATGGGGCGGTGGACGGGACAGGCGAAGCGGCTCGTCCGGCGCCTGGACGGCCACGCGTTCACGGGGGTGTGGCTCTTCAGCACCGGACCCGTCGACCCCGCCGATCCGAAGCCCGAGCTGGCGAGGTCCGTCCTGACCGACCACCCGGACATCGTCGACCACGTGATCTTCGGCGGACGCCTGGACGTCGACCGGCTGTCGGTGCCGGAGAGGATGCTGGTCCGCGCCCTGAAGGTCCCGTCCGGCGACTACCGGAGCTGGCCGGCGATCGAAGGATGGGCCTCGGAGATCGCAGCGCGACTCGCCCTGGTGTCGGTGGCCGACTCGCGTTGACGGACACGCGGATCGATTCGCTTGCCCCCAGGGTCGGAATTCACCCCGCGGTGTAGGAAGAGCGCGACGGCTTCCTGGCCGGTTCGGCTGTTCGGTTTCGATGGAGACCGAAGGTTCGCGTCAGCAGCACCCGCATGGACGGGGCCGCGGACGGCGCTCACCGCGGTGTGGTGGATCCCCGTGGGAACTGAAGGATCGAAACGCCCGTCGCACATCGGGTCGCGCCAGTAGGGTGCCGGACGTCGGGTCTTTGAGGGAGGAACCACGATGCACACGTCCTCGGGCGCCACCTTGTGCGCCATGACCATCGACCAGGTGGTCGGGGCCGCAGTCGGGGACGGCGCTTCCACCGAGCAGAAGCTTGTGCGTCCGTACGTCTGGTGCTCGCAGTGAACGAGCAGCCCGAGAGCGCACCGTTCGCCGACAAGCGGATGAAGCTGCGCTATCCAGGGGCGTGCCGCTGGTGCGGTACGGAGCTGCCGGCCCGGGCGGTCGCCGTTTACGAGCGGTCGACGAAGACCGTCCGCTGCGTCGAGTGCCCGTCGTCGCCTGTCGATGACACCGGCTCGACGACGGAGCAGGGCCCGACCGACGTGATCCCCCACGATGCTGGAGCAGCCGGATCATCCGCTCGGCGAGAGTACGAACGTCGCAAGGCCAATGACGAGCGCCGACTCCGCCAGAAGTGGGGCAGGCTCGGCGGCATCGCGGTAGCTCTGTCCGACGAGAAGCAGAGCACGAAGGCCTGGGCCACCGGCGCGGACGGCGAAGAGCGCCTGGGGGCCCGCCTCGACTCTCTCGCCTCGGAGTCGATCGCGATTCTTCACGACCGACGCATCCCCGGCACCAGAGCCAACATCGACCACATCGCCGTCACAGCCGCCGGCGTCTGGGTGATCGATGCCAAGCGATACAAGGGACGGCCCGAGCTCAAGATCGAAGGCGGCGTCCTGCGACCTCGCGTGGAGAAGGTCCTCGTGGGTCGACGCGATTGCACCAGACTGGTCGACGGCCTGCTCAAGCACGTCGATCTCGTTCGAGAGGTCGTCGGCGACGTCCCCGTCACGGGTGCACTCTGCTTCGTCGGGGCGGACTGGCCGCTCATCGGTGGAGCCTTCACCACGAGGGGCGCCCACGTGCTGTGGCCCAAACGGCTCACCAAGCTGCTGACGGCAACGGAAGGCATGGTTGATGTGGTCGCTACACGTGAGGTGTTGATGGCACGGTTCAAGCTAGCCTGATCTTGGCCGCGGCTCGCCACAAGAGATGATGAGGGGCCCTCGAAAGATCGAGCGGTCTACGTCCATGTCGACTGCGACGTGCTCGAGCCCGGAACCGTCCCCCACCGACTACGCGGTCACCGATGGCATGACTCTCGACCAGCTCACCGACTGCGCCCACGTCCTCGCCGCGAGCCCGGTCGTCGGACTCGAGGTCGGCAAGCTCGAGAGGGTGGACGGCGCCGGTGACTGCGACGCCCCTCTTCCCGCCCGCCGCATCGTCACCGCACGGGAGCGGATCGTCGGCGCACCGTGACGCCTGTGGGAGATCAGTCCGTGGAGTCCATGCTCGGACGAGGGGTGGTGGTTGCGAGGCAGTCGGGCGACATCGGATCGATCGAGCGCGGGCGTCGAAGGGGCGGAATGGCGCGACAGAGACCGATGCCGTCGGGCCCGACTCGCAGTCCGTCCGGTTCGGACGCTGACGGTCGCGCCGCTCGCGGAAGGCGATATACCCTAGGGGGGTATGCTCACGAACATCCGCAAGCGCGTGACCCGACAAGACCCAGGAGGCCGACCGTGAGCCAGACAGGTCAGACCGAGAGAGGCGCCAACTCGCATCACGACGGCGAGGATGCGCACCACGAGCACGACCACTCCGACCACGTCGGCCAGTTCCGGCGACTGTTCTGGATCATGCTGGTCCTGGCGATCCCCGTCGTCGGGTTCAACGACATGTTCGCCGAGCTGATCGGCTACTCACTCCCGTCGGGTGAGTGGGTCTGGTGGATCTCGCCCGTCCTGGGAACCGTCGTCTACCTCTGGGGCGGTCGGCCGTTCCTGACCGGCGGCCTGAGCGAGGTCAGGAGCCGGGAGCCGGGGATGATGCTGCTCATCGCGCTGGCCATCACCGTGGCCTTCGTCGCCTCGTGGGGAGCGAGCCTCTCAGAATAGGGGGGTTACGGTGCCGGACGAGTCCCTCCAGGCGGGCTTGGACGACGTCGTCGAGAAGAAGAGGGTCGAGTTGTTGGCGTCCGCGTCGGCGAGC
>SXGT01840700.1_pt1 | contig 19452 bp, 23 predicted proteins | sample 3176221 | NCBI WGS metagenome assembly SXGT01 (sample SAMN11356862, study PRJNA531348) | freshwater metagenome | isolation source: freshwater sample F1-120 | place: China: Fuxian Lake, Yuxi | collected 2017-12-25
GCGACGTTCGCATCTATGCCGTCTCGAATGGTGATACCAGCGAGACTCACTTCGTCAAGGCGACCAACCAGCCGCAGGCCATGCGGCACATCGCCCGCAGCAAGTTCTCAATCACCGTCGCGTCCTCTGTCGCCGTGGCGGATCACATGACCAACGGCGGCAAGATTCTCGACGCTACCGGCCCGCAACAAGAACTGCCCACTGGAGACTGACCCCATGTTCGACATCGACAAGAAGACTTGCACGCTCGATCACATCAACATCCGCGACGAGAAGCACGGCGAAGAGAACGTTCTCGCCATCGATCTGAAGTTGCGCGGAGACTTCGACGGCGACATCCTCGCCGAGTTCGGCCCGGCCTTGCGCAGCAGCATGTTCAAGAAGTCCGAGGGCGGCGATCTGGCCGACCATGGCAGCGATGCACCAACCGCGCTGCGCTTCCCGAACATGGTTCAGCCGCTGCGTTTTGACGACGAGATCATCGGCGCGGGCGTGAAGCTGTCTTACGGGATAGGCGACATCACGCTCGACACGTGCGACATCAACAATTTCCGGGTTGAGTGCCACGAAGGCGGCACCGTGCGCGTGATGTTCCGCGTGCAGGCCAAGCCAACCGGAGAGCAACTGGCGAAGATTTCGGCAATGCTCGGCACGCCGGTAGAGGTCAGCATTGATCCGCCTGAGGCCGTGCGAGACGACTTGCTGAAGGCGGCCTGAGATGGCTAGGTGCATAACGCTCGCGTTATACATCCGCTCAAAAACACTTCGCTGTTTAGCATTTTTTCGCCGCTTCATAAACCACCAAGATTCGTGCTTGCTGAAACCTCATCACTTCACACCGCAGCCACCTATCTGGTGCAACGCAGAAATAACCGGCGGCCGTTAGGCCGTCCGCGTTGATTGCCGGGTTAGAAGCCGGCGCCAACTACGGAGACGAAGAATGCAAACGACGATCAATTGCGGAGGGAAAGAGGTTCCGCACAACACCGTGCCGTGGCGCGTTGCCACGAACCGCTACACCAACTGCGACGGGACCGCATGGGGCTGGATTGAAGGCGCGCCGGGGAATGTGTGCTGGACGAACGAAACCAAGAAGTTTGACCGCGAAAAGGCCCGCGCTGTGGTAGCCGAGCACAACCGCTGGCTTGAGGAACAGAAGCCGATAACCCTGCGGATCGTTGAAGCGACAGAGCGCGCAAACGCTGCGCGACGGAAAGCAGAGGCTGCAAGGCAGGAGGCCGACAAGTGCGACGCAGCGCTTGACGCGGCATTGGGCGAAGTGGAGCGGCTTGAGTCGCTGCGGGACGAGGCTTCTAACTTAAATTCAACGACACCAGATGTCGCCTGAACGCCATCACCGTGTCGCATAACTCAACCACGCAAACCGGAGAACCGCACCATGACTGAAGTCATCGAACGCGAAGCGACAGCGCCATCCGTCAAAAGCGACATGCCAGCAGCGTCGCCTCAACCGCCTCGCCTGCTCGACCAGATGCGCGACCGCATCCGCGTCAAGCACTACAGCCTCAGCACCGAGAAAACCTACCTCTACTGGGTGCGCTTCTTCGTTCGCTGGTCTGGCTGGGCACCGCCACGCACCGCAGGGGCGCCGACGGCGGCTGCGCGGGCACGGCAGGAGGTTGGCGAGTGACCAGCTTCACCCTGTTAGCCATCCGCCTACGCAGCAGCACGAAAATGAAGCGCCGCACGCGGGCGATTGGCACGGCTCAATCCCGTATCGCTCGGTTCTTAAAACTGCGCAAGCCGTGGGGAAAGCTGCCACGGCGAACCGTCAAGCGGCGCTTGGCGGTTGTCAGGCCATGGCCAGTGTGGAGGTCTCGGATGGATTACCGGGCGCGGAAAAAATGCTGTTCCTGACCGCCGAAGAAGTCCGCGATCTGACCGGATACCAGCGAAACGCCGACCAGCGCAAGTGGCTATCGGTGCGCGGATGGGTGTTTGAGGTTGCGGGAACCGGGCGGCCTATCGTCAGCGTGGCTTATGCCGAGCAACGGCTTGGTGGCGACGCGCCGGCCACTCCACAAGCATGGATGCCCAATGTTGCAGCCATACGGAAAGCAGCATAAGCTATGCAGACTATGGGCCGCCGCCGCACTTCAAACTTCAACTTGCCGCCGAGGATGCACCTAAAGGATGGCATTTATTACCATGTCGCCAGCACAAAGCCACGGCGCTGGACGAAGTTGCACACGGATCTGACCAAGGCCCGCATCCTGTGGGCGCAGATCGAGAACGGCACAGGCGGTTCTGGCAACACATTCAACTCCGCGCTTGACGATTATCTTGTGAGCGCCAAATTTTGCGCGCTGGCCGATAAGACGCGCCGCCAGTATGAGCACGTCGCCGGAGAGTTGCGCGCCTTTTTTGAAAAGGCCACGCTGAATATCATCACCCCCGTCCACGTGGCAATGTGGATGGATAACCACCGCTCACAAATTCAGGCCAATACCGGCAAGGCGATCATCAGCAACATTTTTGAGACCGCCGTCCGCCATGGTCTGGTGAGCAGCAACCCGGCCAAGTTCATTAAGTACCACCTGATTCGCGGGCGAGACCGCCTTATTTCGGACGCGGAATATCGCGCCATATGGGCGCTTGCCGAATCGCATGTGCAGATTGCCATGGACATCGGCTATCTCACCGGAAGCCGCATTCAGGACATTCTGGATATCAAGCTGCAAGACCTAACGCAGGACGGCCTTTACATCAAGCAGGGCAAGACCGGTAAGCGCATCCTGTTTCTGCGGTCGGTGGCGCTGGATGAGATAGTCGCCAGGGCAAAGGCATTGCCGCGCCCGATTCGCGGGATGGCGCTGATCTGCACGCCGCGCGGGCAGCATTATCGGTATGGAACATTCAACGTGCACTGGCTCAACGCTGTACGCGCGGCCGGCATCGATGGAGTGCATTTCCACGACATCCGCGCGAAAGCCGCTACGGATGCCAAGGCGCTCGGGCTTGACTACCAGGCGCTGCTCGGCCATGCCACCAAGGCGATGTCAGATCGCTACGTCAAACAGCGCGAAATTGACCGCGTTGCAGTGCTGCCTTCTGGTGTAAAAACTGCATGAGTTCCTACAAAATTGTAGAGTAACCGCCAGCAAACCAGCATGGTTAAGCGGGATGCTGAAAAACCGACATTATACGTGCCACCCAAACCCCGGGCAAACCACTCTCTCAATCGAGGTAAGACATGCTCTTAAATCGCCGCATCGTCCTGATCACACTGAGTTTTTTTCCGGCCATTGCCCTATCCCAAGTCTTTTCGTGGAAAGACGAAAACGGCAAGGTTCACTATGGCGATCGCCCCCCCGCCAGTAAGCAGGCGGACTCACGCAAGCTCGCTGCCCCGCCGCCGGTGGATGCCGAAGCCAATCGCAAGGCCATGGTCGAACGTCAGTTTGCCGATCGCGAAAAGCAGCAAAAATCTCAGGAAGAAGCCAAGAAAACACAAGAAGACCAGGCGCTGGCCAAAGAACGCGAGGCCAATTGCCAGCAGGCCAAGAGCAATCTGGCGGCGATCGAGTCCGGTCAGGTACGTTATAGTGTGGATGCCAAGGGTGAGCGAGTTGCACTGGATGGTGCCGTCCGCGATGCCGAAATCGCCAAGGCGCGCAAAGCCGTCTCGAATTGGTGCTCGCCGCTACCCAAGCCAGCCGCGAAATAACTACTCTTCAGCCGCGCCGCCGCCTTTTTTCATAACCTTACCCTCGGCCGCGCGCTGTTTGCGAACTTCCTTGGGATCGGCAATCAGCGGCCGGTAGATCTCGATGCGATCACGGTCGCGCAGCACCGTATCCAGTTTGGCCAGCTTGCTGTAGATGCCAAACTTTCCCTTGGCCAGATCGATTTCCGGGTATTTCCCGATCAGACCGGAAGCCTCGATCGCTTGTTGTAGGCTGGCGCCGGGCGGCAAATGCAGCAGCACGGTTTCCTGTTTCTCGGGCAGGGCATAAATCACTTCGATTTGAATCTTGTCAGCCGTAGACATGATGGGCACGCTTGACGAATGAGTCGACGAATGTGGCGGCAATGTGGCTGAATACCGGCCCGAGCGCCTTCTCGAGAATCTTGCTGGAAAACTCGTAGTGCAACTGGAACTCGATCTTGCAGCCCGCGTCGCCCAGTGCCGTGAAACGCCAACCGCCATCAAGGCGACGAAACGGGCCTTCACGCAAGGTAATGTTCATCCAGTGCGGCGGCTCCTTGGCATTCTCCGTCGCAAAGTGGGCCTTGATGCCGTGGTAGTTCACATGGATGCGTGCGGCCGTATGCTCGGGCGTGCGCGAAAGCAACTCTGTGCCGCCGCACCAGGGCAGAAATTTCGGATAGTCCTCGACGCGATCCACCAGCTCGAACATCTGCTCGGGCGTACGGGGAATCAAAACCGATTTCTCGACAAGGGCCATGCCAGGAGGGATTCAGAGAATCTGCGGGGCTGCTTTAGAATGGCCAGATTCTACCCTGCACAAACTTTCCGCCATGAGCATCGCCGAGAACAAAAAAGCCTTTCACGACTACTTTGTCGAGGAACGCTATGAGGCCGGCCTCGTATTGGAAGGCTGGGAGGTCAAGTCGATCCGCGCCGGGCGCGTGCAGATCAAGGAGGCCTACGTCATCGTCAAGGATGGCGAAGTCTGGCTGCTGGGTTGCCACATCAGCCCGCTCACTACCGCCTCGACCCACATCAAACCGGACCCGGTGCGCACCCGCAAGCTGCTCTTGCATGAGCGCGAAATCGCCAAGCTGATCGGCAAGGTGGAACGCTCCGGCTACGCGCTGGTGCCGCTCAATCTGCACTTCACCAAGGGCCGCGTCAAACTCGAAGTCGGCCTCGCCAAGGGCAAGAAACAATTCGACAAGCGTGAGAGCGAAAAGCAGAAGGACTGGGTGAGAGAGAAAGCCCGCGTAATGCGCGACAAGGTGTAGGCGAAGAGAGGTTGAGCCCGACCACGATCCTCTGGCTGATCGCCGGCTGCCTGATGCTGCAGCCCCTCTCCACCGACCTGTATCTCGCCTCCCTGCCCCATCTGGGCAAGGACTTCAATGTCAGTCCGGCGGCCGTGCAACAAACCCTGTCGCTCTTTGTCATCGGCTTCGGTGTGGCCCAGTTGCTCAGCGGCCCGCTCTCGGATCGTTTCGGGCGTCGCCCGGTACTGCGTTGGGGCCTCGGCATATACGGGCTCGCCAGCCTGGCCTGTGCCCTGTCTCCCAACCTCAACTGGTTGATCGCCGCGCGCTTTGTTCAGGCAGTCGGTTGTTGCACAGCCGCCGTGGTGGCACGCGCGCTGATCCGCGATGCCTTCACGCTGACCGAGGGGGCCAAGGTGCTGACCAAGGCCAGCTCCTTGCTCGCACTGGCACCGCTGATCGGCCCGGTATTGGGAAGCTATCTTCAAGTCGGCTTTGGCTGGCGTGCCGCCTTTGTTTTTCACACCTTCTTTTGCCTGATCCTCGGCGTAGCAGCCTGGCGCTATTTCGAGGAAAGCAATCACCATCTGAATCTGGAGGCCGTCCGCTTGCGCGGCCTGCTCGCCACCTATCGCCGTATCGCCAGCGCCGACTTTTTCTGGGCCTATACCCTGCCCGGTGCACTGTCGTATGCAGCGATCTTCACCTTCATCTCGGGGTCCGCCTTCGTCCTAATTGACGTGCTGGCTGTTCCCACCGAGTTTTATGGTTATTGCTTTTCCTTTGGTGTCTCCGGCTACCTGATCGGCACGCTGGTATGTCGCCGACTGCTCTCGCAAATCGGGCTGGCTCGGGCCATGACCATCGGCACCACCCTGTCGCTATTCGCCGGCCTGTTGTTCGCCGGACTGATACTGGCTGGCGTGCATCACTGGAGCGTAGTCGTGGGCTGCCTGTTCCTGACCATGGGCGCACACGGCATCAACTTTCCCTGCGCACAAACCGGCGCGGTGGCCCCCTTCCCGCGCGAGGCCGGGGCAGCCGCCGGGCTGCTGGGATTCATCACGATGGTAGTGGCGCTGGTGACCGGCACCTGGGTGGGCATGAGCCACGACGGTACGCTGCTACCGCTGGCACTCACCTCGGCGACCATCGGTGTCCTGCTGTTCGGCAGCGGTTGGGGCTTGCGCCACCACCGCCATGCTCACATGGTTGACTGAGGATCGACTGATCGCATCAATGGGCGGTCGGCGAATTTATTGCACCCCGAACCCCTGGGCCTGCCCGGATGGATATCTGATGAAAATCTTTCCGGACGTGGCGTCCGACCACCAGAGGTTCCCGGCTTCCGAGGACGGCGGTGAGGTGATGCTGATCTCGGGGGAGAGGGAATACGGTGTGCCGTCCACATTGGCGGCGTAGATGCCATTGGCGCCATAGTTGGAGACCGAGAGATTTGGGAGGCTGAGCGCCGCACGGAAGGTGTCGCGCAGCGTGTCTGTATCGGCAAAGGCGGCATAGAGCACCTGTCGATTGCCAGAGGCATCGCACAAGGCAAGCTGGTTGTTCACGGTCACGAATCCTGGACAACTCGTGCTGCTGCCGGTAGTCGTGAGCGATGCCGACTGGGCCACATACGCTGCCCCGCCAAGGGTGGCCAACATAACCCCATCGCCGAGAATTTCCAGCGTGGCGGTGCTGTCGATGCTTTTCAGGGCAGTTTCCAGGTCGGCATAAGCCGTTGCGGGCGCAACGGCAAACGACAGACTGCTGTCCAGCACGGCAGTCAGATTGGCTGCGATCGCGTCGACCGAGACGGCCCGGATAATGTTGCCCAGCGCTCCGTCAGCCAGGGCCAGGCTGCCAATCGGCAGGAAACGATGGTTTCCCCGGTTTGTCACCAGGGTCATCACGCCGCTGGCACTGTCCTGACTGATGCTTTTGAAATTCCCGAGATTGAGCTTGTTGGCAAGCGCCTGCCCGACCAGACTTGCCCAGGTGCGGCCAAAGCGTTGCGAAGTGGCCGTGGTGATGCGGGGAACCTTGAGGGTGGTCGAAAAACGCGGGATAGTGGCAAAATAGTCGCCGTCCTGGCTTCCATCCTGGGCGAAGGATCCGACTCTGATCCGGCCTGCACTCCCCGCCTCATCGGCCACAACGGTTTCGCCCGGATAGACGGTGAAACTTGCGGGCAGGGCCCTCCCCCCGCTGCTGGCCTGATAAGTCACCAAGCCATTGGTCACGGCCACGACAACATTGCGTTCCTCATCTCGCCCGGCAATGACCTGGGCGTTGGCTTGCGTGGTCAGCAGCTTGGCGGACCCCGAACTGTCTGCCGTCACGGGGATGATGCTCTGGGCCGCGGGCGCTGCAATGACGACCTTTCCAACGATCGGCACCAGACCGGGGCTGCCATTGACAGCACGCACTTGCAGGAGGGTGCTATCGGTTGCCGGGGTATAGCGCAGGGTGCTTTGTTGTGACACGACACTCAGGGTCTGCTGGTCATCGATGCGCACCACGGCGTTTTCCAGGGCGGTGCTGGACAGGGTGACGGCTTGGTTGGGGACGGTTCTGAAGCGGATGATGCCCGCATCGGTGACTTCGGCGGTCTGCGGGTTGGTGAATACCTGCGTGGCCGCCGTCACCTTTGCATAGCCCCGTGTGCTGACGTTGAAAGAGGCCGATACGCCGCCAATCGTCAGGGTGGCCGTTCCCGTCGCGCTATAGCCTGCCGGCGCGATCAGCCTCACCCTGACCCGATTACCCAGACTGACGGTTCCCGCAGCGGATGTCCAGGTTCCGCCATTGATGGAATACTCGCCGCCGCTGATGACGATGGCTGTTGGTGCATTTATGCCCGTGACGATAACGAGGTTGGATGACACTGCACTTTCTGGCGCCACGCCGGTAACAGGAGAGAAACTGACAGGATTCGGTACTGTATCAAGCACAACATCAGTCGCCGAGTTTTTCACTGCAGCCGTTATTCCAGCGATGAACGGATTACCCCTTGATCCGCCGGTCGAATTGAACATCACGTTGGTCAAAGTTTGGTTATGGAACGCCGCAGGAAGTTCGAATGCCTGCATGTCTAGGTGTGCACGCCCGCGCGTGTTGTTGCCAAAAACCGCTTGGCTTACATAGGAATCGGTTGTCGTATTGACGTAATTTCCATAGTAGTGATCCCGTACATTACCCCCCTCGATAAGTTCGACTGTGTGACTGGTCCCGGCACTGCCAAGGAAAGTAAGGGTACCAACCTTTGCATTCTGAACGCCGCCGGCAGTGTTAATCAGCGTATAGACGTGTGTCGCAGCAAAGACATCGGAGGCAATATCAATTTGGCCAACCCCAACAAAAGCGTTATTCCCACTTGGGTCAGACTGAAGCTGAAAAGGAACGCCAACAAGAATCTGACCGCTGGGGAAAAGCCCGTAATAAGAAGCACCATCTGACCATCCCAACAAGTTGGTGTTCAGCGTAGGGAGTTTTAGTGTCGTGTATCCGGTAACTTGAGCTACACCGTGAGTTGCACTCAAGATAGAAAATAAGGCTATGCCAAGTCTGAAGATTGCTTTTATTACCAACACAAATCAACCCTTCCCAATAACAATCGCGATAATAGGGAGACTACAATTTCCCTCCCCACCCGTCGCCCCACCGGCCCATGCAATTCCGGCCGCCAGCCCGGTTGTCCGTCGCGTCATTCCGGCCATTTTTGCTCTCTCATCGCCGTCCCGCCAGCGCCGACTTTTTTTAATTCCATCCGCATGGCGGACGCTACCTGTCTTCGGTTGCTCCGTCAATCTGGCAAAAGTAATGTCTGGCCGCCCTATCAGTCAGTGGTAATCGTTCTTGCGCTGGTGACGAACCGCCAGCACGGTTACCGTCTCGGCGTCGTCTATTTCGAACAAAGCCACGTAGCCCGTGGCCCCAAACGGGATCACCAATTCACGCAGGAATGGCGAGCCGTGGGTTGCCTTGCGGCAGGTAAAGGGCGTCGTTTCGAGAGTGCGATTGCCGTCCTTGATCGCCGCCAACGCTTTTTCGGCAAGTTGCCTGTCGTCATCTTCGCGGGTGAGGATGAACTCGTAGAGCCGGACCAGATCGGCCTCGGCCTCTGGCGTGAAGCGGACGCGATGGTTCACCGGGCGTTGGCACGCGCCTTGTCGAGCATGCTTTCAAGTCGCCCTACCACGTCGGCAGCATCCACGTAGATGCCGGAACGTCGCGCATTGTCGCGTGCCGCCAGACCACGTGCGATGAACTCGCGCTCCGCCTGCCGATAGGCGATGGTCGTGCGGATCGCCTGCTCGACAAAATTGGAAAGCGTTTCGCCTTCTTCAAGAACGCTCTCGGCTGTGCGGCGCAACTCAGGATCAACCCGCAGGGAAGGAATCGTGGCCGTTTTCATGTCAAATCCTCTCGCATTGCAGATGCGATGCAGTATGCCAGCGAATCAGGTTTTGCGCTAACTCTTGCGGCCCAGCACCGACTTCAGGGCTTCCTGCAGATCGCCCGGGATCAGGATGGTCTTGGCGTTTGCCGACTCGGCCAGCTTGCTCATCGCCATGATGTATTTCTCGCCCAGCAGGTAGCGCATCGGGCCGTCCTGATCGCCAATCGCCGTGGTGACACGCCGGATCGCTTCGGCACTCGCCTCGGCCAGTGTCACCTGTGCGGTCGCATCGCGCTTGGCCGATTCCAGTCGCGCTTCGGCTTGCAGAATCATTGACTGCTTTTCGCCCTCGGCGCGGGTGATCATGGCCTTGCGCTCACGCTCGGCGGACGCCTGCATTTCCATCGCTTTCTGCATCGACATCGAAGGCTTGATATCCTGAATCTCGACCGACTTGACGGTCAGGCCCCAATCGATGGCCTCGTCGGCAATCGATTCGCGCAGGCGCGCCTTGATCATGTCGCGGTTCGACAGGGCTTCGTCGAGCTGCATCTCGCCGATGATCGAGCGCAGCGTGGTCATGATCATGTTGCGGATCGCCTCGGAGAAATCCGTCACGCCATACACGGCCTTGATCGGGTCGGTAATTTTGATAAAAGCAATGGCATTGGTGACAATCACGGCGTTGTCGCGCGTGATGACCTCTTGCTCCTGCACATCGAGGATGATGTCCTTGGTGACCAGCTTGTAGGCCACATTGTCGAGGTAGGGAATGATGATGTTGAGGCCCGGCAGCAAGGTGCCGTGGTACTTGCCCAGACGCTCGACGATCCACTCTTCGCCCTGCGGCACAATGCGCACACCCTTGGCCAGCGTGATGCCGGCAAAGACCAGTAATGCAATGACGAAAAACATCATGTCGCCCATGTTCAAACCCTCCCGACTTTGAGAAAACTGCCTTCGACGTCGAGCACCTTGACCCGTTCGCCACTTTTGATCGCCTCATCGGCGATGCACTCCCAGACATCCGCCCCGAGGATCGGCTTCTGGAAGCGTACCTGACCTTTGGTGAATGGAGCTACGTCATGCACCAGCACGCCGACTTCCCCGACCACGTTCGCGTCCGACATGCCAATTCGCGTCTTGTGCATATTCGGCTTGAACACCTTGAACCAACCGGCGACGAGCGCCAGAGAAACGATCAGCCACAATCCGAGTTGTGCGGTCAAGCCAATCTCGGCGACAGCCACGGCCAGCGCCACGACCAGCGCCCCCAGCCCGAACCAGATCAGCACAAACGAGGGCACTGCTAATTCGGCGAGAATCAACGCGATGCCGCCTACTGCCCAATGCCACCATGCCAGTTCCATGCGTTCGCTCCTTAGTTGGCGACGACTTTCAGCGGTTCATTATGCCGGACATTCTTTGCCGGCGCATTTCAAACAGGCAAATGGCGGCGGCCGCAGAAACGTTCAGAGATTCGCTTCCTGGCGCCAGCGGAATCGTCACACGCTGACGGGCAGCAGCAATCAGTTCTGGCGACACCCCCTGACCTTCGCTGCCGAACAACCAGGCCGTCGATTGCGTAAAGGTAAGTGCGTAGAGTGGCTGCCCCTCATGCGCGACGGCGGCCACGGAAACTCCCGGATAATCTCTCAGGAAGGACTGCAGATTCACTTGCTCACGAATGTGCAGCCCAAAGTGGGCGCCCTGCCCGGCCCGCAACACGCGCGGCGTCCATACCCCGGCGCAACCCGTGCCGAGCAGCACATCTTGCACGCCGGCGGCGGCGGCGGTGCGCAGGAGGGTGCCCACATTGCCGGCATCCTGAACGGCATCGAGCAGCAGGCAATCGCCGGTAATGGGAAAAGTCGGCGCTGGCAGGACGGCAATGCGCGCCAGGATGCCCACCGGGTGAGCCAACTCACTCAGTTCGCGGAACAGAGCATCGCGTAGGCAAAGCACCGGCACCGCCGCAACACGCGCCAGCAACGCGCAAACCTCTGGATTGGCGAGCGCCGATTCACTGACAGCCAGCAGATCGGGTAACAGACCCTTGTCTAAAGCCGCCGTGACGAGATGCGGGCCATCGAGCAGCGCACAACCCTCTTCGCGCGTGCGCCGTACGCCGCACGCGAGCGCCCGCAGTTCTTTGAACGTCGGGTTGTCGCGCGAGGTAATCGTCTTCATGCGAACAAGGCCAGTTGCTCGCGCACCGGCGCAAAGCTCCGGCGATGCACCGGGGTTGGCCCGAAGCGACGCAAAGCTTCCAGATGCACCGCCGTGCCATAGCCCTTGTGTTGGGCGAAGCCATATTCGGGGAATTGCGCATGTAATGCCAGCAGGCCGGCATCGCGCACAGTTTTGGCAAGGATCGAGGCGGCTGAAATTTCAGCGACGCAGGCATCGCCGCCGATGATCGCCCGAGTTGGCAGAGAAAGCGTCGGACAGCGGTTGCCATCAATCAGCACTTCGCTCGGCGTGAGGGTCAAGCCAACCACGGCGCGTTGCATGGCCAGCAAGGTGGCTTGCAGAATATTAATGCTGTCGATCTCTTCGACACTCGCCTCGGCCACACACCACGCCAGGGCTTTCGCGCGAATTTCTACGGCCAGTTTTTCGCGACGGGCCGCAGAAAGTTTCTTGGAATCGGCCAGACCGATGATCGGCTTGGCGGGGTCGAGGATGACAGCAGCCGCAACCACCGGCCCGGCCAAAGGGCCACGACCGGCTTCATCAACGCCACAAATCATCATGTGGGCAACAGCGAAATGATCGCCGCGGCCGCTTTCTCGGCGGTGTCCTGACGCAGCAGGTGATGCATGTCATGAAAGGCTGCTTCCATCTCGGCCTTGCGCGCCACATCATCGACCAGCGCATGCAGTGCCTCGGCCAGCTTTTCCGGCGTGGCGTCGTTCTGCAGCAACTCCGGCACGAGGAAACGGCCGGCGAGGATATTCGGCAGGCCCACCCAGGGCTGGTAGCGCATGCGTTTCATGAGTTGCCACGACCAGGGCGACATGCGATACGTAATCACCATCGGTGTCTTGAGCAGCGCGGCTTCGAGAGTGGCCGTCCCGCTGGCGACGAGCGCCACGTCGGCGGCCGCCAGTGCATCCTGCGCATGGCCGAACAGCAGCTTGATCGGCCGCTCCTGCGCCTCCAATTTCCACAAGGCTGTTTCAAAAATGTCGCGTGTCTCGCGCGAAACCAGCGGCACAAGGAACAGCGCATCGGGATGCTGCTCATGCAGGAGCACCGCCGTGCGGATGAAAGCTTCCGCCATGTAGTGCAACTCGGACTGGCGACTGCCGGGCAGCAGGGCGAATACTGGGCGACTGGCTGGCGACAGGTTCAAACGATCACGCGCGGCACTGCGACTGACTTCCAGCGGTAATACATCCGCCAGCGGATGACCCACGTAGGTCACGTCCAGTCCGGTTTTCTCATAGAGCGGCGGCTCGAAAGGAAACAGGGCCAGTAGGCGATCACAGGAACGCGCAATCTTGCCGACCCGCCCCCCGCGCCAGGCCCATACCGACGGGCTGACGTAATGCACGGTGCGAATGCCAGCGCTTTTCAGTTTGCGTTCCAGCCAGAGGTTGAAGTCCGGTGCGTCAACGCCAATGAAGACATCCGGTTTTTCGTCCAGCAAGCGGGAAAGCAACTGGCGCCGAACGCGCGTGATCTCGCGGTAGTGCCGCAACACCTCGGCATAGCCACGCACCGCCAGCGTCTCTGACGGCCACCAGGCATCAAAACCGACGCGCTGCATCTTCGGCCCGCCAATACCGCAAAAGTCGGCGCTGGGAAGACGGCGTTTGAGGGCTTCAATCAGGTGGGCGGCCAGTAAATCACCGGAGGCCTCACCCGCCACTAGGGCAATTCGCGTCATGGGTTGTTCAGCGGATGATGCCGCGTCCGGGGGCCGCCAGGAAGTCGGACAATACCTTCACTTCATCCAGACCCTCGGCCGCAATTTGCGCCGTCGCTTCTTCGAGCTTGAGTCCGTTGCGATACAGCGCCTTGTAGGCACGCTTCAAGGCGGCGATTGCCTCGGACGAAAAGCCGCGCCGCTTCAGTCCTTCACTGTTGATGCCATGTGGCGCCGAAGGATTGCCGGCAGCGGTGACATAGGGCGGCAGATCCTGCAACAGGATCGTTCCCATCGCCGTCATGCTGTGTGGACCGATGCGTACAAACTGATGCACGACGGTGAAGCCACCGAGAATCGCCCAGTCGCCCACATGCACATGCCCGGCCAGTTGGGCATTGTTAGCGAAGATCGTCTGGTTGCCGACCTGGCAATCGTGCGCGATATGCACGTAAGCCATGATCCAGTTGTCGTTGCCGACACGCGTCGCACCGGCATCCTGAACAGTGCCACGGTTGAAGGTACAAAACTCGCGAATGGTGTTGCGATCGCCGATTTCCAGCGTGGTCGGCTCACCGGCGTATTTCTTGTCCTGCGGTTGCTCGCCCAGCGAGGCGAACTGAAAGATGCGGTTCTCACGGCCGATCCTTGTCGGCCCGTTGATGACGACATGCGGGCCAATCCAGGTGCCATCACCGATCTCGACGCCTGCACCAATAACCGAATAGGCACCTATCTCGACGTTGTCGCCCAGTCGTGCGCCCGCATCAACCAGTGCGGTAGGGTGAATCAGCGTCGACATCTCAGCCTTCTAGCTTACGCACGGTGCACATCAGTTCAGCTTCGGCAGCAATCTGCCCATCCACCTTGGCTTGTGCCGCGAACTTCCAGACACCGCGCTTGCAGACAATAATGGACACGTCAATGATCAACTGGTCGCCGGGGCTGACCGGGCGCTTGAAGCGCGCCCCATCAATGCCGGCAAAGTAGTAGACCGACTTGTCATCCGGCTTGCCGCCCATGCTCTTGAACGACAGGATCGCCGCCGTCTGCGCCATCGCCTCGATGATCAGCACGCCAGGCATCACGGGGTGGTGCGGATAATGGCCGGGGAAAAAGGGCTCGTTCATGCTGACATTCTTGAGCGCCGTAATGCGCTCGTTCGGCACCACGTCGAGCACGCGATCCACCAGCAGAATCGGGTAACGATGGGGCAGATACTCAAGAATCTGGTGGATGTCCATCGTGGTGGGTACGGCAGAGGCGGTCATGCTTTTTTCTCCAATTCAGCGAGGCGCTTTTCCAGGGCACGTATTTTATCGGCCATCGCATCCAGATGGCGCAAACGGGCAAAGTTACGTTGCCAGTCGTCATGCGGCATGAATGGCACCGTTCCGGTGTAACTGCCGGGCAACGTAATCGACTTGGTCACCAGCGTACCCGCCGAGACATGCACGTTATCGGCCAAAGTCAGATGGCCGAGGATAATCGCACCGCCACCCGCCGTACAGCCAGCGCCGACTTTTGCACTGCCGGCAATGCCGACGCAGCCGGCCAGCGCGGTATTTTTGCCAATTCGTACGTTGTGGCCAATCTGGATCTGGTTGTCGAGTTTGACACCATCCTCGAGCACCGTATCTTCCAGCGCACCGCGATCGATCGTCGTATTCGCGCCGATCTCCACATCGTTACCGATGATGACCCGTCCTGTCTGGGCAATCTTGACCCAGGTCTCACCGTCTTTCGCGAAACCGAAGCCATCGGAACCGATCACCGCGCCTGCATGGATGATCGCGCGCCGGCCAATGCGGCAACCAGGATATATGGTCACCCCTGGGTACAGCACACTATCAGGACCGATCTCGACGTCACTGCCAATCCAGCAATGCGCCCCGATGCTGACCGATGACGGCACGGGAGACTCGACGACGGCAAAAGCATGGATGCCCGGCGCCGGCACGGGGACATCGGATAACCACTGCGAAACACGCGCGAAGTAAAGGTAAGGCTGTGGCGTCACAATTGCCGCCACAGGGCAAAGCCCTGCCATCTCGGTCGAGAGGATGACCGCTCCCGCCCTGGTTGAACTTAACTGTCCGCGATATTTAGGGTTGGCGAGGAAGCTGAGTTGCCGCGCTCCGGCAGACTCCAGTGTGGCAAGCCCGCAAACCTCCTGCGCACCATCGCCTCTCAGTTCGCCGCCGAAGCGCGCAACGATCTCCGCTAGGCTACGCGCCACAATCAGGGCTTATTTTGCGCCAGCACCGTCGCTGAGCGCCTTGATGACCTTGTCGGTAATGTCGATACGCGGGCTGAAATAAACCGCTTCCTGTACGATCAGGTCGTATTTCTCCGCCTCAGCGATCTGCTTGATCACCTTGTTGGCGCGTTCGAAGATGGCGGCCATCTCCTCGTTCTGCCGCAAATTCAATTCCTCACGGAAATCACGCTGCTTGCGCTGGAAATCGCGATTTAAATCGCCAAACTCACGTTCCTTGGATTTGCGGTCACCTTCAGACATCGTCATGCCATTCTTGTCCATACCCTCTTGCATGGATTGAAGGCGCTTGGACAGCTGTTGCAGTTCCTGATCGCGCCGCTCAAATTCTTTTTCAATTTTCTGCTTGGCTTTCTTGGCCTGCGGCGACTCATTCACCACACGCTGGCCATTCACAAAACCAATCTTGAATTCTGCAAACACCGGCGTTGCCAGCAGGGCGATCAACAGTGGAACAAGGGATTTCAACATGAGGTTCATCATTTCTCCTGCTTAGAATATGGTACCCATCTGGAACTGGAGGCGTTGCGTTTCATCGCCTGGCTTCTTGCTGAGCGGCTGGGAAAGGCTGAATTTAAGCGGCCCGAGCGGTGACATCCAGGCCAAGGACAAACCCGTGCTGTAGCGCATGCTTTCGTCGCCAACAAAGGCCCCCGTCTGCCCGCCCCAAATCCGTCCCGCATCAACGAAGGCACCGAGACGCAGGGATTTATCCTTGCCGCTCCCCGGCAACGGGAACAAGAATTCGGCATTGGCCACAAAGCGGTGGCTCCCCCCGAGACGATCCTCCGTCACGGGATCTTGCGGCCCGAGCGAACCTGGTTTGTAACCCCGAACCGACCCAACCCCACCCGCATAGTAGTACTTCCAGAACGGCAAGGGATTTCCCCCCACGCCATTGGCAAAACCGAGTTCCCCGTTCAACATCACGGTGTATTCGCGACCGATCGGGAAGAAATGCTGGTAGCCCAGGTTGGCACGGTAATAGCCCAGTTTCCCCCCACCCATGGCCAACTCGCCATTCAGCTTTGTTGCATAACCCTTCATCGGATAAATCCGGCTATCCAGCGTCTCCTTCGCCCACCCCAGCGTCGTAATCAGACCCGTGTATCGAGTCCCATGCTGATTGAGAAAGTCGATGAATCGCTGCGGCGTCTGGCCTGCAATCGTCTTAATTTCTGACGAGTCCACCGCCAAACCAAAGTTGATGAAATCATCCTCACCAATCGGAAAGCCATAGCGAACACCGCCACCCAACGACTTCGTGGCATAGCTAATAAGGGAAGTAGTCTTTGAGGTATCCGTATCCTTGTAATAGCCATCAAAGCCGCGACTGATACCGTCTACCGTGTGATAGGGATCCGTGTAGGAAAGCGAATACAACTTGTTGATCTTGCTGGTGTTAAAACCAACACCCACATGCTTGCCACTGCCGAAGAGGTTCTGCTGCTGCACCGAGCCTGAAAAGATCAGCCCCTCGGAGCTCGACAAACCGGCGCCCAGCATCATGTTGCCGGTCGCTTTTTCCTTGACGTTGACATTTAGGTCCACCTGATCCGTCGTGCCCGGCACCGCAGGCGTCTCCACCGTGACTTCGTCAAAGTAGCCCAAACGGTCAACGCGCGTACGTGACTTGTTGATCTTTTCGCCGTCATACCAAGCCGCCTCCATCTGGCGCATTTCACGACGGATCACTTCGTCACGTGAGCGTGTATTGCCCTGCACCTGGATGCGGCGGACATATACGCGCCGTCCTGGATCGACGAAAAGGGTAAAAGCCACCTGTTTCTTTTCCTTGTCGATTTCAGGGGCCGCATTGACGTTGGCAAAGGCGTAGCCGTCGTTCGACAGGCGCTCGCTGATCGCCTTGGTGGTCGTGGTCACCTCTTCGCGCGAAAAAAGTTTGCCCGGCTTGATCGTCACCAACTTCAGCAACTGGTCTTCCGGCAATAACAACTCGCCGGCAAGCTTGACCGCCGAAACAGAATACTGCTCGCCTTCGATGATATTGACGGTGATGTAGATATCCTGCTTGTCGGGAGAGATTGAAACCTGGGTAGATTCGATGTTGAACTCGATATAGCCACGATCCAGGTAGTACGAACGCAAGTTTTCCAGGTCGCCAGACAGCTTCTGCTTGGAATACTGGTCGTTCTTCGTATACCAGGTCAGCCAGCCAGGCGTCGTCAGGTTAAAAATCGCAAGGAGCTCTTTTTCCTTGAAAACCTTGGCACCGACAATATTGATTTGGCGAATCTTGGCAATCTCGCCCTCATCCACGGCAAAGTTAATGCTGACCCGATTTCGCTCCAACGGGGTCACCGTCGTCGTAATTTGCGCTGCATAGTGGCCCTGAGACAGATATTGCCGCTTGAGTTCCTGCTCGGCGCGCTCGACCAGCGAGCGGTCAAAGATACGCGACTCGGACAAACCCACTTCGCGCAAGCCCTTGCGCAACTGCTCTTTGTCGAAAGCCTTGGTCCCGACAAAATCCAGCGATGCAATTGCCGGACGCTCCTCGATCAGAACCACCAGCACATCCCCTTCGACCTCGAGACGCACATCCTTGAAAAAACCCGTGCCGAAAAGCGCTTTGATGGCCTGGGTCGCCTTGTCACCAGTCAATGTATCGCCTACCTTGACGGGCAAATAGCTGAAAACGGTACCCGCCTCGGTACGCTGGATGCCCTCGACGCGAATATCGCGCACAACAAAGGGATTGAAAGCGGTAGCACTCGCACTAATCAGCAGTGCCACCAAGCCAGCAAAAAACGGGAATGTGAATTTCATGCGTCAGCCAGAAATCAGACGATTGATGTCGTTGTAAAACGCGAGGGCCATCAACAGGGCAAGAAGCGTAAGACCAATTTGCTGGCCTATCTCCATGACCCGCTCGGAAAGGGGGCCTCCCTTGATCACCTCCGCGAGATAATACAATAAATGCCCGCCATCCAGCACCGGGACAGGCAGCAAGTTCAGTACACCAAGACTGATGCTGATCAGCGCCAGAAAGCGCAGATAATGCTCGAACCCCATACGCGCCGACTGACCGGCATAGTCTGCAATGGTGACCGGCCCTGAGATGTTCTTCAGCGAGAGTTCGCCCATCAGCATGCGCGCCATCATGCGCAGGCTCAACACCGAAGTTTCCCAGGTTTGCGTAAAGGCACGGCGTATCGACTCAACCGGGCCGTAACTAATCGTCACCCAGGCATTGCGGCGCAACTCGGGATCATCACGCACCGAGATCCCAATGCGCGCACGGGTTTTGGTTTCCCCTTCTGCAGGCGTCATTAGTTCGGGCGTCACCCGGAATTCCAGCTGTTGCGCGCCACGTCGCACCACCAGTGCAATCTCACGTGCGCCGGCTTCACGAATTCCCTGCGCCAAAGCATGCCAACCGTTGACCGGCTGGCCATCCAGCGACGTCACCCGATCGCCCGGTAACAGCCCGACTGTTTCAGCGGGAGAGCCGGCTTGAATATTGCCCAGCACGGCTGGCAAATCGGGACGCATCAGGCGCAGTCCGAGCGGCTGCATGATGTCCCCCTCCAGTGCATCGCCTGACAAATGCGTGGTATCGAGCTGGTGAATAGCGATGGCCCCCTGCGCATCGATGGTTTCGATGGCGATGACCTCACGGTTCAAGGCACGCTGCAGCACCTCCCAGCGAAACTCTGACCAGGTATTCACCGGCACGCCTGAGACCTTGCGTGCCGTCTCGCCAGCGCCGACTTTTGTCATGGCGGCCACGGAGCCAACGGGTGGGCTAGCCAGTATCGGCCGAGGTTCCTCGACCCCCTGCATGAACAGGAACCAATAAAGAACCACCGCCAGCATGAGATTCGCCAAGGGGCCGGCCACCACGATCAGGCTGCGTCGCCCCACGGACTGGCGGTTAAAGGCACGATGTAACTCTGCATCCGCCACCGCGCCCTCCCGCTCGTCGAGCATCTTGACGTAGCC